>OGZR01000658.1_pt1 | contig 13444 bp, 8 predicted proteins | sample 1576851 | NCBI WGS metagenome assembly OGZR01 (sample SAMEA3541492, study PRJEB24748) | human gut metagenome | biome: human gut; feature: human-associated habitat; material: faeces | place: China | collected 2012
ACTTTCAGCTTCGCTATATTTCCATCTCCAAATATGAAGGAGACTGGCACTCTCTTCCGCATACACATCAGTTTTCAGAACTTTTCTATGTTCTGCGTGGTGAAGGTGTCTTTTATATAGAAGATGAGAAAGTTTCCGTAAAAACAGATGATTTAATGATCATCAATCCATATGTGGAACACACTGAGAAGACACTTCCAAATAACCCAATGGAATATATTGTTTTCGGCGTCGAAGGACTTGCCTTTTCTTTTATTCATCCAGATCAGGAGAATCCGAAAGGATACAGCTACTACAGCTACGGATCCGACAAAAATCAGTTTATTAATTTCGCACAGCTGATGATGCATGAATTTCAGGATAAAAAACCAGGTTTTGAAAAAGTCTGTCATGGATTACTGGAAGTTCTTCTGGTATATATTTCCAGAAAGCAAAATCTGTCCGTTATCACAAACTCTTCGTTTCAGCTTTCTAAAGAATGTGCACTTGCCAAACGGTATATTGATATAAATTATTCCAAAAATATTACTTTGGACTCTTTAGCCGAGATCACACATATCAATAAATTTTATCTGGCACATTCCTTTACAGAATGTATCGGGCAGTCTCCGATCAACTATCTGACAGACAGAAGAATTGAAGCGTGTAAAGAACTTTTAACGACTTCCAATTTCTCCGTTACACAGATTGCCTCCAGTGCCGGGTTTTCTTCTCAGTCTTATTTTTCACAGATCTTTAATAAGAAGGTTGGAATGTCGCCGCGACAGTATCGCAAATTATATTCACATGAAAAAAAGGAGTAGCATAACTCCTTTTTTTCATTCTTTCTATATTTGTACCAAGAAAGGGCTTGCGCACGCCAGCCCTTTCTTTTGAAAGAAATTCTTAGAACTTCTTTCCTCTTACTTTTCAGGAAAATTCTTATCTTCTTTTACGTCTGCGTAAAATAACTGTAACGCCAGCACCTGCTGCCAGTATTGTCGCAGCTCCCCACAAGATCAGTGGAGTAGCATCTCCTGTCTTAACCGCACCTGGCTTCTTATCAGAATCATTCTTCTTTGAATCATCTTTCTTGGAATCATTTTTCTTATCATTGTCAGTTGCAGATTTTTCAACCAGTTCCGCATATGCCTTATTGATTGCTTCTGCCATTGCGTCAACTTTATCCTGTTTGGATTCTTTCAGATCCTTTTCTACTGCTGCTACTGCATCATCTAACGCTTTCAGACTTTCTTCTGTATATTTACTTCTGTCAATCTTATTCGCTTTTTCCATTGCTGCGTTCACTGCTGTATAATCGGCATCTTTTTCCGGTTTCGGCTCTTCTGCCTTTTTCTTAACTGTTACTTTGATAGAAGCTTTCACGTCATCTGGGTTTTTCATATTCTCACCCATTGTCAGTGTTCCTTCCAGTGTGTAAGTTCCCGGTGTTGTCTGGTAATTATCTTTTGCCCATGTTACTTCTACTTCTTTATTCAGGTTTCCTGTCACTGTGACAGTTACTTTGTTAGGTAATTCAAGCTCCTTAAATGCAGTTCCTTCTTCTACTGAAATTCCTTCTGGGTTTGTTACACTAAGTACTTTTACACTCTTTTTCATTTCAAAAGAAAACTGCTTTGGAAGTGCTGACTGTCCTGCTGCTGTCTTTGCAACAATCTTAACAACATATGTTCCATCCTCCAGACCCTCAAGTGTGAACTCTGGATCTTTCGTATTACCTTTCAGCTCACCATTTGCATAAACATCATAGCTTGCGAAAGCGGAACCTTCTTTTAATGTCCATATGAGTTTTACAGAACCATCACTAACCGGTGTCTTTGTAACAGACTCGATCTCACCTTTTGTTGATCCATCACCCATTGTTGCCACATTGCTGATCTCAATTGCCTTCTCTGATGAAACATCTGCACTATTCTGGGCATATACTTTGAAATTATAAGTTGTTCCAGGTTTCAGATTTTCCAGTGTTACGGTTGTACCACTTACTTTCTTTTCGATTCCATTTTCTGAATCAACAACTTTGTACTGCACTGCTCCCAGAACCTTATCCCATTTTAGTACGACTTTCTTGCTTTCCACAAGAACTGCTGAACCTGTCTGCTCTTCTACTGTAGGAACTTTCGGTGCTCCAAGTGCTGTAATTGCTGCATCTAATGCTTCTTTCTTTTTAGCTACAGTTTCCTCTGTTGCATCTGCATCATTCATTACCGCAACCGCAGCATTATATGCCTCCATAAATGCATTCCAGTCTGTCTCATCATATTATGATTTAACAAGTGCTGCCCCTGCCTCAACTGATGTCTGGAGCTCTGCTTTATCAACTGCTACACCTTCGCCTGGTGAAAAGATCTTTAAGTAGTCCAGGTTAACCTGATATTTTCCGTCACGCTCAGCTGCCGCACACTTAATCGTATGCTCATCATTGGCAAGATCTGTTTTAGAAAAAACAAGCTGCTGATTGTCGCCACTACCGGAACCTTCCAATGAATACTTACCCATATTCTCATTATCGATAAAGATATCAAAGCTTGCAAAGTTAGCATGCTTCTGAGAATAAACTTCTACGCCAGTTCCAGTGAATGTATATTCAAAATAGTTGCCTGCTGTCTTTCCACTGTCGGTTTTTGTTCCGCCATGATGTTTCTGCGGTTCGCCAGCCCAGTTTTTCCATTCTCCAGTCCATTTAATATTATTATTCACTGTTCCTTCGTCTCCTGACGCCGGCGCGGTACCATCTTCTACGATTGTCTCAACATCTGCCACATCCTGTTTAATTGCAACTGTCAGTTCAATCGTGCCAGTTTTTGTAGCATCCGCATTAGAAGTTGCTGTAATTGTAACTGTTCCGTTCTTGCTTGAGAATGTTACCAGTCCGTTTGCATCTACTGTTGCGATACTGTCATCTGATGTGCTCCATGTAACTGTTTTATCTGTTGCCTTGTCTGGTTCTACAGTTGCTTTTAACTGTAATGTGCTGTCTGCTTTTGATACTGTAGTCATTCCGGATTTGGAACTTACTTTCACACCTGTCGGTGCTACCAATGTAGAATCCAGAATCTCAAATGCATCAAGCTCAATCTTTGTACCAGAACTTGCTGCCTGCTTCTCGTTGAGAACTTTCAGCTGAAGTGTATGAATTCCTGCTGTAAGGTCGTCTTTGCTGAAGTATTCCTTCTGACGCACTGTGTCTTTACTATATGTATCAACTACACCTTGGGACTTGCCATCAATAAATACTTCAATCTTACCTCTGTCTTTATTCGTACAACCAATTACCTTGATTCCTGTTCCCTTAAATGTAAGAGTAACAGTCTCTCCGCCCTTTGGCTTATTCAGATACTGAATTGTATCCATATAGTTGACATCTTTATCCTGTGTCCAGTTACCCCATTCACCTACGTATGCGATTCTTTCATCAGTATTGTCAATCTTACCTGCGCCAATCGGCTCTGTCACAGTCACTACTGCACTCTTTTCAGATTCAATTCCATCCACAACTGCAGCCACCTGATACTTCATTGTGCCAAGTGTCTTATCTGCTGTTGTATCTGTATAAGTTGTTGTTGCTAAACCTGTCTCAATGCAGATCACGTCACCATCTTCTACCTGACGGTATACATTATATGTTACATTGCTTCCCTCTTCTGCTGTCACAGCATTCCAAGAAAGGTTTACATTTTCAGCATCTGCACGAAGTGCTGTCAGTCCTGTCGGAGCTGTCACAGTAGCGGATGCCGGAATGTCTTTTAATGTATAACTCTTTCCTGCTTCTGTTGCGAAAGAGATACGGTTTTCCTTTACAGGTGTCACATCAACTACATTTCCGTCGCTGTCTACCACTGTTGCAAGAGAGGCATTCTTAGTCTGCACAACTGCTTCTCTGCCATTCTTAGAAAGGATTGTAGCAGTTTTTACATTTCCATCTGCCCAGTTCATAGATACTTCAAAGTTACCCTGTGCAACCAATCCATCTACACTTCCATTAGCCCAAGCGTCTGGAACTGCCGGAAGAAGATTGATATATCCAGCATTGCTCTGCAGAAGCATCTCAGCTACACCTGATGTATATCCGAAGTTTCCATCAATCTGGAAATATTTTGGCTCATGATAATCAAACAGGTTTGCATAGATTCCATTCTTGAACAGGTTCTCAATAAGCTGAAGAGCTTTATTTCCATCACCAAGTCTTGCCCAGCTGTTGATTCTCTGTGCCATTCCCCATCCGGTACTCACGTCTGTACGGTTCTGCATAGAAACCTTTGCTGCCGCAAACCATTCTGCATTGTCCTCTGTGATGAGATCTCCAGGATAAAGTCCGAGCAAGTGAGACATATGACGGTGATTATATCCTTCGCCCATTGAATTAACAGTTGTCTCTGTATACCACTCTTTAATCTGTCCGCTATCACCAACTTCGATTGGTCCTTTCAGATCTGCCTGGTTTGCTTTCCATTCAGCTACCAGATCAGCATCTTTTCCAAGTACTTCTGCCGCCTTGATCGTATCTTCATATAACTGCCAGATCAAAGACTGCTCATATGTATTTCCATTGGTAACCGGTCCATGCTCCGGTGAAAATGCCGGTGAAGATACCAGCTTTCCATCTTTTCCACGAACAAGCATCTGGTCATACAGTTTAGCTTCTTCTTTCATCATTGGATAGATATTATTTTCTAAGTAAGAAGTATCTCCAGTATATTCATAATAATCCCAACAATTCTGTAAGATCCACGGTACTGCAGCCGGTGACCATCCCCAACTAAAGTCCCATCCAGGACATGTCCATCCAAACGGATTGTTCTGTGTATGTGCCATGAATCCATTTTCTTCACCCTCAGCACTAGAAACTCCTGCATAGACTGCCGCAGTCACACGCCCCGGTGCTCTCAAAGCATCGATATAATCAATCAATGGCTGCGCACACTCTGCCATGTTGGTAGAATATGTCGGCCAATAGTTCATCTGTAAGTTTACATTCATATGGTAGTCTGAATGCCACGGAGAATTGTTCGCTCCTACCCACAGTCCCTGAAGATTGGAAGGAAGTGTCTCTCTTACATAACCATTCTCATCTGTAGTTGTCTCTCTGGAAGACTCAATTGTCATAAATCTTCCATACTGGAATAACATAACTTCCAGCTGACGTCTTTCCGCTTCTGTTGCAGATCCTGCTTTGTATGCAGAAAGAAGTTCGTCTGTTGGCTTTGTTGAAACTGTCTGTCCAAGATTCAAATCTACACGGTCAAAGATGTTCTGATAATCACCTATGTGATTCGCTTTCAGTTCTTCGTATGTCTTCGCTGCCGCCTGATCTACATACCATTTCACACGACTTGTCAGTTCATCCGCAGACTCACCTGTTCTATACTTCGGATATTCATCCTTGTAATCTGTTCCTATAGAAGTGATGATTGTAACCTCACTTGCGCCGGAAACACTTACTTTTCCATTCCCATCTGTCACAGTACCGGCATTATCAGTAATAACCTGTGTCTGGGATGTGAATTTCATCTGGTTGTCTTTGAGCTGTCCATTGATAGAGATCAATCCATTTGATACGGTTGTATTCCAGTTTCTCTTATAGCTGCTATCGCCAATCCCATTAACAGCATCACCTCTGTTATTATCCGGTTCTACACTTACATCCAGACTGATCTTTTCAGAACCGTCTGCTGTGATATGAGTAACGATAACATTGTCCGGATAGCTTGTGAAGTTCTCTCTTGAATAATGAGTACTTCCTTTGTCATAATTAACACCGGCAATTGCTGTATTCAGATCCAGATCACGAGTGTAATTCTTCACATCGCTGTTGGATGATACATTCTTAAAATCGATATACATATTTCCAAAACTCAGATAATATCCATATCCTTTTGTTCCGTTATCATCACTTGCACCTATCAAGTTGCTTTTTGCAAGATTAGTTGCAGAATTATCCTGGCCTTTCGCAAAGTACTCATGGATTGAATTCATTGTCGCTCCATTTTGTCCTTTATTCTCCAGATTACCTCCATTGTAATTCTTTCTACTCTCACTTGGTCCTCCTGACCAAAGTGATTTCTCATTCAGCTGGATACGTTCTCTGGTAATCCCACCGAATACGGATCCACCGATTCCTCCATTACCCATCGGAAGTGACTTTTCCTGCCAGCCTTCGTAATATCTGGTAATGTCTGCCGGGCTCGTATACCATAGCTTCAGATCATTATTACCGGTCTGCTGCGTTACGGCCGCTGGTTCTGCATGGACCTGCGTTGCCATATACGGCATAGATGTCACAGCTACTGCTGCTGCACAAGCACTTGCAAGCACCCTCCATTTCTTTTTCCTTCTCATAATTTCCCTTTCTGATACATATTTGATGTATCTTTTTTATTGTCATGAAATTCATCTGCTTTTGGACAGACTCCTCCTAGTGACTGATTATCTTTATTGTAAATTTTTTCTATTCATTGTGCTTGTTTAATTCATCCTTTATAGGTGCTTATTTTGTCAAATTCGGAACTTTAGAATTACTCCTTTTTTCTGTCAAATCAAAAGAATCCTAATATAGCGCATATCATTACGAAAAGAAAAATGGCTACAAATCCCATGTTTACTGGGTTTGTAGCCATTCTAACATCAAATTCAGGATAACAAAAGTTAATCTGTCAATCTTAAACAGGAGGAACTTAACTATGGAGAAAGTCACAAACGTTGCAGAAATCTGCAATCTGATCAGAAACAAGTTAATTGAATATGGTGTGCAAGAACATACAGCATGGTATAACTACAACCAAAACTACAGACCTGTTATTTATTTTTTTCTCAACTAGCTTTATGGCAGAATCTCAAGCCAGTATCCCTCTGGATCTTTGATAAAATTATCAGTAGTCTTTCTTCCCACTTCGTGCAGATCAAGGGCCTCGTTGTAAAATTTAATAGATTGCTCCAGGTCTGATACATTGTAGTTTTCGTGAATCATCTTAAACTTCATAATTCTTCTCCTTTTGTACATTCTGTGTCTTTAATACGTGACTTATATTGCGGATATTCAGTAATAAACCGCTTAATTACATTGGCATCATTCCAGTAATGCATTGGAAAAATGACATTGCAATCTACATTTTTAAGGAAATACAGGATTCCGTCGGCATAGTGATCTTCCTGCCTCGGATCTAAAGGAACAAATGCAGCATCAAAATGCATACCCTTGATTTTCCTGATCTCCGCACGATATGCTGAAGTAAGTCTCTGGTTATCAGCTTTTGGCTCACCATCCCAATACCAGTCATTTAAGTCGCCGGCATGATAAATGGTACCTTCCTTTGTTTTGACAATAAATGCTACACCACTATCGTTAGACAGCAATGTATCAACTTTGGTATCATTATCCAGATTATAAGTCTGATCATGATAAACATATGTAATCTTCATATCTGTCAAATGATTTCTTTTTCGTATATCATTCGCCAGGACTGCCTGATAAGTCATCCCCATATCATCAAGAATCTCAAAAATTTGAGGGTTAAAATGATCCTTATGGAAGTGACTACAAAAAACGATTACTTCTTTTTCCTTATCAAGGTGCGGTAATTCACCCTTATAATAATCAAAAATATAGTAGCAATCTTTGGTTTCAAGTAAAAATCCACTGTGGTTAATGTAAGTAATTTTCATAATATCTCCTGTATAAATTAATATTGGAAACTTCATAAGAAAATTCTGATTTCTATGTTGTTTAAATTCCTAATAAAGAATCAATCTATGATTGATTTATAATAATTCCCAAAATCGGCCAGTGCATCTATAATTGGCAGCATTTCTTTTTCTTATGTCAAATAAATCTTTTAAGATTCTCTATCATCCCAACGCCACATCCAGAACCATCATCAAACTGAACCCAACCGCAAAGAAAACTGTACCGATATTAGAGTGCTCCCCTTGCGACATTTCCGGAATCAGTTCTTCAACCACAACATAAAGCATTGCTCCTGCTGCAAAGCTCAGTAAATATGGTAATGCCGGGATTATCAACTGCGCAGCAATGATTGTAAGTACTGCTCCAACTGGTTCAACCACACCTGAAAGCACACCTCCTAGAAATGCCTTCCCCTTACTTTCTCCTTCGGCTCTAAGCGGCAGAGATATAATTGCTCCTTCTGGGAAATTCTGAATTGCAATTCCAAGTGATAAAGCAAGCGCACTCGCTGCTGTAATCTTTGTATTTCCTGCAAGAAGACCTGCATACATTACACCAACTGCCATCCCCTCAGGAATATTATGCAGTGTAACCGCCAGTACCATCATCGTTGTACGCCCAAGCTTACTTTTAGGTCCTTCTGACTGTTCACTTCCTACATGAAGGTGTGGAATCAAATGATCCAACGTAAGCAAAAACAACACGCCAATCCAAAACCCGACTACTACCGGGAAAAAAGATAAAGCTCCCGTATTTTCGGATTGTTCAATAGCTGGAATCAAAAGACTCCAGATGGATGCTGCAACCATTACCCCTGCGGCAAATCCTGCAAGTGCACGCTGCACCTGTTTTCTAAGTGTTTTTTTCATAAAAAGTACACATGCTGCACCGAGCGTTGTTCCAATGAACGGAATCAGTATACCAAGAAAAATTTCCATTTACGCATCTCCTTTCTTGGTTAGTTTTAACTAACTATTTATTTTCTAAAAATCCGTGTAAAACCGAAACTGTAATTCCACACGGATTATTTTTCTCTAGTTCAGTATATCACTTAAGGAATTGTGTAGCAAGAAGCAACTTTTCTGCCTGTTCACTTCTACCATCCAATTTTCCTGTTTTTTTCACAGTTTTCACTCAATCTTTCAATTTCTGTGCTATAATATGACATTGCGAAAATATACGATGCTTAAACAGAGGTGAATTACTTGAAGAAGAAAACGCTTGTGCCTCTTATCGTTTTTTTACTGGGCATGTGCCTTGTTGGTTTGATTGTATACAAAACAGATGCCATTGAAAAAGAACAGAAACGCACGACCGCACAATTAAATGCAACAGCTTACGGTGAACGTATAAAGAATGAGATTACTAATGGGATTGAGGTCACTGATACGTTACAACAAATCTTGATCAGTGAAAATGGAGAGATCAATTATTTTGATATCATTTCCAAAAATATTATGTCCGACTCTATAGAAAGTATACAGCTCGCCCCAAATGGTGTTGTGACAGATATTTATCCTGCTGAAGGAAATGAATCAGGCAAGATTGATCTGCTCCATGATAAAGATCGTGGAGAAATTTCCTGTTATGCGAGGAATAACCATACTTTGATCACACAAGGTCCCTTTGAATTAAAGCAAGGAGGCTATGGAATTGCAGTTCGCAATCCGGTCTACTTAAAGGATGAAAATGGACAGGAATATTTCTGGGGATTTACGATTGTTATTTTGCGTGTTCCTGATATTTTTTCAGACTCAATCAACGCACTTTCGGATTTTGGTTATAAATATAAGCTTTCGAAAACATCCTCTCCCTGGAATGACACATATGAAGTTGTTTATCAGTCCGATGGAACTTTAACAAATCCGGTTTCTTATGATTTTACAATAGGTGAAGAGAACTGGAAATTTGAGGTAATGCCTGTAAGTGGATGGAGAAATGCGAAACTTATAGCTATAGTTATCGGATTTTTTACTTCTATCGTATTTGTTCTGTCAGTTCTTATCTGGGTCTGGCTGACATCAAAAGAAAATAAGAACAGATTCCAGAAACTGGCACATATGGATTCACTCACCAATATTTATAATCGTTACGGATTTGATGAATTAGCAGAAGAAATGATTGCTAAAAATCCGAACGCTCATTATGTAGTTGCACTCTTCGATATAGATGATTTTAAGTTTATTAATGATATCTATGGACATGTTTACGGTGACAGGGCTTTAAAGAATCTTGCTGACAGTATGAAGGTTTCTTTTCCATCGGATGCATTATTGGGGCGAAACGGCGGTGACGAATTCTGTATTCTTCTCCCAAATCGCACATATGATGATGCGAAAGAACAGTTACAACAATTCACTATGCTTCCAAAGATATTCTCATACAAGGGAAATGACTACCCATTTTATATTTCTCTTGGATATGCTGAATACCCTACCGCTGCATCAAACCGTGCGCAGCTCATGCGCTGTGCAGATGCCGCACTTTATGAAGTAAAACTACATGGAAAGAATGGATGTATGGCTTACAAGGAAGGACTTCAATCCGGTGTCCGCAAGCAACTTGGATTTGCACTCAAGGATATCTCTGAACATCTTCCTGGTGCGTTTATTATCTACAGAGCGGATAAGGAAAATGATGAACTCTTTTATGCAAACCATGAGTTTCTCCACATGGCCGGATATAAAGATATAGATGAGCTGTTTAAGCTTACAAAGAAGAGCTTTCGAAACCTTATCCGGGAAGATGAGCAACAGCAGATTGAGGCAAGTATCTGGCAGCAAATCGACAGCGGCAATGAAAATGACTATATTTATTTTCATCTTCGAAAAGCTGATGGAACTTACCTTTCTGTACTTGACCATGGAAGAATTGTAGAAAACCAGCAATATGGAAGAGTATTTTATGTATTGTTTATGGACTGGGCTGATATGCATATCCGTTACAGTGATAAGTTCTCTGAATAAATAACAGATGGTGTAGGATCATATCAAATCCCACACCACCTGTTATTTCTTTCAAGAATGCCTTTTTATAAATCTTCCTGTATTTTGGCGTCACTGTTATCTGCCAGACACTGTTTTAACACAGTGATCATTTTTTCCCCATCCAATGGTTTTGCAATATGACCGTTCATTCCTGCATTTTTTGCCATCTGTATATCTTCCGCAAAAGCATTCGCAGTCATGGCAATAATCGGTATGGCGGCTTTTTTCCGGTTTTCCATCTGCCGTATCTTTGCAGTCGCTTCATATCCATTTAACCTCGGCATCTGAATATCCATGAGAATCAACGCATAATATCCATCCTCTGCTTGTCCCAGCATATCACAGCATTCCTGACCATCTTTTGCCCAGTCAGTCAAAATCCCCTCTTCTTTCAACAGTTCTATCGCAATTTCAGCATTTAATTCATTATCTTCCGCAAGAAGAATTCGCTTTCCAATACTCTTATCAGATATAACAGACTGTTCCGACTCTTTCTTTTTGTATACATCCTCTTCTGATGCAATCTCCAGTGGAATTTCCACTGTGAATTTTGTTCCTTTCCCCTGTTCGCTTTCTACATAAATCTTTCCGCCCATCAGTTCAACAAAAGATTTTACAATAGAAAGTCCAAGACCAGTACCGACCACTTTATTCTCTGTCGCTGTATGTTCTCTTGAAAATTCATCAAAAATATGTGGAAGGTATTCCTGCTTCATCCCTATTCCGGTATCTTCACAGATGAATACATACCATGCTTTCTTATCATCTGATGCTGTTTCCGTAATATTTACATGAATCGCCTGACCGTTTGGAGTATATTTGATTGCATTACTCACTATATTTAAATATATTTCCTGAAGTTTTGTCTTATCACAGACTGCATATTTATGCTGTATATTTGTATCTATCGAATATTGAATTTCCTTCGATTGGATAGCAGATTCAAATACTGTATTTACAGAATAAAACATTTCGCTCAAATTCTCTGCCTGCATTTTTAACACAGCTGTTCCACTTTCAATGCGAGCCTTTTCCAGCACCTGATCAATAATCGTCATCAGAAAATTGCCCGAGGACTTGATTTTTCCTAAATACTCCCTTGCTTTTTCCTCGTTCTTAAGATTCTTTCCGAGAAGATCTGAAAATCCAATAATTGCATTCATCGGGGTTCGGATGTCATGACTCATATTAAACAGAAATCGTGTTTTTGCCTCACTTGCTTCTTTTGCCTGTTCTGCCGATTTTTTTAATTCAGCTGCATACTGCTTCTCTCGACGTTTTTTGCTGCAGATCTGATCAAAAATAGTAGCACCCATCATGGCAATTATGAGGGCTGATACAATAACAGCAATCCATTGATAAATTGAAATCCATCCCTCCTTTGGTACGATATCCACATACCATGTGTAATTAGGAATCTCACACTCTACCGTAAGGCTATTCTCAGGCATATGTTCCTGATTTTGAGCCAGAACAATCCGATCATCGGTATTCTCATCATTCGTCCATATCTCATAACAATAGGATGCTTCACTTAGCCGTTCCATGCCAATTTCATCTATAAATTTATCCCAGTCGATAACTATGATCACAAACCCCCAAAAGGTGTCATTTCCTGTAATATTATTCTGATAAACCGGATGAAACAGCAAAGCTCCTGTTCCACCCTGTTTTAATTCATATGGACCTCCAAGAGTATATTTTCCTGTTTCTTTGGCACGCTTTGCGTCTCCACTGCGTTCATGCTCTGTCAGCATATCCATTCCAAAAGCCTGCTCATTTCCCTGCTCTGGAAAAATATCAGTAATAATCCCATCCGGTGCGAGTTCGAATGCTTTTACAACACCTGCTTCATTCGGAAGCATTTCTGCCAATTCTGAGAATGTAGTCTGATTCAGATCATATCCTGCAAGAATCACGTTTTCAAGAAATTCTGAAAGTTCAACATACTGATCTAATTGTGCATTGATCCGCTTTACTGTACTTTGTGCAGTATAAGCAGCTGCTGTCTTTTTTTCTTTCTCTATGTTCTTTACAATAATACAGCCCAAAAGAAGTGCTATTATAAAAATAAGCAAGCCAATGATCCAACTGTATCTTTTTGTCTGTTTAGAACCGGTACTTCCCTTTTCCATTTACTGTTGCCTCTTCATCTTCAATGTTTTCTGTTGTTTTTAATTATATCATGTCTTGTTTTTTTATGTCTATTTTTTTCTACAGTAAACGGATAACAAGTTCTTTCTTTGTCTGCTGCTTTCCTTCGCATTATCCTTAAGCTATTTCCTTTTTCATTGCCCTGTAACCGATCAGCACTGTCCATACATATGCACATGTTTTCGGAATCATCAGCATTCCGATCATCGGAACAACATCAGCCCACAGCACAACCGGGATATAGAAAGCAAAGCTTAAGACGATCGTCAGCCACATCCAGCGGAATGACTGATCGTTTCTTTCTTTTGCACTTTTGTAAAATAAAACGATGATAAGTAATCCCATCAGTGCAAATGGAATATTACGGTAAATGCCCCAGGAAAGCGGTGCTTCTGCACTGAGCCATTCATTCTGTGGCATCATACACAGAACAATTCTTAATCCTGCGAGTACATAGATCGCTGCTGTAGTTGCATTGTGTCCTTTGATCTGATAACGTTCACGCCAAATATAGTAAAGAATAACATAAAAGATTGTCATTGTAACGGATGTGATCCATTTACCTAATCCTAACTGTACAGTGAAATTCTCAAGACCTGTTGTACAAAGTGCAAATGCA
>OGZR01000684.1_pt1 | contig 13035 bp, 10 predicted proteins | sample 1576851 | NCBI WGS metagenome assembly OGZR01 (sample SAMEA3541492, study PRJEB24748) | human gut metagenome | biome: human gut; feature: human-associated habitat; material: faeces | place: China | collected 2012
TCTGCCGCACCTCGCTCGCCGTATCGGCACTTAGAATTATGCGGTATTGCCCTGAAAATATACGGTAAAACGCGCATGTCTATCTGCGGGCGGTGCGCCATAACAATCAGGCGGCGGGAAACAGAATCCCGACCGGGAAAGGAAAAACAATGAAACGTATTCTGGTCGTAGAAGACGAAGCCAGCATCCGCGAACTTGTGGCACTGAACCTGAAAATGACAGGCTGGGAAGTATTGGAAGCCCCCAGCGCGGAACGTGCGCTGGAGTTGATCCAGAAAAATCCCCCCTGCGATGTAGCGCTGCTGGATATCATGCTGCCGGGCATGGATGGGTTTTCGCTGTGCGAAACCATCCGCCACGGCGACCCGTACATTGGTATTATTATGGCGTCCGCCAAAGGGCAGGAGAGCGATAAGATCCGCGGCCTTTCCATCGGCGCGGATGATTACATTACCAAGCCGTTCTCGGTGTCGGAGCTGATGGCCCGCGTGGAAGCGCTGGCCCGCCGAGTGCGCCGCAGCGCCACTGCGGACGATGAACAGGCAGGCTCCGAGCAGGATCAGCTGGTCAGCGGCCCCTTTGTGCTGGATGAAAAAAGCCGCGTGCTGTACAAATCCGGCAAGCCCATTGACCTGACCCAGGTGGAATTTCAGATCATGGAGCTGTTTTTCCGTAACCCCGGCACTGCCCTGGTGCGCGAAAAGATCCTGGAAGGCGTTTGGGGCAAGGGGTATTTCGGCGATGTCAAGATCGTGGATGTCAACATCCGCCGCCTGCGCATGAAAGTGGAAGATGAACCCAGCAGCCCCCAGCACATTTTGACCGTCTGGGGCTATGGCTACCGCTGGAACGCATAATTACCGCATTTTTATGGAAAGGGGGCTGCCGCCTGTGCAGAGCATTACCCGCCGCTGGCTGCGCGGCAGCCTGCTGATTACCATTTGCATCCTGGCTGCGGCGCTGGGGCTGTTTTTGTATTACAGCCACCAGAATTTGTACGGCGGGGTGCAGCGTGCCATGCAGGCGCGGTTTTCCACCGTGGAGGGACGTTTGCAGGCAACCGGCACCGCCGGCAGCAGCCAGGCAACATCTGAAAGCCGCAGCCAGTCCCTGCGCCGCACGGTGGAACAGTTTGATGAAAAAGATAAGTTCGAGTTCATGCTGTTGGATTCCTCCGGCGTGGTGCTGGCAACCTCCAGCGGCACCATGAACAAGAATCTGCTGAGCGAGGGCAGGGATTTTTATCAGGCTGTCACCGGCTCCACCGGCAGCGGCATGGTCACTTTCCGCACAGCGGACGGCGAACACGTGATGGCTGTTACCAGCCTGGTGCCTTATGCGGCGGGCAATGTGACGGCCATGCGCCTTGTTACCAGCCTGACGCTGGTGGACCGCCAGTGGTACAGCACGCTGATGGTTTCGTTCGGCGTGGCGGCGGTGGTGCTGGGGTTTGCGGTGTTCAGCGGCCTGTTTTTTATCCGCACCATTGTGCGGCCGCTGGGCCAGGTGGAAGCCACCGCCAATCGCATTGCCCACGGCGATTTGACCACCCGCCTGCCGGATGCCCCGTATGACGATGAGATCGGCCGCCTGTGCAAAGCCATCAACCAGATGGCCGAGGACCTGACAAAAACGGAACGGATGAAAAACGAGTTCATCTCCTCTGTCAGCCACGAACTGCGCACTCCGCTGACCAGCATCAAAGGCTGGGTGGAAACCATCGCCAACATCCGTGACCCCGATGACGAAAACTACCGCAAGGGTATTACCATTATCCGCAGTGAGACCGACCGCCTGTATGATATGGTGGAGGAACTGCTGGATTTTTCCCGCCTGCAAAACGGCATCAAGCTGAACTGCGAGGTGCTGGATTTTGTGGCCGAAGCCACCGACGCTGCCCTGTTTGTGGAAGCCCGCATCCGGCAGGAGGGGCTGCACCTTGTGTATGACGAACCGCCGGAGCCGTATCCCGTTTGGGCTGACCCCGCCCGCCTGCGCCAGGTGTTTGTCAACGTATTTGATAACGCCATCAAATATTCGCCGCCGGAAGGAACCATTTTCTTTACTCTGACCCGCACCGCCACCACCGTAACGGCCAGCATCCGGGACCAGGGCTGCGGCATTGCGCCGGATGACCTGCAAAACGTAAAGATGAAATTCTTCAAAGCCAAAAACGCCGTGCGTGGTTCCGGCATCGGCCTGGCGGTGGTGGATGAGATCACCAAAGCACTGGGCGGTACGGCGGATATCACCTCAACGTTGGGGCAGGGTACCACCGTTACCATCACCCTGCCCATCTACCACGCTGGGCAGGAACATCTGCACGAGCCGATTTGATCGCAAAAATAAAGGAGAACCCATGCCGCAAGAACAACGTCCAACTGAAAAATTCCGTACCTCTGTGGGCGGCCAGGCCCTGATGGAGGGCATTATGATGCGCGGCCCTGAAAAAATCTGCTGCGCGGTACGCCGCCCGGACGGCACGATTGATCTGAGCTATTCCGATGTGACCACCCACTGGTACAATAAAGTTCCCCTGGTGCGCGGAGTGTGCAATATGGTGGAAAACCTGATGAACGGGTACAAATACCTGATGCACTCCGCCGATATTGCCATGACGGAAGAGGAAAAAGAGGAAGAAAAGCAGAACGAGAGCAAGCTGGACCGCTGGCTGGACGAACACGCCGGCCCCAAGGTACAAAGTGCGCTGATGACCCTTTCCGCCTGCGCAGGTGTAGTGCTGGCAATTTTTCTGTTTACCTTTCTGCCTACGTTCCTGACTGGGCTGGTGGCAAAAGTGATCCCCATGGGGCGCTGGCCGCGGGTCATCTTGGAAGCAGTGCTCAAGCTGGCAATCTTTTTGGGTTACATGTTCCTCTGCACCCGCATGAAGGAAATCCACCGCATGTTCCAGTACCACGGGGCTGAGCACAAAACGATTGCCTGCTATGAGGCAGGTGAGGATTTGACGGTTGCTAACATCCGCAGACATACGCGGTTCCACCCCCGCTGCGGCACCAGTTTTTTGATTCTGGTCATTCTGGTCAGCATTGTGCTGTATGCGGTGCTGCCGTGGAGCGGTACCATGCTGCGCGTGCTGTACAAGCTGGCCATGCTGCCGCTGCTGGTGGGCATCTGTTATGAGATTTTGAAGTGGGCAGGGCGTTCCAACTCGCTGCTGGCACGGGCTGTTTCTGTGCCGGGGCTTTGGCTGCAGCACCTGACGACCTTTGAGCCGGAAGATGACATGATTGAAGTGGCCATCGCCGCCGTTACCCCCGTACTGCCCAAAAAGCCGGAGGACGGCCAATGGTAACGCCGCTTGCCCCACAGCAGCTGGCGGGCATTCTGCCGCGTCAGGCTGTGCGCATGGTGCAGGATGCTCTGCAGGCCGCAGGCTGCCCCGATGCTGATTACGACGCCCGCGAACTGCTGCGCATTGCCGCTGGAAAAGATCCGCGCTTGCTGTTTGACCCGCTTACCCGGCCGCAGGCTGAGTGCCTGGCGGAACTGGCGGCTCAGCGCATGCAGCGGGTGCCGCTGCAATACCTGGCAGGGGAGTGGGACTTTCTGGGGTTGACCTTCAAAGTCGGCCCCGGTGTGCTCTGCCCCCGCGCAGACAGCGAGGTGGTGTGCGAAACTGCCATTGAGCTGTTGCAGCAGATGGGAAAACCTGAGCCCCGGGTGCTGGACCTGTGCGCCGGAACTGGCTGCCTGGGCATTGGCATCCGCCATTTTGTGCCAGGTGCCAGCGTGACCTGCGTGGAAAAAAGCCCGCAGGCGCTGCAATACCTGCAAGCCAACGTACATGGCACCGGTGTGCAGGCAAAGGCAGCGGATGTGCTGCAATACTGGCGAGAGCTTATGCCCCGAAGCGTGCAGCTGATCATCTCCAACCCGCCGTACCTGACCGGGGCAGAGATGCAGGCCCTGATGCCGGAGACCGCCCACGAGCCAGCTATGGCGCTGGATGGCGGAACGGATGGGTTGGATTTTTACCGCGCCATTGCCGCCCACTACCGTGATATTGTCTGCCCCGGTGGGTGGCTGGTGTTTGAGATTGGCTGTGCCCAGCGGGTGGATGTGATGGAGATATGCCGCCAAAACGGCTGGCAGCAAGTGCAGGCAAGGAAGGATTACGGCGGCAACGACCGTGTGGTGTACGCCCAACGGGTGAAATAAATCTGATTTTCAACGTTTTGCAGCTGAAATGTGGAAAATGCGAAGAAAATTTTGAAAAGATGACAACAAATGGTTGTAATTCGTGCCGCGATTGGTTATAATAATACCTGATAAACGCAGGACGACCATTTGGATAGCGGCGCACCTGCCGTACAAAATAAAAACAGCACCGCAGTTGCCTGTGATGCATATGGGATACAACGCACGATCGCTCAGATAAGGAGATATAAACTTATGGCAGCAAAAAAGGAAAGTTCATCCAAGCAGCTCCCCACCGGCCCGGCAGGGGATAAAAAGGCAGCGCTGGAGACGGCACTGGCCCAGATCGAAAAGCAGTTTGGCAAAGGCGCCGTGATGAAGCTTGGGACCAACGTTGCCATGCAGGTGGATGCCATTTCCACCGGCAGCCTGGGGCTGGACCTGGCGCTGGGCATCGGCGGCCTGCCACGCGGACGCATCATTGAGGTATATGGGCCGGAATCTTCCGGTAAAACCACCCTGGCCCTGCATGTTCTGGCTGAAGCCCAGAAGCTGGGCGGCGAGGTTGCCTTTATCGACGTTGAGCACGCCCTGGATCCCACCTATGCTCGCGCCCTTGGCGTTGACATTGACAGCCTGCTGGTCAGCCAGCCGGATACCGGCGAGCAGGCCATGGAAATCTGTGAAGCTCTGGTACGCTCCGGCGCGATTGACGCTATTGTTGTGGACTCTGTTGCTGCCATGGTGCCCAAAGCCGAAATTGAAGGCGAAATGGGCGATTCCCACGTTGGCCTGCAGGCCCGCCTGATGAGCCAGGCTCTGCGTAAGCTGACCGGCATCATCGGCAAAACAAACACCGTCTGTATCTTTATTAACCAGCTGCGCGAAAAAGTCGGTGTGATGTACGGCAACCCTGAAGTGACCACCGGCGGCCGCGCCCTGAAATATTATTCCTCTGTACGTATTGATGTGCGCCGTATTGAGGGCCTGAAGGACGCCAGCGGTTCCTTTATCGGCAACCGTACCCGCGCCAAGATCGTCAAGAACAAAGTGGCACCCCCGTTCCGTGAGGCCGAGTTTGACATCATGTTCGGCGAGGGAATCTCCAAACTGGGCGAAATGATCGATCTGGGTGCTAAGCTGGGCATTGTGCAAAAGAGCGGCGCATGGTTCAACTATGGCGATATCCGCCTGGGCCAGGGCCGCGATAACGCCAAGCTCTACCTGAAAGAACACCCTGATGTGGCTGCTGAGATTGAAAAGCAGGTGCGCGAAAATGCGGACCGTCTGCTGGCGGCCGGCAAAAAGGGAACCGTGAAGCCGCTGGAGAAGCCGGCTGTTACCCCCGTTGCTGCTGAAAATGCCCCTGCCGCTCCCATGGCGGATGCACCCAAGACCACCGGCAGCGAGATGGACCTAGACATCATGGTTGACGAATAAGCGATGCCGAAGCTGACACAGGTAAAAGAAACAAAAAGAGGCCGCTATGCGCTGTTCTTTGACGGCGAGTTTGCCTTTTCGCTGGACGAGGACACCTTTGCCATGGCGGGGCTGCATACCGGGGATGAGCTGGAAGAATGGCAGATCCATGACCTGCAGACCAAAAGCGACACCCGCAAGGCTGTGGATAAAGCCATGGACTTGCTGGCCCTGCGGGACCATGCAGCCGGGGAGCTTTATCAAAAGCTCTGCCGCAGCTTTGACCCCCACAGCGCTGCCGCCGCCGTGGCAAAAATGCAGGAGCTGAACCTGCTGGATGACGCCGGTTTTGCCCGCCGCCGTGCGGCGGAGCTGCTGCGCAAGCGCAAGAGCCGCCGTGCAATTCTGGATGATCTGCACGCCAAAGGCATTGACCGCGGCGCGGCCGCCGAAGCGGTGGAAGCTCTGTTTGCCCAAAGCGAGGAGGAAAACCCGGAACAGGCCAATGCCCGCGCACTGGTGGAACGCCACTATGCCGCAAAGCTGGCACAGGGCAAATGGCAGCAGGTAGCTGCCGCTTTGGCACGGCGCGGGTTCTCCCACAGCGTGATCCGCCAGGCATTGGCAGATGCCGAGACAGAAGAAACCGAAGCGTAACACAAAAAAGTACACACCGCAGGGGCAAAAAATGCTCCTGCGGCATTGTGGTATCAATGCACCGAACGGATAGCTTTGCCTGAATTTTGCCCAAGCAAGCGGCAGAGCCCAACATAACACACTGAAAAGAGAGACAGGAACAACCATACATGAATATTGCAATTATTTCCCTTGGATGCCCCAAAAACCAGGTCGATGCTGATGTATTCTGCCACGCGCTGATCAAGGCGGGCCACCAGACGGTTGCGGACCCCGAACAGGCGGACATTATTATTGTCAACACCTGCGGCTTTATCCAGTCCGCTAAAGAGGAAGCCATTGAAAACATTTTGATGGCCTGCCAGTATAAGCAGCAGAACCCCAACCTGAAGGTGATCGTGACCGGCTGCCTGGCTGAGCGCTATAAAACCCAGATTGTGAGCGAAATGCCGGAAGTGGACGCCGTTGTGGGCATTGGCTCCAACGCCGCTCTGCCCGCCATTGTGGAGCGCCTGACCGCCAACGGCGCGGGCCAGGTGGAAAGCTATGGCCCCAAATGCGATATGGAGCTGGGCGGTGCCCGTGTTATCAGCACGCCGCGCCACTATGCTTACCTGAAAATTGCCGAAGGCTGCAACAACCGCTGCCATTACTGCGCCATCCCGCTCATTCGCGGCCCGCTGCGCAGCCGCCCCATTGATGACTGTGTTGCCGAAGCTCGCTGGCTGGCCGGGGAGGGCGTGAAAGAGCTGATCCTGGTGGCGCAGGACCCCACCGCTTACGGCGAGGACTGGGGCAAACCCGGCGCAGTTTGCGAACTGTTGGATAAGCTGAACACCATTGAGGGCATCCGCTGGATCCGTGTGCTGTACGCCTACCCGGAGCGTATCTCCGATGAATTCATCGCAGCCCTTGTGCGCAACAATAAGGTTGTGCCGTATCTCGATCTGCCCATCCAGCACTGCGATGACGAGGTGCTGAAAAACATGAACCGCCGCGGCGGCCGCAAAGAAATTGAGGATGCCATCCGCCGCCTGCGCGCGGCCATCCCCAACATCACGCTGCGCACCACCCTGATTGCAGGTTTCCCTGGTGAGACCGAGGAACAGTACAGCGAGCTGTGCGACTTTGTCAAAACCGTCAAGTTTGACCGCCTGGGCTGCTTTGCCTATTCCGCCGAGGAAAACACCGTGGCCGCCAAGATGGACAACCAGATTGACGAGGAAGTCAAGCAGCGCCGTGCAAACCACATTATGGAGCTGCAGGCCGAGATCAGCGCGGAAAAGGAAGCAGAAAAGGTCGGCAAGACCTATGAGTGCATCTGCGATGGCGTGGACGATGAAACCGGCATGTACCTGCTGCGCTCCGCAGCAGACTGCCCGGAAATTGATGGCAGCATCATGACCCCGGCAGATACCCCGCTGGAAGCCGGCGCGTTCTATAACGTTACCATCACCGATGCCGATACTTATGATCTTTATGGTTATGCGGAAAGCAAAGTGGAGGAATAAACCATGAATATGCCTAACAAATTAACGATGATGCGTGTCATCATGGTGCCGTTCTTTATGGTATTTGCTGCCATGAGCCATATGGGCACGCTCCGGTTCAACGCAACGTATGCCTTGATAGCGGGCATTCTGTTTGCTGTGGCCAGCTTTACGGATTTCCTGGATGGCTACCTGGCCCGCAAGAACCACCTGGTAACGGACTTTGGCAAGTTTATGGACCCGCTGGCTGATAAAATGCTCACCACCGCCGCCATTATTTATATGGTGGTGGACGGTGTCTGCTCCCCCGTGGTGCTGGCCATCATCATGTTCCGCGAGTTTGCTGTGGCCGGTGTGCGCATGATTGCGGCAGAGTCCGGTACCGTCATTGCCGCAAACATGTGGGGCAAGGTCAAAACCGTGCTGCAGATGGTCACCATCATCTTCTATTACTTTGCCATGGCGCTCGCCCCGGCGGACGGCGTTGGGGTTATCAGCTTTACCACCCAGGTGCTGTGCTGGGCCGTTGCTGCCGTTACCGCACTTTCCGGCTGCATCTACCTGTGGCAGAATCGTTCCTGCTTTATGCAGGCAAAATGATGCTGCCCCCTTGCAACCGCTTATCAGGGCGGCTATAATAAATCTGAACGGTTTGCAGGTTTAGCCGCGCCGTACCAGCAAAGTTGGGAAAGGAAGTTCCTGTCCATGCAGATTTTTAATACCATGACCCGCAAAAAGGAAGATTTTATCCCGCAGGAGCCGGGCGTTTATCGCGTTTACGTCTGCGGCCCTACGGTGTATAACTATATCCATATCGGCAATGCGCGCCCCATGATCGTGTTTGACACGCTGCGCCGCTATCTGGAGTACCTTGGCAACAAGGTGCTGTATGTCTCCAATATCACCGATATTGACGATAAACTGATCAAAAAAGGCCAGGAGGACGGCACCACCATGCAGGAGGTTGCCCGCAAGTTCGAGGCCGAGTACATCAAAGATTCCGAGGGCCTGAACGTTAAGGCCCCCACCGTGCGCCCCCGCGCAACCGAGCATATCGGTGAGATCATCAAGATCGTCAAGGACCTGGTCGAATCCGGACATGCTTACGTTGCCCACAACGGCGATGTCTACTTCCGCGTTAAGTCTGATCCCGGTTACGGCAAGCTGAGCCACCTGAACCTGGACGACCTGGAAAGCGGCAACCGCGAACTGCGCAGCCAGATGGATGACGACCTGAAAGAAGACCCCGCAGATTTTGCTGTCTGGAAGGCCGCCAAGCCGGGCGAGCCTTCCTGGAACAGCCCCTGGGGCCAGGGCCGTCCGGGCTGGCACATTGAGTGCAGCGCCATGGCCCGTAAGCACCTGGGCAAGACCATCGACCTGCATGCAGGCGGCCAGGACCTGATCTTCCCCCATCACGAAAACGAGATTGCACAGTCGGAGTGCGCCAACGGCTGCACCTTCAGCCATTACTGGATGCACAACGGCTTTTTGAACATCAACAACCAGAAGATGTCCAAGAGCGCCAACAACTTCTTTACCGTGCGTGAAATTGCCGATAAGTACGGCTATGAGCCGATCCGTTATTTTATGCTCACCGCTGGTTACCGCATGCCGCTGAACTATACGGTGGACCTGATCGAGAGCTGCAAGAACAGCTTGGAGCGCCTGTACACCTGCCGCGATAATCTGGATTTTGCCATCCGCAATGCCCATGGCACTGACACTGCCCTGACTGAAAAGTGCGAAGAAGCACGCAAAAAGTTCAAGACCGCCATGGATGACGACCTGAACACCCCCGATGCTCTGGCCGCCATTTTTGAGTTCGTCAAGGACATCAACACCATGTCCGATGCTGCCGATAAGGCTACGTTGGAAAAGGCCGCCGCCACGTTTGACGAGCTGACCGGTGTGCTGGGCCTGATGTACAACCGCAAGGCCGAGGAAGCCCCCGACGAAGTGAAGCAGCTGGTGGAAGAGCGCACCGCAGCCAAAAAGGCCAAGGACTTTGCCCGCGCCGATGCTCTGCGCGCCAAAATCACTGAGCTGGGCTGGAATGTGATGGACACTGCCAAGGGCCCGCAGCTGACCAAGCTATAATTATTACTGCACAATCACGGCAAAACAAAGGAATTGGAAACAGGGAAGCATCTGCCTCTGCTTCCGGTTCCTTATTTTATTGCAGCGGCAAATACGCTGCATTATCTGGAGAGTTCAGAATGACAAATACCAGAACCAAACAGGAAGAGCGAACGCTGTATATTATATTGGCTGCAGCGCTTGCCGCGCGCCTGCTGCTGGCCCTTGTTACTGAAGGCTACACTTATGATATGAGCTGCTTTGTAGCCTGGGGGGATAAGCTGGCCAGCGAAGGTCCCGCGGCCTTTTACAGCGCCGATTATTTTGCGGACTACCCGCCCGGCTACATCCTTGTGCTGGGCCTGGTCAGCCTGGTGCGCAAGGCGCTCCAACTGAGCTATGAATCCCGTTGGACCTATTTTTTGCTGGCACTGATCCCCGCAATCTGTGATTGTGCCGCCGTGGTGCTGCTGAACCATATCAGCCGCCGGTATATGGGGCAGGGCAGGGCACAGCGCTGCCTGGTGCTGTTTGCGGCGTTCTGCCCGCTGACCTTGTTTGATACCGGCATCTGGAAGCAGATCGATGGGGCTTTTGCGCTGCCGCTGCTGCTCTGCTTCTGGCTGCTGGAAGAGCGCCGCTACCTGCTCGCTGCGGTGCTGTACGGCGTGGCGCTGGCCATCAAGCCGCAGGCACTGTTGGCTGGGCCGGTGCTGGCCGTCTGCTTTTTGGTGGCTATTGCGGATGCCGTGCGGGATGGCAAAAGCCCGCTGAAATCGGTCGGCCAGATTTTTGGCGGTGCTGCGCTGGCTTTGCTGCCGCCGCTGCTGGCGGGCCTGCCGTTTTACGGGGCAAAAAATCTGGTGCCGTCCTTGATCGATAAGTACATCACCACGGCGTCTGGCTACCAGTATGCCACCATCAATGCGTTCAACTGGTTTGCAGCGCTGGGCGGCAACTGGCAGGCGCTGGATGCTTGCCCGGCGTTTAACCTGAGCTGGAAAGTGCTGGGCATTTTCAACATCGCTGTTATCACGGTGCTGCTTGTGGTGCTGGCGGTCATCAGCTGGCGGGCGGGGCGGTTTTCCCCGCTGCTGCTGGCAGCGTTTTACACGGTGGGGATTTTTACCTTTGCCCATTGCATGCACGAGCGTTACCTGGTGCTGGGCATGCTGCTGGTACTGCTTGCTGCGGCGCGCTGGAATGACATCCGTCTGTATGGCGCCGGGTTTGGTCTGTCGATAACGGGATTCTTGAACCTGGAAACTGTGTATACCCTGGTAGGCAGCGATGACGAGTGGCTCAGCAGCGATACCAGCCGCGAGTTTGCCATGGCAGTCGGCTTTGCCGAAACGGCAGTCTTTGTGCTGCTGGCTTTCACCGCGTGGGCCATCTGCCGCCATGGAGCGATTTCTCCACTGGCAAAAGTGGAAACCATCGAAAAAGATAAAACAAAAACAGTGCAGAAAAAGCTGGAACTGTGCACCCTGCGCATTGATCCGCAGCCTGCCTGGACGGCTAAAGAGAAGAAAGCCTTGGCAACGCTGACGTTGATCGTTGCTGTGGTGAGCTTTGCCTACCTTGGCAGCATGAAAGCACCGCAGAACCCTGTGGATGCTACGGACAGCACGGCAACCATCGACTTTACCCCGCAGCAGGACGCGGTGGAAATCTGGGTGTACCCCGGCATTTCCACCGGCGGCAGCCTGCGCATCACGGATGCAGCGGGCAATGAGCTGTACCGGAAGGAACTGAGCTATGCAACGCCGTTCTGCTGGACCAAAACGGCCATCATGGCTCCGGCAGGGCAGACCCTGACCGCAACGATTGAAAATGCGCAGATGTTTGAACTGGCCCTGCGGGATGCCACCGGTGCGCTGGTGCCGGTAACGGGCGGCGATGCCCTGTTTGATGAGCAGAGCGAAGTGCCAGATACCATCAGCCAGCTGAACAGCATGTATTTCGATGAAATCTATCATGGCCGTACTGGGTACGAAATGCTGCACCGCATGACGGCATACGAAACCACCCACCCGCCGCTGGGCAAAGATTTTATCATGCTGGGCATTGCTATTTTTGGAATGACAGCCTTTGGCTGGCGCTGTGCCGGAACGCTGTTCGGCGTGATGCTGGTGCCGCTGATGTGGTGCTTTGCCCGCCGTCTGACCCACAAACGCTGGGCCGGGGCCATGGCAGGTGCGCTGATTGCCGCTGGGTTCATGCGATTTTCCCAAAGCCGCATTGCCACAATCGATATTTACGGTACGTTCTTTATCCTGTTAGGCGCATATTTTATGGTATGGTATTGCCAGAGCGTGCTGCAAAACGGCGTAAACGGCTCGCTGCTGCCCATGGCACTGGGCGGCGTGGCATTTGGGCTTGGGTGTGCATCCAAGTGGACCGGAATTTATGCCGGGGCAGGGCTTGCGGTATTGTACCTGGGTGTGCTGTATGCCCGCTGGAAGCAAAAACAGCCGGGCTTCTGGAAAGAATTCCGGATGGCTGCTGTGGGCGGTGTGGCATTTTACATCGTTGTGCCGTTCCTGATCTATCTTGCATCCTACCTGCCTTATTGGTGGAAAGACCCTACCTTTGGTTTGCGGGATTGGTGGGATTGCCAAACCTACATGTACTGGTACCATTCCACCCTGAAAGCAACTCACCCGTTTGAAAGCCGCTGGTACACCTGGCTACTGGACCTGCGCCCAGTGTGGTATTACAAAAATTCTTACCTGGAAGCTGGGCTTCAGGGCAGCATTGCGGGTTTTTATAACCCGGTCATTTGCTGGGCGGGGCTGTTCTGCATTTTGCTGCTGCTGTGGCGCCAGGTTTCGGCTCGCGGCACGGCAAAGGGAGCGGGCGTTCTGATCTTGTACGCCAGCCAGCTGCTTTCCTGGATGCTGGTATCGCGCTGCACTTTCATGTACCATTACTTCCCCAGCTCGGTCTTTGCGTTGACGGCCATTGTGCTGGTTTTAACGCAGATGAAGCGGCAGAACCGCGCCAAAAAGATTGGCGCGGGGCTGTGCATTGCGGCGCTGGTGTGCTTTGCCTGGTTTTATCCCGTTCTGTCCGGCTTGCCCGTGCCGACCCTGTGGGCGCAGAGCACCAAGATTTTGCCGAGTTACGGGTTCTATTAAGGCAGTTACGTGGAGTCTTTTCGGCCTTTTTGAAAAAAGGCCTGGCGAAAAACTTTAAGGCAATACCGCATAATTCTAAGTGCCGATACGGCGAGCGAGGTACGGCAGAT
>OGZR01000686.1_pt1 | contig 13001 bp, 10 predicted proteins | sample 1576851 | NCBI WGS metagenome assembly OGZR01 (sample SAMEA3541492, study PRJEB24748) | human gut metagenome | biome: human gut; feature: human-associated habitat; material: faeces | place: China | collected 2012
CAGCAAGCGGGCGCTTCGTTTTTGACATGGCATGAACCAGAAGAGCCCGGCACCGTGGCGGTGTACCGGGCTCGATCAATCTCTGGTGCCCCCGGGCGGATTCGAACCGTCGACACCCGCTTTAGGAGAGCGGTGCTCTATCCCCTGAGCTACGGAGGCATGTCGTATTAGTGTAGCAGATTTACGCCGCTGTAATGCAGCGTATACCCACTCTTCGAAGTTGCGGTGGAACAGCCCTCCGGAAAGTGCGTCCCACTATCCAGGCAAATTCTGGGTCAGACTTTCCCCATGAGACCTCGCTGGGAAACTGTGACCCAGAATTTCGGCTCGAAACGGGACACGGTTTCCCAAACGACCCCGTTCCGGAAACTACATCCCGGAATCGACGCTCGAACTGGGATGCACTTTCCCGATCGAGCCACATGGGAGACTGCGTCCCACTTTGAGGGGGCGCTCTTTAATGACTAGTTGCCTTTGTGGAAGAGGTTTTTGATAACGGAGGGGATGCTCTTGGCGCCCTTGGCCGTCACATCGATAAAGTCAGGCGAACGCACGAGCTTATCCTCGTCAACGTACTTGCGGACCGCACGAAGCGTCTCTTTGTCATCGCGCGTCGAAAACGTAAAGTGACCGTTGTCCTTGGTGAAGATAGCAAAACGCGTAATCTTCTTGGTGCCGCGCAAAACCTCGGCGGCAATATAGTCGACCTCGTCCCACGGGATCTGAATATAGTCCTCGGGATTACGCTCGTTATAGTACTCAAACGCCTTATTGCCCACCATCACGTTACCGTGACTGGTAAGCCCCATCAGGCAGGTTGCCGGCGTTGCCAGATCGACCGTGCTGTTCTGAGATTGCGCCATGCGCGCCTCGCCCTCCAAATAAAACAATCGGACCGCATCCAGTGTACCCACCGGGTGCGGTCCGTTTCAATGGCTCAAAAGCCCTTGCCTAGCAATTCTCGGTCTTAAGCCGAAACGTGCTTACATGAAGCCGCAGACGCGACCGATGATGCCGATGGCGAAGAGAGCCAGGATGATGACGATCGGGCTGACCTTCTTCTTGAGGAGCTTGCAGACCAGCAGGGTCAGGCACACGGCGGCAAGGCCGGGGATGAGCTGATCGAGGTTAGCCTGAAGCGTGGTGACCTTCACCTGATCAAGGGCGTTAGCACCGATGGAGTTATACATCGTCAGTGCTTCCTTGACACCCTCAGAACCGGAGGGCAGATTAGCCCAGTCGATAAAGGCGCCAGCAGACTGCGTGACCTTGGAGACGACCGGGGTGAAGGAGATGGACACCCAGCGCTCGACCAGGGCGCCGATGATGAACATACCCAGGATGGAAGCGCCCTCGGTGACCTTGCCCATCAGACCGCCGGAGAGGTCCTTGGCGATGGAGGAGCCGACCTTGTAGCCAAACTCCTGCGTGTACCACAGGAAGGCGTAACGGATGATGTTCCACGCGAAGAAGAACAGCAGCGGACCGGCGATGCTGCCGGACAGGGCCAGGGAAGCGCCCAGAGCGCCCAGAATCGGGCGAAGGGTGAACCAGAAGGCGGGGTCGCCGACGCCGGCGAGCGGGCCCATCATACCGACCTTGACGCCCTGAATGGCGACGTCGTCAATCGGAGCACCGTTGGCGCGCTCCTCCTCGAGAGCGAGGGTAACGCCAATGACGGGGGCGGAAACATAAGGGTGGGTGTTATAGAACTCCAGGTGGCGCTTAAGAGCGGCAATCTGGTCATCCTTGCTGGTGTAGAGCTTCTTGATCGCAGGGATCATTGCGAAGCACCAGCCGCCGTTCTGCATACGCTCGTAGTTCCACGAGCCCTGAAGGAACTGATGACGGAAGCAAACCTTCTTACGGTCAGCCTTGGTGAGCTGAATCTTGTTCTCTGCCATATGTATCACTCCCCTCCTACTCGTAATCGTTCAGAATGTCGCCGAGCGGGTCACCGGAGCCACCGCCCATGCCGCCACCCTGCTTGGCCAGATCCTTAAGGCCAAGGTAGATGAGGGCAAGGGAGATGCCGATGAGGCCAAGGGCGATCAGCGTGAGCTGAGGGATGGCAGCAAGGACAAAGCCGAGGATGAAGAACGGCCAGGTCTCCTTGGTGGCCATCATGTTGATGACCATGGCGTAACCGACGGAAGCGACCATGCCGCCGCCGACAGCCATGCCGCCGGACAGCCAATCGGGCATAGCGTTAAGCGCGTTGGTAACGGCCTCGGCCGGGATGATGCACAGAAGTACTGCCGGGATGGCGATACGAACACCCTGCATGAGGATGCCGGCGTACTGCCAACGCTCGATGCCGGCGAAGTCGCCCTTCTCGGCGCAGGCGTCCATGGCGTGAACCATAGCGGTAGCCAGGGTACGGCAGATCATGGTCAGGAACAGACCAGCGACCGACAGCGGGACGGCGACGGCGATGGCGGCGGTAACGGCCTTGGCCGAATCGGTGGCGCCACCGTTGAGGGCGAGCACCATGATGATCGAAGAAGCGACCGAGGCCAGAGCGGCGTCAGGCGCGACGGCGGCGCCGACGTTAGCCCAGCCAAGGGCCATCATCTGGAGCGAACCGCCCAGGAGGATGCCCTCCTGAAGGTGACCGGTTACGAGACCGATAAGCGTGCATGCCACGAGCGGCTGATGGAACTGGAACTCATCCAGAATGCCTTCCATACCGGCAAGCAACGCGACAATCGCAACAAGCAGAATAGTGATTGCAGACATGTATCGGACCCTCCTTTACTATGCTTGAGCGGCCAGTTCGGCCTTAGCTTTCTTCAACATGGCGTCGAGATCCTCGGAGGAATCCGAAGGAACCTTGCGGACCTCGAACTTGACGCCCTTGGCCTTGAGAGCCTCGATGGTCTTGACATCGTCATCGCCCATGGCGACAGCGTTGGTGACGACGACCTTGCCCTTGGAGTGGGCCATGGAACCGATGTTGGCTTCCTTGATGTCGACGCCGGCCTCGATGGCCCTGAGCAGATCCTGCGGGTTCTCGAACAGCAGCATCGCCTTGGTGTCGCCAAAGCGCGTGTCCTTGACGACCTCGGCCATCTTCTTGATAGGCACGACGTTGGCGTGGACTCCCGGAGGGGCAGCCTGCTCGATCATGGTCTTGCGGAGCTCGTCGTGAGCAACGCCGTCGGAGACCACGATGATGCGGTTGGGGTTGATCTGCTTGGTCCACGTGGTGGCCACCTGACCATGCAGCAGGCGCGTGTCGATACGGACGTGGGCGATCTTGATGTGCCCGTCGCCGATCACCGTTCCCGGAGGAATGGCACCCGCAGGAGCAGCGGCGGCCGCAGCCGGCTTCTTCTCCTCGGGCTCCAGAGACTCGGGCTTGACGCGCACGCCGGCCTTAGCCTCAGTCACGAGATGTTTTGCGATCGCATGTGCAGTGTTCTTTGCGTCAAAGCGCTGCGAATATGCCTCGATGAGCATAGGCAGGTTGACACCGGTGACGATAGCCCAGGAATCGTGGCCCTCGATGAGCCCGCTGATCTGGTTGAACGGCGTGCCGCCCCACAGATCAACGAGGAAGAGCACCTGCTCCTGGTCCTCGAAGGAAGCGATTGCCTCCTCGACCTTGGCACGGAAGTCGTCGGGGCCCATGCTCGGCTCGAGCGAGACCACGGCAACAGACGGCTGATCGCCAAAGACCATCGAGCCCGTCTGCTTGATTCCAGCCGCCAAGTCACCATGGCTAGCAAGAACAATACTTACCATCACATAACCTCCTTTTTGTCTACGTAATTCCTACATGACAGTTATGGAGTATAGCTGCAAATACAGCAGAATTGTTTGAAAAACTGCAAAAGGTAGCATTATTTGTTTAAACGTCTTGTTTTGTTACAAGCTGATTACATTCCAGTATTTTGGCTGATTTGCTGCTGAGGATTGATAGCTGATCTATTTACATGACCGAATTGAGCACGCTGTTCATTATTGCCGGTTTTAAACAGACACAAATGTGCTCGCGTTGAGGCTATTTCGTTTAAACAGATGGTGCTTGACTAATGGTAAGAAATATGATCTAGCAAAGTAGTCGTTAGGGACGTTCTTTAATGACTAGTCGTTTAAGAACGTCCCCAACGACTAAGTTAGGCGATGTGGAGGGGGTTGGCGGCGTCGACGGCATCGGGGGCATCGGATAGGCCGTCGGGGGCAGCGTCTGTCGGGTCCTCGTCGGGGGTCTCGATCTGCTTGATCATGACCTCTTGGCCCTGCAGCAGATAGGTCTCGCCGCTACCGCAATGGGGGCAGGTCTTGCCGTGCTCGACCGTCGCGTAGTCGCAGCCGCACGCCTCGCAATGCGTCACGGCCTCGACAGGCTCCACAATAAGCTCCGCGCCCTGCGTGATAGGCTTTTTATCTGCCGCCCAGCGCCAAGCATCAAGCAGCAGATCGGGAACGACGCCCGAGACCTCGCCCAGGAGCAGCGTCACGCTCGAAACGCGACTCACGCCATTGGCGCGCGCCACATTCTCGACATCGCGAATGATGTGATAGACGATTCCTAATTCATGCACTTTTTCTTCCGCCGTTCTAACGAACGGCGGTCGACTTGACGCTGCGCGAGCCCCAGACGGACGATCTGCCTTTCAATCGTCGGGCATGGGCAAAAGCCCTATGCCCTCCTCTTTCAAGGCACCTCGCCACGCCTGGGACTCGCTCGCTGTCCAACCGTTCTCTACGCCGTTCTCTTGTTTGTTGCGTTTTTTATTTCTTCCCAAATTTGATTTTGATCGCACGCTTCAAAGCGTACTTGCCGAGGCTGGGGAGCTTTTGCTCGTATTTGACCATCGTGGAGCACTCGGGGCGGTCGCGATCCAGATGGATGGCGTCAAACGCGCACTTGGTGGTGCACAGGCCGCAGCCGATGCACTTGTTGGGGTCGACGATCGAGGCACCGCAGCCCAAGCAGCGAGCGGTCTCGGCGCGCACCTGCTCCTCGGTAAAGGTCTCGACGTACTCGCTAAAGGGCGCAGCCTTCTCGCGCTCGCGGTCGACACGTGCCACCTCGCGGCTTGCGTTGTCATAGCTCTCAATCACAACATCGTCGCGGTCAAGCGCGGTGTAGCGGCGCTGGTTGCGGCCGATGGTGAGCGTGGAGCCCGGCTGCACAAAGCGATGGATGGACACGGCGGCCTCGTGACCGGCGGCGATGGCGTCGATAGCAAAGCTGGGACCGGTGTAGACGTCGCCGCCCACAAAGATGTCGGGCTCGGCGGTCTGGTACGTCTGCGGATCGGCAAGGGCACCCTGGCTGCGGCCGAGCTCCACCTTGGAGCCAGCCAGCAGGTCGCCCCACACAATGGACTGGCCAATCGACATGACGACACGGTCGGCATCGACACGGCGCAAGTCGTTCTCGTCATACTCGGGCGCAAAACGGCCCTCGTCGTCAAAGACACGCGTGCAGCGCTTAAAGGTGATACCGCACACACGACCGGCCTCGTCCAGGTGAATCTCCTTGGGGCCCCAGCCGCAGCTAATGTGCGCGCCGTCCTCAATGGCCTCGCGACGCTCCTCCTCGCTGGCAGGCATCTTGACCTCGCTCTCCAGGCAGAACATCTCAACGTGCTCGGAACCCAGACGGCAGGCGTTGCGCGCGACATCGATGGCCACGTTGCCGCCGCCCACCACGATGGTGCGCCCGGGCAGCGCGTCGATCTTGCCGCTGTTGACCTCGCGCAAAAAGTCGACGGCCACGGTCACGTCCTCGGCATCCTCGCCCGGAATACCGGCAAGGCGGCCACCCTGGCAGCCAATGGCCACGTAAAAGGCTTTAAAGCCCTGCGCGCGAAGCTCGTCGAGCGTCACATCGCGACCGACCTCCACGCCATAGCGGAACTCGGCGCCCATCAGGCGAATGACCTCGACCTCGGCCTCGATAACGTCCTTCTGCAGCTTAAAGCTGGGAATGCCGTAGGTGAGCATGCCGCCCGGGCGCTCGTTTTTCTCGAACACGACGGGCTTGTAGCCCTTCTCGGCCAGATAGAAGGCGCAGGACAGACCGGCCGGACCGGCGCCGATGATGGCGATCTTCTGGTCGAAGCCGCCGGCACGCGTCGGGGTCACCACAGGTGGGACATAGCGGGTCGCGGCATCCAGATCGCGCTGGGCGATAAACTTCTTGACCTCGTCGATGGCCACGGCCTCGTCCACGCGACCGCGGGTGCAGGCATCCTCACAGCGGCGGTTGCACACACGGCCGCAGATAGCGGGCAACGGGTTCTCGCGCTTGATGAGCGCCAACGCCTCGTCATAGCGGCCCTGCGCCGCGAGCTTCAAATAGCCCTGAACGGCAACGTGCGCGGGGCAGGCCGTCTTGCAGGGAGCGGTGCCGGACTCATGCGTCTCGATACGGTTGTCGTTGCGGTAGTTGGGCGACCACTTGGTGTGGTCCCACTTGGTGGCATCGGGCAGCTCCTGGCGCGGATACTCGGGCACCTGTCCGCCAGCCTTTTTGCTACAGAGCTTCTGGCCCAGTTTGGCGGCGCCGGCCGGACACACCTCAACGCAGCGACCGCAGGCCACGCACTTGTCCTTCTCGACCTTGGCGACGTAGGCCGAGCGCGACAGGTTGGGCGTGTTGAACAGCTGCGAAGTGCGCAGGGCGTAGCACACGTTGACGTTGCAGTTGCAGATGGCGAAGATTTTGTTCTCACCGTCGATGTTGGTGATCTGGTGCACAAAGCCGTTGTCCTCGGCCTGGCGCAGGATGTCGTAGACCTCCTCGCGCGTCACATAATGGCCGCGGTCGGTCTCGACCACGTAGTCGGCCATATCGCCCACGGCGATGCACCAATCGGCCGGGTCGTCGGCGCAGCCCTCTCCCATCACGCGACGGCTCGCGCGGCAGCTGCAGGTGCTAGCGGCATACTTACCTTCGTATTTGTCGAGCCAATGCTCGATATGCTCGATCGGCACCGAGGTGCTCGCAGCATCGATGGCCTTCTCGACCGGAATGACATGCATGCCGATGCCGGCACCGCCGGGCGGCACCATCGGCGTGGCCTTGGACAGCGGTCCCTTGGACGCCTGCTCAAAGAACTTGGCATAGACCGGATGCTCCTCGAGCTGGCTCACGCGCATGTTGAGGAACTCGGCGGAACCCGGCACCAGCATGGGCAGCACCCACTGCTTGGCGCGCTCGGGGTTTTCCCAGTTGTACTCGAGCAGACCCGTGTAGCTCATGTCGTCGAGCATTTTTTCGATATCGGCCTCGGGCATGCCGGTGAGCTTGACCATCTCGGGCAGCGTATAGGGACGGCGCATCTTCATCTTGCAGAGCACTTCGGCCTGCTCGTCGGTTGCGGCCTCGGCAAACGACCAGTACTCGTAGCCCAGCAGCTCGTCGCGGTGCAGCAGGCGGTTGGTGCAGTGCTCACACAGTTTGACGATGGCCTCGCGCGGATGCTCCGGTATCGGCGGCACGAACTCCGCGCCGATATCGGGCTCGGTATAGCTAATCCCCGGTCCGTTGAGAATCATAGTCGTCCCTTCTCTTGCCACAGCCCGGCGAGACCGCGGCGCCCCTCTTTGTACGGGTTCGACATGCCCCCATGCCGTTCACCCGCTATTGTTGACATTGTGTCAAAAACAGTATTGACGAACCGTCAACAATATTCAAGACTGTTAGGCGAACGGTCAGGCAAAAGAGGATGAAAGGCGGCAAAACATGGGCAACAACGCAGCAGATATCTCTGTGGTCGATGCCGTCCCCGCATCCGATAGCGCGGCAAAACGCCTGACGGGCGACGAGCGCCGTCGCGAGATCCTCGCCGCTGTGCGCGCCGTGAGCGCCGAGCTTGGTGTGTCCCATCTTTCGGTATCGGCCGTGACCAAGCGGGCTGGCTGCACGCGTTCGCTGTTCTACCACTACTTTGCCGATATGGATGCCGCCGTCACCGCCGTTATGGACGAGGCAATCGACGGCTTTATCGCCGAGCTCGAGCAGTGGAACGCCAGCCGCACGGTTGGCGACATCGAAGGCGCACTCGACACCGTTGCTCCGCTCTTTAAGCGCCTGGTCGTGAGCGGCCACGAGTTGCCGAGCACGCTCACCTCGAGCAGCGGCGCGCTCTACGGCGGCTTTTTGCACAACGTGGTCCAGCGCGTGGCGCAGTATATCTGCGACACCACCGTGGTGGATTTTGTCGCCCATCACGAGCTACGCATCGACCATGTCTACGAGACGTTCTACACCCTCATCATGGGGCTGCTGATGTATATCCGCACGCACCCCGATGTGCCCGACGAGACAGTCAAGGAAATCATCGCCTCGACGCTCCATATCGAGGGCTATACCGCCAAGTATCAGGAGCGCAAGCCCCAGAACTGACGACATTTGGCCAAACTGCCCGCGATCAGAAGAGGGGCCGCGGGCTTGTGAAAGGAGAGCAGCATGCTGTTCGATGTTTGGGGTAGCAATACCCTTATCCACTGGGCCGGCTGGGCCATGGTCTTTATTGGCCTGATCGCGCTCAACGAGGTCGGCCGCCGCACCAAGCTGGGCGCGGCCATCATCTTTGGCGTGGCTCCGCTGGCCATGACCATCTACTGCGTCGCTATCGCCATCGGCGTCTCACAGGGTGCCGAGTGGGCGCTCACCAACCCCACCCATGTGTACCAGAACAGCTGGTTCCACTACGCCAAGGTATACGCGGCGCTGGCCGGTTGCTGGGGCTTCATTGCCATTAAGTACCAGTGGGGCAAGATCGGCAAGGCGCATTGGTTCCGCGCGTGGCCGTTTGTGATCGTCGCCATCAACATCATGATCGCCGTCGTGTCCGACTTTGAGAGCGCCTATCACTTCTTTGTCCTGGGCGAGTCCACCTGGGTCACCTCCGAGGGCGCCACGCAGCTCGCCGGCTGGAACAACGTGTTCAACGGCATCGCCGGTATCATCAACATCTTCTGCATGACCGGTTGGTGGAGTGTCTACGCCTCTGAGGACAAGACCGACATGCTGTGGCCCGACATGACCTGGGTCTACATCATCGCCTACGATATCTGGAACTTCTGCTACACCTACAACTGCTTGCCCACCCACTCCTGGTTCTGCGGCTTTGCACTGCTGCTGGCGCCCACCGTCGCCGCCTTTATCTGGAACAAGGGCGGCTGGATCCAGAACCGTGCCTTTACGCTGGCTATTTGGTGCATGTTTGCCCAGGTGTTCCCGTACTTCCAGGAGGAGTCCATCTTTGTGACCCACTCCACGCTCGACCCCGGCGCCGCTACCGCGGTCTCGATCGCCGCACTGGTCGCCAACGTCGCCGCGATCATCTACATCGCCTACCGCGCCAAGAAGCTCGGCCGCAATCCCTACAAGCAGGATGTCTTTGAGGGCACCAGCGATTGGGAGAAGGCTACCGCTCGCCGCGCCAAGGTTGATTACGCGCACGCCGAGTAACGTGCCTGACGCAAACATCGTTTGAGCACGAAGCGGCGTAGCCGGCTCCGCGCAACTCAACGCATTGCAGAGCCCCCCGGAATGTGATTCGTTCGCGTTCCGGGGGCTTTTTGCTGCCGCGAGGATGCGGCTGAACGATGTGCTCGGGTTAAATCGGATCTTATATTTCGCATTCGCTTTATATGGCTCCATTTTTGGGTACAGTGTTGAGCCGATATTGCATTGGGGGATATATGAGCGATGAGATGTGTGGCCGCGAGGATGCGGCCCAGGATGCGGAAGCATGTGCCGAGGCCCTGGAGAGCCTTGACCGGATTGCGCTAGACGAGCTCTTTAGCGATTCGGCCGTCGACACGCAGGACGAGGCGCACGAAGACAGCGACGCCAAAGACGCTCCTGACGAGGCCGAAGCCGAAGAGAACGATAGCAAGGACGATGACCAGCCGGAATCCGACTCGGGAGAAGAGACCGTCCTGCTTGGCAGCTTGCCTGCCGACGACTCGCTCACCCGCGAGCTTCCCGGCCTGGGCTCCGCACCAGCCGTGGATGAGACCATCGCCATGGGCGATATTCCCCTGCCGTCCGTTCCCTCGGCACACGAAGCCGAGGTCCGCCATCGCAAGATGTCGCCCAAGCGCCGCAATCTGATGGTCGCCGGTGTCGTGGCCGTCGCGCTCGTCGCCGGCGGTGCAGGCTATGCTGCCTGGAACGGATATCAGCAAGAGCAGGCTGCCGCTGTCGCCGCCAATGCCCACACGATGATGTCGGTGCAGATTGGCGTGCATGCCGCGGGCCTCGACTGTTCCGCCGGCTCCAAGATTCCCGTACAAGTGAGTGGCCAGGATTCTGACGGATCCTCCGTGAGCGAAACACTCTATGTTGACGAGCACGGCCGTGGCATCAAACTGCTACCCGGTGACTACACGCTCTCCATCGCTGCCTCCCCCATCGCGTCCGACGGCACCGTCTATACCGTGCCGACCACCAAGGCGCAGGTCACGATCAAGAGCGACGGACAGGACCTAAGCAGCCAGGCCGCCTTTAAGCTCAAGGTGCCTTCGGCCGACACGGTAACCGACGACCAGATCGATGCCGCCGCCAAATATGCCGAGGAGGGAGGCGCGAGCTCCGCCGCCACCGCCAAGGTGCTCCAGCAGGCGGCAACCGCGCGGCGCGACGCCGCCGTCAATGCCGTGAGCGCGCAAAAGGCACAGGCGGCCCGTGATGCCGACGCCCGTCACAAGGCAACCGACCTCTACCAGCTCGATATCCCCGTCGAATGGTACGGCAAGGTCGAGACTTGGCAAAATGGCAGCACGCTATGCATCTATCTTGCCGGCGACAGCGATACGCCGATTGTGACGCTCGTCGCGGTGCGCGAGGGCGAGAGCTTTACGCCCGATGAGGGCGATACGGTTTTGGGTGCGGCCAATCTAGGCAACGGTTATACCGTCTACGCCAGCGGCCCCGTCTATCCGTACGTGGTGCCCCAGACCATCAACGGACGGACGCAGAATCCCGTGTCGACCTACCCCATGGACACGGCCATTGAGCTTGTCGAGCTTACGACCGGCAACCGCTACACCTATAGCCAGATCAAGAACGTACTGGTCGGCAAAGACGGCAAAGCCGACGCCGCGACCAAACTCGAGACCGACTACCTCGCCCAGATTCTCCTGCCGAGCATCAAGGCCCAGGACTAGCGGACCATGACACCTGAGTCCTGGCCTCGCAAATCCATAGACGATTAGGAAAGGAGCCACTTCCATGCGGGCACAGCATGTACCACGCCGTGTTTGCATGGAATATCGGCCTGCTCATCCATGGTAACGATTGCCGACTCGCCAAGATCAAACTGGGCCATCGCGGCATCGAGCGCGGCAATTTCGCGCTCGCGCGTTTTCTCGCTTGTCATATCCACACTTACCTGAATCAGGCCGTAAGCCTGCATGAGCAGTGCATCCCCAGCCACAAAGTCCACCTCATGGCTTTTATTCTTATCTTTAATCAGCAGGCGGCAAACCGAACCGGGCCGCACGGCGGGGATCCTTCTTCTGAGCGCATTGAACACCGCGGTCTCGAGCCTCTGACCCTGATCCAGTGCCGATGCGGGGGAGAACGCTCCGAACATCGCAGGATCGACGGCGTAGACCTTAGACGCAGACCGCGTATTATTTGCAAGCGAACGCGTGAATTCCGGCACCGAAAACAGCAGGTAGGCGTCCTCATAATACTCAAGTAAGTCGCTGAGCGTATTTCGACTGACGGATATCTGTCTGCTCTTGAACTCGTTGTACACTTTGTTCACTGACAGCTCTCGTCCCGAAGATGCCATGCACCGCGCCAGAAACAGCGAGGCCAAACGGGGGTTCTTGACGTCGTAACGTTCAACGACGTCCATGGCGACCGTTCGCGACGCATATTCCTGTAGCAGCTGAATCGCGTCTGCGGGCGTCTGCTCAAGTGTCGCGATGAATCCCCCTCGCTCGAGATATCCGACCAGATGGTGTCGGAGCAACGCTGCATCGCTCGAGGAGAAGGGCGCGTTCGACTCAGGAACGCTCCCCGTCTTATATCGGACGTATTCCGAAAAACTCAACGGAAAAAGCTCTCGCACAAGAGAACGGCCCCTGAACTCGCTCTTAAGTTCTGAGGACAGCATCTTAGAAGAAGATCCCGTCACGTAAACGGTCGCCTTCTCCGTATCGACCACGCGTCGCAGAAACGCACCCCATTCGGGTATTTCCTGGATCTCGTCAAAGAAAAGGTAGGCGCCCTCGCCTCGAGCAGCAGGATATAGTGCATAGAATGTATCGAGCACGTCCGCTAGTAGCGATGGCTCATACGGACGCAAGCGCTCATCCTCAAAATTGAAATATAGCATTCGGTCAAGCTCGACGCCTTGGCCCTGAAGCCGCCGCATCTCCTGATACAGGCGATACGTCTTTCCACAACGACGGGCGCCCACAATCACATATACGATGTTGTCGCGCTTTGGCTCCTGCGGGTTGCCCAGATCAAGGTCGCGCTCAAAGACCTGCGGAATCCCCTGTTGCTCAAAGTCCTTTATTTTTTGAGCCACCAAGTCGTTGAATGCCATAATTCTCCAATCTTGCTCTCCTGCTAATCAAGATTATAACGATTCTTGATTAGCAGGAGAGCAAGATTATGCGTATCTTGATTAATGGATAAGCAAGTTTTCTATTAGTGGCCCCTCCCGGAGGATATCGAGCGGCCGAGGGGGGCAGGCATGAACGCCTCTAGCCGAAAACAAAGTAGCTAAAAAGCTCCGTCCCAAATGAGCTACTTAACGCCAGGGGTCAGCTTCGAAGAGGGGCTCGCGCTCGGGGCGACGATCGCTATAAGGATCGTAGCCGTCGTCGTCCTCGTTCTCGGCACGGATGTAGGGGTCGCGCGGCTTAGGCGCAGGCTTGGGTGCGGCGGGTGCGGCATCGGTCGCCGGCGCGCTTGTCTTGATCTCGTCTTTCATCTGCATAGCTCCTTGCATCGCATCCGTTCAGCATCATCGATTGTCGCACGAAAAAGGGCGGCGGACCCCATT
>OGZR01000691.1_pt1 | contig 12866 bp, 13 predicted proteins | sample 1576851 | NCBI WGS metagenome assembly OGZR01 (sample SAMEA3541492, study PRJEB24748) | human gut metagenome | biome: human gut; feature: human-associated habitat; material: faeces | place: China | collected 2012
GAAAATCCTCGTGTCGGTGGTTCGATTCCGCCCGGAACCACCATTTTTTTATTTATAAAATATTTAATTTTTTTATCTTTAAAGGAGAAAAGTTATGTTTAAATATAAAGATTTAAGAATGGTTGTTATTTCTATTATTTTGGTTGTTTTATGTGTGTTTAGTGGTGTTCATTTTCGTTATGATCGTATGAAGCTTATTGTTGTTTTATTACTGGTATTAAGTGTTATACCAACGTTGATCGCTCATTTTAATGCCTCGGTATTTGAAGATGGTATGTTGATTTATACGTTTAGAGGGATTGCTATTTTACCACAAATGATTGAGTTTAAAGATTTAGCATCGTATAAACTTCTTTCAAAACATGTTTTAGAATTACAATCTCGAAATAAAACACAAAAAATCTATCTTGTAAATGCGATTGCTTTTTATAAAGAACTTGATGATCGATTTACTCAATATAAAAATGGACAAGAGATTTAATCTCCTGTCCATTTTTTACTTATTAATAGATTCCTTGAGAAATCATTGCTTCTACTACTTTTTCAAAACCAGCAATATTAGCACCTTTGATTAAGTCAAATCCTAATCCATATTTTTCAGCAGCTGCAACAGAGTTATTAAAGATTGATTTCATGATATTATGCAATTTTTCATCAACTTCTTCACTTGACCAGTTATATCTCATAGAATTTTGAGACATTTCTAATGCTGAAACAGCAACTCCACCAGCGTTAGCAGCTTTTGCAGGTCCTAAAGTACCACCGTTTGCTGTAAAGTAAGCAATTGCTTCAGGTGTACTTGGCATGTTAGCACCTTCGATAATGTATTTACATCCATTAGCGATTAATTGTTTAGCTTCTTCTTCACCGATTTCATTTTGAGTAGCACAAGGGAAAGCCATATCTACTTTTAATCCCCATGGTTTTTCACCAGGATGGAATTCGCATCCGAATTTTTCTGCATAGTCTTTTAATTTAACATCATTTGATGAACGAATTTTTAATAAGAAATCAATTTTTTCATCAGTATTGATTCCTTCTGGATCATAAATATATCCATCTCTACCAGAAATAGAAACAACTTTTGCTCCATATTCTTTAGCTTTGATACATACACCCCAAGCAACGTTACCATATCCAGAAACAGCAATTGTTTTTCCTTCATAAGTATCGTTAAAATGAGCTAATACTTCTTTACCGTAGTATACAGCACCAAATCCAGTAGCTTCTGGTCTAATTAAAGAACCACCATAAGTCATTCCTTTACCAGTTAAAACACCGTTTTCATAAGCGTCTTTAATACGTTTGTATTGTCCAAATAAATATCCAATTTCTCTACCACCAACACCGATATCTCCAGCAGGCACATCAACGCTAGGTCCAATGTGACGATATAATTCAGTCATGAATGATTGACAGAATCTCATAACTTCAGCATCTGATTTACCTTGTGGGTCAAAATCAGAACCACCTTTACCACCACCGATAGGAAGTGTAGTTAATGAGTTTTTGAAAATTTGTTCAAATCCTAAGAATTTAATAATTCCAAGGTTAACAGAAGGGTGGAATCTTAAACCACCTTTATAAGGTCCAATTGCACTAGAGAATTGAATACGATATCCTCTGTTTACTTGAACTTTACCTTGATCATCCATCCAAGGTACTTTAAACATTAAAGTTCTTTCTGGTTCAGTTAATCTTTCTAAAATAGCCATATCTTCGTACTCAGGATGAGCTTTGATTACTGGTTCTAAGCTTTCTAATACTTCTTCAACAGCTTGAATAAATTCAGGTTGATCAGCATTTTTAGCTTTTAAATTTGTTAATACTCTTTCAATATATTCCATTGTCATATCCTCCTATCGCTATGATACATCTTTAATAATAATAAATGAATAAATTAAGAAAAAGTTATCACATAAATAAGTTATCGTGATAATAAAAACACTTCATATCATGTTTTATCACGATAAAAATTGTATACAATTGATTATCATTTTATTTAAATCACTTAAAATTAAAAAGTGGTGTAGGTAAATAACTTCAACGATGTTAAATGTATACAATATATAGCTAAAAAAATAAAATAATTCATAAAAATACATAATTATCTTTTCTTTGTATACAATCTATGCTAGAATAGAGCACAACAAGAGGTGATTACTATGAAAAGACTAAATAACACACAATTACATCACCATCATTGGATCAAGTAGGGTTATATCATTTATGATACAGCCCATTTTGTCTATCGCAAATAAGCTGTATCTAATGATATTGAAACGAGTCATTAGATGACTCGTTTTTTTAGTAATAAGGGGGATTTTTATGGAAGAGTTTAAATATTTGATACCTGAAGAAAGCATAGATGCAATTATTACAAATGTAGAAAAATTAAGGGAAATTGAAAATCATTTACGACATGTTTTTTCAAATCATGGCTACAATGAAGTGTTGATGCCATCATTTGAATATGTTGATTTATATACAAAATTGGATTGTGGTTTTACGGTTGATAAGATGTTTCAATACATCAATCATGAAGGTAAAAATGTTGCAATGCGTTTAGATTTTACAATTCCACTTGCCAGACTTTATGCTAATAGTGCAAATGAAGGGGAAGCACGTTACAGTTATTTTGGAAAAGTGTATCGTAAAGAAACAATGCACAAAGGAAGAAGCAGTGAGTTTTTCCAAGGTGGTGTAGAATTAATGAATAAGCCAGGACTTCAAGGAGATAAGGAAGTTATGACAATGATTCAAGAATCTTTACCAGGAATTTCATTAAAAAATATTCTTTTAGAATTGGGTTCTGCTAAATTCTATAATCGTTTATTAGAATTAGTGGGAAATCAAAGAAATGAATTAGAAGATATTTTAAGATTAAGAGATATTAGTGAAATGAAACGTTTTGTTTCTAAGAATAATTTTGGAGATAGTTTAAATCAATTGTTGTTATCTTTACCAACATGTTTTGGAAATATTGATTTACTTCATCAAATGATGAAAACATGTCAAGATTCTGTTTTATTAGGGGCATTACAAGAATTAAATGATTTATATGAATCATTAGAAAGTAAAGAAGGCATTATTTTTGATTTAGGAATGGTTCCAACGATGAAATATTATACAGGTTTTATGATCAAAGGTTATAGTGATCAAAGTGCGAATCCAATTTTATCGGGAGGACGATATGATGATTTACTTCCAAGATTTAATGTTGAAAAAACAGCCGTTGGATTTTGTTTTCATATGAACCATATTTTAAAAGCCATTGAAAAAGAGGGAGAGTAATATGATTAAAATAGCGATTACTAAAGGAAGAATTGAAAAACAAGTATGTAAACTTCTTTCAGAAGCAGGGTTTGATATGGAACCTATTTTTAATAAAAATCGAGAATTATTAATTGAAACAAAAGATGGAATTTCAATGATTTTTGGAAAACCAAATGATGTAGTTACATTTTTAGAACACGGCATTGTTGATATTGGCTTTGTAGGGAAAGATACATTAGATGATGTTGATTTTGAAGATTATTATGAACTTCTTGATTTGGAAATAGGAAAATGTTATTTCGCGGTAGCTGCTTATCCAGAATATCGTGATAAAGTGTTCAATCGTCGTAAAAAGATTGCCAGCAAATATACAAATGTGGCAAAAAAATATTTTGCTTCTAAACAAGAAGATGTAGAAATTATTAAATTAGAAGGATCAGTTGAACTTGGACCAGTAACAGGTATTTCTGATGCTATTGTTGATATTGTAGAAACAGGATCAACGCTTAAAGCAAATGGTTTAGAAGTAATTGAAAAAGTAAGTGATATTTCAACAAGGATGATTGTTAATAAGGTGGCTTTTAAGTTTAAAAAAGATGAAATCATGAATATCGTAAATCAATTAGAAAAAGTAATAGGGGGAAATCAAAATGCTTAAAGTAATTCAATATGATGGGAATTTAAAAGAAATTGCACAAAAACTAAATAATCGTAAAGAAGAAATTTCAATTGAAGTTAATAATGCAGTCAGTGATATTATTGAAGATATTAGAAAAAATGGAAATCAGGCATTAATTAATTATTGTCAAAAATTTGATGGCTATCAAATAAAAGATGAAAGTGATTTTGTGGTATCAGATCAAGAAAAAGAAGAAGCTTTAAAACAAGTTGATCAAGATTACATAAGAATTCTTGAAAGAACAAAAAAACAAATTACAGAGTTCCATAAAAATCAAATTGATAAATCATGGTCTTTATATAAAGATAACGAAGTGATCATGGGACAAATGGTACGTCCAATTGAAAGAGTTGCTTTATATGTTCCAGGTGGAACAGCGGCTTATCCTTCAACTGTTTTAATGAATGCCATTCCTGCAAAACTTGCAGGAGTTACAGATTTAGTGATTATTACACCTGTTAAAGCAGATGGAAAAGTCAATCCAGTAATTGTCGCTGCTGCAAAAGTTTCAGGAGTGGATACCATTTATAAATTTGGTGGAGCCCAAGGGGTTGCTGCGATTGCTCATGGTACAGAAACAATTGAAAAAGTAGATAAAATCGTAGGTCCAGGAAATATCTTTGTTGCGACAGCTAAAAAACTAAGTTATGGGGTTGTTGATATTGATATGGTGGCAGGACCAAGTGAAGTTTTAGTGATTGCTGATGAAAAAGCAAATCCAAAATATATTGCTGCTGATTTAATGTCACAAGCAGAACATGATAAACTTGCCAGTGCGATGCTCGTTACAACAAGTAAAGAACTTGTTGAAAAAGTTAATGTTGAATTAAAAAGACAAGTGGCTTATTTATCACGTAAAGAAATTATTGAAGAATCTCTTAAAAACTATGGAGGAGCTATTCTTGTTAAAGATATAAAAGAAGCCTTTGATGTATCTAATTATCTAGCACCAGAACATTTAGAAGTTTTAGTAGAAAATCCAGTTAATACACTTCCTTCTATTAAAAATGCAGGTTCTATTTTCCTTGGCGAATATTCTCCAGAACCACTAGGAGATTACATGTCAGGAACAAATCATGTTTTACCAACAGGAGGAACAGCTAAATTCTATTCAGCTTTAGGTGTTTATGATTTTGTTAAGTATTCATCATATAGTTATTATCCAAGAGAAGTATTAGAAACATTTAAGGATGATGTCCAAACTTTCGCAAAAAGTGAAGGTTTAGATGCGCATGCAAATAGTATTGCTGTACGTTTTGAGGAGGAATAAGTGTGAAACAAAAATCAATCAAAACGTATAAAAAAAGACAAACTTAAAAACAAGTTTGAATAATTTAGAAAAAATAGAATAACTGAATATTATTGTTTAGTTAATTTATTTGTGTCCGCGCAACGAAGGCGCGGGGAAATGGAGAAAACAATGAGAGAAGCAAAACTAGAAAGAAATACGAATGAAACACAAATTGAATTAGAAATTAATTTAGATGGAACCGGAAAAGCGGAAATTCAAACAGGAATTGGCTTCTTTGATCATATGTTGACTTTGCTTGCTTTTCATAGTGAAATGGATATTAAGATGATTTGTCATGGTGATTTAGAAGTTGATAGTCATCACAGTGTAGAAGATATGGGAATTGCGTTAGGGAAAACGATTTTAGAAGCTTTAAATGATAAAAAAGGAATTACACGTTATGGACATTTTACAATACCGATGGATGAAGCTTTAGTAACATGTGATTTAGATATTTCAGGAAGAAGTTTTCTTGTCTTTAATGTAGATATTCCTAAAGTTAATTTAGGGAATTATGAAAGTGAAATGACAGAAGAATTTTTTAGAGCAGTTGCTTATAATATGAATGCAACATTGCATCTTAATGAAGCTTATGGAAATAATGTCCATCATGTCATTGAAGCATGTTTTAAAGCTTTTGGTAGAGCTTTAAAAGAAGCAGTACGTATTGATGAAAAAAATAAAGACAAAGTTATTTCTTCAAAAGGGGTTTTATAAATGATTGTAATTATTGATTATAATGTGGGAAATTTAAAAAGTGTTACAGGTGCTTTTAAAAGAATTGGTTTAGAAGCTGTTGTTTCTCGTGATGAAAAGGTAATAAGAGAAGCAAAAGGAATTGTTTTACCAGGAGTAGGAACGTTTCCTACAGCAATGAAAAATTTAGAAAGGTTTCATTTGGTTGAACTTTTAAAAGAAAGAAAAGAAGCTGGAATTCCTATTTTAGGTATTTGTTTAGGAATGCAAATTCTTTTTGAAAAAGGCTATGAGGTAGAAGAAACAAAAGGATTAGGATTTATTCCAGGTTATGTAAGTTATATGGATATAGATGAAAAGATTCCTCATATGGGATGGAATCAATTACATAAAACACAAGATCATCTTTTACTTAAATATGTTCATGAAAATGAAGATGTTTATTTTGTTCATTCTTACATGGCTCATGTAAGTGATGAAAATCTTGCGGCTTATAGTGATTATGGTTCAACAAAAGTAACAGCACTTGTCCAAAATGGAAATGTTATGGGATGCCAATTCCATCCAGAAAAATCTGGCAAAGTCGGACAAAATATATTACGTGCATTTAAGGAGATGGTAGAATGTTAGTGATTCCAGCAATTGATTTAAAAGATGGACAAGCGGTTCGTCTATTTAAAGGCGATTATCAACAAAAAACAGTATATAGTGATCATCCTGAAGAATTGGCTCAAACATTTGAAGAAGCTGGTGCTAAGCTTTTACATGTTGTTGACTTAGATGGGGCAAAAGATGGACAAGCTAAAAATTTAGAAACAATCAAAAAAATAAGAAAACAAACATCAATGAAAATAGAATTAGGTGGCGGTATTCGAGATTTAAAAACTGTACAACTTTATTTAGAAGAAGTAGGAATTGATCGTGTTATTTTAGGTACGGCTGCTTTGGAAGATCCTGAATTTTTAAAAACTGCTTTAAAACGCTATGGAAGCGAGAAAATTGTTGTTGGCGTTGATGTTAAAAATGGTTTTGTTTCTACGGCAGGATGGTTAGAAACAAGTCAAACACCTTATTTAGAATTTATTCAATCTTTAGAAAAAATTGGTGTTCAATATATTGTGGCAACAGATATTTCTAAAGATGGTACTTTAATGGGGCCTAATTTTGATATGTATGATCAAATTGCAAAAACAAGTTCAATTCAATTTGTTGTTTCAGGTGGTATTAAGGATTTTGATAATATTAAAAAGGTGGCTGAAAAAGGGTATTATGCCTGTATTGTAGGAAAAGCCTATTATGAAAAGAAAGTAGATTTAAAGGAGACAATACAATGCTTACAAAACGTATAATTCCTTGTTTAGATATAAAAGATGGAAAAGTGGTTAAAGGAGTCAACTTCGTCGGTTTAAAAGAGGTTGGAGATCCTATTGAACTTGCTAAAAAATATGATTTACAATGTGCAGATGAAGTAGTATTTTTAGATATTACAGCATCTTATGAAGATCGAAATATCATGAAAGATATTATTGAACGTGGTGCTTCGGAACTTACAATCCCTCTTGCTGTTGGGGGAGGAATTAGAACATTAGATGATTTTAGAATGATTTTAGCTTCTGGGGCAGATAAAGTTTCTGTCAATTCGGCAGCTATTAAAAATCCGCAATTAATCAAAGAAGCTGCTGATGAATTTGGTGTGCAATGTGTTGTTATTGCGATTGATGCAAAAAAAAGAGATGACCAATCAGGTTGGGATGTTTATGTCAAAGGTGGACGTGAAAATACAGGACTTGATTTAATTGAGTGGGTAACAAGATGCGAAAACCTAGGGGCTGGAGAAGTGTTATTAACTTCAATGGATGCCGATGGAACAAAAGCAGGGTATGATCTAGATATGTTAAATGCGGTATGCAATGCGGTAGATATTCCTGTTATTGCTTCAGGAGGTTGTGGAAGTATTCAAGATATTATTGAAGTATTTGAAAAAACAGATGTTGATGCAGCTTTAGTTGCTTCTTTATTCCATTTTAATGAAGCAACAGTAGAAGAAGTAAGAAACGAATGCAGAAAACACGGTATTAACGTAAGGAGAGCAATATAATGAGACCGAATTTTAAAAAAATGGAATTAATTCCAGCAATTGTACAAGATTATCAAACAAAAGAAGTGTTGATGTTAGCTTATGTCAATGAAGAAGCTTATGATAAAATGCTAGAAATCAATCAAACTGTATTCTATTCAAGAAGTCGAAAAAAATTATGGCATAAAGGGGAAGAATCGGGGCATTTTCAAGATATTAAAGGAATCTATTTAGATTGTGATTTAGATACACTTTTAATTTATGTAAAACAAACAGGGGTTGCTTGTCACACAGGCGCTTATTCATGTTTTTTTAATGAAGTAAAACCTTATGATACGAGAAATATCTTTAGTGAACTTGAAAAAACAATTGAAGATCGTAAAATTCATCCGGTTGAAAAATCTTATACAAATTATTTATTAAATGAAGGTATTGATAAGATTTGTAAAAAGGTTGGAGAAGAAGCGAGTGAAACAATCATTGCAGCTAAAAATGATGATAAAGATGAATTAGTTGGTGAAATTTCTGATTTATTATTCCATACCTTTGTTTTAATGAATGATCGTGGTGTTAAACTTGAAGATATTGAAAATAAATTAAAAGAAAGACATAAAGTGGTAGGAAATAAAAAAGAATTTCATACACGTGGTGAATATTAAATAGCTATGCGAAATATGTCGCATAGCTATTACTTTGTAAAAGAATTATTGAATTTAAATAAAAAAGTCTAAACATGAATTATACTGTTTAGACTATTTTATCAATTGGTCTCCCCGCACGGTCTCGAACCGTGGACCCTCTGATTAAGAGTCAGATGCTCTACCAACTGAGCTACGGAGAGATAACAATGTTATTTTAATACAATAAAGGTATAAAATCAATATTTTTTTACCATTTTAATTATCAATTACAATAATTCCATTTCTATTATAAATCGTTGTGTATATGTTCACAATATATTTAGGGATACTTTGTTTATATAATATTTCTAAAAGGAGTGCATATAAATGATAGATTACTCACCACTATGGAAAACAATGGAAGAAAAGAAAGTATCACAGTATACTCTTTTGAAAAAGGGTGTTGATAATAAAACATTAAATAGACTTAAACACAATGAAAATATTACTGCACTCACAATCGAAAAGCTTTGTATAATTCTAGAATGTACTCCAAATGATGTGTTAACATTTACAAATGAATAACTCACGAAACTTCTATATGTAGTGGAAGTTTTTTTTATTTTAGTGATATTTATTCTTTGATTTGAAAATGAGGTCTTAAAAATAAATTACAGGATTCTTGTTTTTGACGACATATTTTGCGGTTATTTAAAAAAATGTATGCTATAATGTGAAAAGGAGGAGTGATCTTTATGTTTTATAGTCAAACATGTGAAAATATACAATTAATTGTTTTTACTTTGGATGGTGGTTTGTTAGATATTAATAGACTTAGATATAACTACTATCGAAGTACATGTGAAACATATCATAAAAATGCATCCCGTGAAGAATTTTCTAAAATGCTTGGTAATATGAATACGATGTATGATCATTCATTATTAGAGGATATTATTCCTGCAAAAGAGTTTAATAAAGCGGTTGAAAAGGATCTTTTTGAATATATTAAATTAAAACCTTCTATTAAAAGAGAAGGAGTTGATGAACTTATTCAATATTGTAAACAAAAGAATATGAAAATAGCTGTGTATACGACACATAAAACAAAAAGAGCAATTCAATATCTACAACTTACAGGATTGTATGAAAAGATAGATTTTTTAATTGGTGGAGATAGCCATTTAAAGCCACTTCCTCATTGCCAAATGTTGGAGGTAACCTGTCAACAAATGGATATTGAGCCAAGTCACACAATGATTGTTGCTAATTTTGAATCAATGGTTGAAGCAGCAAATAAACTTCTTGCTAATGTAATTTATATGCCAGATCTTTCATCGGCAACAGAAAAAATAAAAGCAAGTGTTTATAAAGTAACGAAAAATCCTTTAGAAATCATGAATATGTTTCTGTTTTCTAAGTATGATTCTGTAGAGATGTTTTCTCCAATCTTAGGGATGAATGCGAATATGGATTTAGATACTTTAACACAAACAAGAGATAAACTTTTAGAGAAATACAAAGATGATGAACAATTAATTGGACTTGTTAATAAAACCTATGCCTATTTTAATGAGATTTTATTAAAACAATTTTTAATAGATGAACTTGAAAAAAATGAAAAGAAACATTTTGCTTTTGATGATGAAGAAGAAACAGCTTTTGAAAAAAAACAAAATGTAGAAATATTTGAAGAAAAGGAAGGATTTGAAAAAGAAGAGATAACAAATAAAGAAATCGAGAAACCACATGAGGGAGAAACAAACATATTTCAGGAACAATCTATTTTAAAAAATACAACTTCTATTGATCCTAAAAGAATTAATGAATTGATGGATATTATTAATGGTGATGCTGAAGTTGAAGAAGAAAATGTGACAGAAAAAGTTGATGAGGAAAAGAAAGAAATAAAGAAAGATAAAACAAATATATTTATACGAGCTATTTATAATCTATTGATATCAATTTTTTTTGTTTTTGTATTTATGATTTGTCGTGTTGTTTTACGTGATTCTATAGCATCGATTCCTACTTTAGATTTAATTGTAACAGCATTGGAAAAAGGGTACTTAAAAGTAATAGAAATACTTTTTGGATTTATTTTTAATTCAATTCATAGTGTATTTACATCTGTTCCTACATATAATATGTTTGTTTATCATAATTCATATCTTTCTTCCATGGCAGTACTATGCTTATTTTCAATTATATTACTTTTTATAATTATATCGATTTTAAAGGGAATTATTTGTCTTATATGGAATAATGATTAAATGTTTCAAAATTATTTTTGAAACATTTTTTTAAAAAAGTATTTACAAAACTTAAATTAGATGGTATTATTAAATGGCACTGATGTGATGGAGACATACTCAAGAGGCTGAAGAGGCGCCCCTGCTAAGGGTGTAGGTCGGGAAACTGGCGCGAGGGTTCAAATCCCTCTGTCTCCGCCATTTTTATTGTTATTGGTCTGGTAGTTCAGCTGGTTAGAATGCCGCCCTGTCACGGCGGAGGTCGCGGGTTCGAGTCCCGTCCAGACCGCCAGTAAAAAATAAAACTGCGTAAGCAGTTTTTTATTTTATATATTTATCTGTATAAGCTTTCATAATAGCAATAATTGTTTTAGAGTCATGAATTTCATTATTCATGACTTTTTTATATGCTTCATCAATTGGCATATAAATAAGATCAATGAATTCATCTTCGTCACCTTCTAGAGGATTTTCTACTTTAAAAGGATCAATAGCTTGGTATAAATGAATAATTTCATCGCAATAACCTGTTGTTGGGTAAATTTCATTAATAAGTTTCATATCCTTACAACTATATCCTGTTTCTTCTTCGAGTTCTCTTTTCCCAGCTGGCGCTGCTTCTTCATTTTGTTCTAACTTACCGGCAGGAATTTCTAAAGTATCTTTGTTGTAGGCGTATCTAAATTGTTTAACAAGTAAAATACAATCATCAATAACGGCAAGAATACCAACGCCACCATGATGTCTTACAATTTCTCTTGTCGCAATTTTTTTATTTGGACATTCTACTTTGTCTTTATAAACGGTAATAATTTTCCCATCATAAATAACTTGACTTTCTACTTTCTTTTCCATTTTTTTAACCTCTTTTCTTATTTTATTATACGTTATTTTGAAATTAATAAAATAAAAAAGTATGCGGGGGTGCATACTTTTTTCTTCTATTATTTACGTAAGGATGATAATAGGGGGTATGTTAGAGTGAATCTGTTTCACTTAACAAATATATTATAACATGTATATTTTAAATGTAAAGGGTTTCATAAAAATTAAATTATTCTTTTAGAAAGATGTGTTATAATGCTGTTGGTGAAGAAAATGAAAAAAATAATGATTAAGGAAAATGATGCAAATCAAAGAATAGATAAATATTTAAAAAAGCTTTTGTGTAATGCATCGAGTAATTTTATTTATAAAATGTTTAGAAAGAAAGATATTAAGATCAATGGCACACGTGTCAATGAAAAATATATCTTACAAAAAGGGGATGTTTTAGAAATGTTCCTTTATGAAGATAAGTTTAATGAACTAACAAAGGAAAAAGATATCTATCAATTGAAAAGAGAATTCAAAGTTTTATATGAAGATAAAAATATTTTAATTGTTGATAAGCCTGTTGGTTTATTAGTTCATGGGGATGCCAATGAAAATGTTAATACGCTTTCTCATCAAGTATTAAGTTATTTAAAAGAAAAAGGAGAATTGGATATAAGTCGTGAAAGTACGTTTATTCCTGGACCGGTTCATCGTTTAGATCGAAATACCAGTGGCATCGTAATTTTTGGTAAAACATTAGTGGCTTTACAAGATCTTAATGAAATGATGAAAAAAAGACATCATATTGAAAAGTCTTATATGACGATTTGTAAAGGAAAACTTATTAAAAAGCAAGAATTGGTAGGCTATGTTAAAAAGATTGAAAATGAAGATCGTGTACGTTTTGTCAAAAAAGATGATAAAGATGCTTTAATGATGAAAACAATTGTTCATCCGTTAAATTATACAAATGATTTGTCCTTAGTAGAAGTTAAAATCATTACAGGAAGAATGCATCAAATAAGAATACATCTTTCTAGTATTCAACATCCAGTTATTGGAGATCGTAAGTATGGTGATTTTACTTTGAATAAACAAATGAAACAAAAATATGGTTTAAATAATCAATTACTTCATGCTTATAAAATAAAGTTTGTAG
>OGZR01000695.1_pt1 | contig 12808 bp, 10 predicted proteins | sample 1576851 | NCBI WGS metagenome assembly OGZR01 (sample SAMEA3541492, study PRJEB24748) | human gut metagenome | biome: human gut; feature: human-associated habitat; material: faeces | place: China | collected 2012
CTGCCGGAGCGGTGCTTAAGCCGCAAGGCGGGAATTGTGCGGTGTTGCCTTAGAAGTGAGGAAACGGAGAGAGTATAAGAGTGTTATGATTTTAATACGCGGCGCAAGCCGCAACATAAACTCCTAACTCCTCCCTCCTGACTTCCAATTAACCAAGTTCTACTTGGGCTTTGCTTCCGCATTTGGTCTTTTGGACCAGGATTTGTTTGGGGATGCGGTCCTGGAGGGTTTCGACGTGGCTGATGATGCCGACCAGCTTATCGGAACCGGCAAGGGCAGTCAGGGTGTCGATGGCTTTTTGCAGAGCATCGGCGTCCAGCGTGCCAAAGCCTTCGTCCACAAACAGGGTATCCACGCTGATGCCGCCGGCACTTTCCTGGATGGTATCGCTGATGCCAAGAGCCAGGCTGAGCGCCGCCAAAAAGCTTTCGCCGCCGGAAAGGGAACCGACCGGGCGGGTCTTACCGGTGTAGGCATCGAACACATCCAGCTCCAGTGCGGTCTTGGCGGCAATATCGGCGCTCTGGCGGCGGCGCAGGGTATACTGGCCGCCCGTCATGCGGGTAAAACGACGGTTTGCGGCGGCGACCACGCCGTCAAAATAAAAGCTCTGCACATACTGTTCAAAGGGCAGCTTTTGCTTTTGGGTCAGATTGCCGTTGATGGTCTTGCTCAGGTTATCTAGCATGGCGGCGTTGGCACGGGCAGATTCTGCGGCGGTGATGGCTTTTTTTAGGTTGGTCAGGGCATCGCGGTTGGTATCCAGCCGGTGCAGGGCGGCCTGGTTTTGGTCGCGCAGGTTTTTGCGCTCAGCTTGCAGTGCAGTAAGGGCCTGCTGCTGGGCGGCAGGGTCCGGGCGGCTGGCGGTATCCCCGGCCTGTTCGGCCAGGGTTTGGGCGGCGCTTTGGGCCGCAGCAAGTTCTTTGGAAAAAGCATCGCGGCTTTTGGCGGCGGCATCCAGTGCGGCTTGCAGGGTGCGGCGCTGTTTTTGGGTCTCGGCGCGGGCAGCGGCCATAGCGGCGGCATCTGGCCAGGGCAGGTTTTTCTGCCCCTCGGCAAGGCGGGTCTGGGCTTCCGCGGCGGCTTTTTCGGCGTTGGCCTGTGCGGTGCGGGCCTGCTCCACAGCGTTTGCCTGGTCGGGGCGCTGGGCTTGCAGCTGGGCTTTTTGGCGGGTCAGCTTTTCCAGATCTTTTTTGCGGGATTCAGCATTTGCCATGCGGTCATGCACTTCGGCAAGGCCGCGGCGCAGGCTGTCATGTTGGGTCTGCAGGGCGGTTTGCAGCTCGTCCGGGGTCAGGGCATCGGCCTGCGGCCCGGTATAATGCTGGCGGCGGCGCGCCAGAAAGGCGGCGGTACGCGCATACAGGGTATCCCGCTGGGTTTGGGCTGCGGCTTTGGCTTCCCCGGCTGCGGTGGAGGCTTTGGAAGCTTCCGCCGCAGCGCTCGCCGCTGCCTGCGCAGCTTTGTTGCAGGCGGCTTCGGTGACATGGCTGGGGGCGGGGGCTGCCGGTGCTGGGTGGTGCAGAGCACCGCACACCGGGCAGGGGGTGCCATCCACCAGATCTTGCGCCAGAATCCCGGCGCGGGCGGCATTCAGGGCGCGCTGCATCTCGGCGCTGGAATGCTGGGCGGCATCGGCCTGCTGCTGCTTTTGCCGGTATTCATCGGCAGCGCGCTGCCATTTGGCTTGCGCGGTGTGCAGGCGGGGGATATCGTCCAACAGGGCTTGGCAGTCCTGCTGCTGGCTTTGGGCCAGCTCAATGGTTTTGCGGCAGCTTTCCAGCTCGGCGTTTGGTTCGCCGCAGGCCGTGATCTGCGGTTCCAGCTGGGCTAAGGCAGTATCGGTACTGCTTAGAGTTTTCTGGTCTTTTTCCAGCGCCGCGGCGGCCTGCTCGGCCTGGGCGCGGGCGGCTTTGGCGCTGGCTGCGGCGGTGCTCAACTCTTGATAGCGCGGCTCCCACTCCGCAAAGCGCTGCAGCTTGGCATCCAACTCGGCAAGCTCCGGGCGGCGGGCTTCAGTCTTGCCCCACTCCGCATTCAAAGCGGGGGCCTGGGCAGTCAGCTCGGCGGCTTTGGCCTGGGCTTCATCCAGACTGCTCAGCAGTTTGGCACGGCTTTGGGCGGCTTCCACCGCGGCGGACTGCGCTTCAATGCGGGCATCAAGGGTATCCAGCTGTTGGGATTGCTCCGCCGTCAGGGCGGTGTCCGCTTCGATCATCTCAGCGGCCCAGTCCAGCGCGGCGGGGGCGCGGTAGGGGTCACGGCTATCTTGCGCATCGGCAAGTTCGCCGGTGTGGGGGCTGCCGGGGGCAGACTGTAAAGTGGCCAGCTGCTGCACAACGGTGTGGTTGGCAAACTCGGCCTGGCGCAGAGCTTCCCCGGCTTTGGTGCGGGCGGCACTGCCAAGCCGCTGGTAGCTGGCGGTATCAAACACGCGGCGCAGAATTTCGGCCCGGTCGGCGCTGGAAGCATTGAGCAGGCGGGCAAAATCATTCTGCGCGATCATCGAGATTTGGGCAAACTGGCGGGCGTCAATGCCCAGCAGGGCTGTCACCGCTGCAGTCACGGCTTTGGTACCGGTCACGGGAGCGTCCGGCTCCTGCGTTAAGGCGGCAGAGCCGGGAACCGTGGTCACGCCCTCGCCCCGGCGCTTGGCGCGGGTCTGCTCCGGGGTGCGGTTGACGGTATAAGTACGGCCGCGGTGGGTGAACTCCAGCTCCACAAAGGTGGTATCAGTGGGGATGGCATAGTCGCTGCGCAGCATGTCCGGTTCGCGGTAAGCGCCGGTGGTTTCGCCGTACAGGGCAAAGGTGATAGCGTCAAACAGCGCGGTTTTGCCCGCGCCGGTATCGCCGCTGATCAGAAAGAGGCCGCTGGAGCCAAAGCCGGACAAATCCAGTGTGCAGGTGCCGGCATAAGGGCCAAAGGCGCAAAGGGTCAGGCGTACAGGTTTCATAGTCCGGCCTCCTGGCGCAGCTGGGCCAGAGCTGCGGCTTCTTCGGGGGTAAGGGTGCGGCCGTGCATCTTTTCAAAAAAGCGGGCGAACAGCTCGTCAAAGCTCATGGTGCGCAGCTGGGCGGCCTGCTGGATGGCATCGCTGCCGGTATCCAGTGCGCCGCCGGGGGCGTAATCCAGCTTCATGGCGTTGGGGTAAGCGGCACGCAGCACGGCCATGGCGTCCGGGCGGGGAACCGGGTCGGTCAGGGTGGCCCAGATGTAATCTTCGGCATCTGTTACGGTATCGGCGGCGGTCAGCTGGTCCAGCGGGCCGGTGAGGTGGCGCATGGCGTGCAGCGGGCGCAGGGACAAAAGCTCCGGTTCGGCTCCGTTGACCCCGATATGAACCAGAACAGCGCTTTTCTGCGCGCCGCACTCATCCAGCGAATAGCACAGCGGGCTGCCCGCGTACCGCACAGTGGGGCAGCCGACCTGCTGCGGGCGGTGAATGTGGCCAAGGGCGGTGTACAGGTAGCCGGTAAAGCGGGCGGCATCCACGGCCTGAACCGTGCCGACGTTGACATCGGCGGCAACGCTCTCACTGCCGGAACAGGTGGGCAGACTGCCGCCGCCCAGCACCATCTGGTGGGCGATCAGAATCCGACGCTCCCCGGCGGTGGGCAGCGGGCCCAGCGCGGCGGCGATGGCGGAATCTTCATCCCGGATATCGGCATCCGGCAGGCAGTGGCGCACGGTGGCGGGGCGGACAAAGGGCAGGAGATCAAAGGTGAGCCCGCCGAATTCATCCTGCAAGATGACCCGGCGGGGGGCACTGGTGAACTGCCCGGCCAGATAGACCTGTTGGCTGGAAAGCAGCCCGGCGGCATAATCCAGCCGCTCGGCGCTGTCATGGTTGCCGGCAATGGCCAGCACCGGGATGTTCCGATGAGCAAGCTCGGTCAAAAACCAGTCCAGCAGCAAAACTGCGGCGGCAGGGGGCAGGGCGGTATCGTAAATATCCCCGGCCAGCGCCACCGCCTGCACATTGTGGGCAGTGCACAGGTCAAGGACCTGCTCTAAGATATAGCGCTGGTCCGGCAGCAGGTCAAAGCCATTGACCCGCTTGCCGAGGTGAAGATCGGCGAGGTGGAGAAGATTCAAAGGTGGCACCCCCTTGAAAGTTAGGAGTTAGGAGTTATCTCAATTAGGAATGAGGAATGAGAAATTAGGAATTGGAGATGGGGATAAGTTTGAAATTTGGGGCGAATTGTGCGGTATTGCCTTACGTCGGCCAGGATGAACGCCCGCCCTATGATCGGCCCATGAAAGGTTTTCGCCCAGCCTTTTTTCAAAAAGGCTGGATGGTCAGCGCCAGAGTTTTTCCCAGGTGGTGATATCGAGAGTAACGCCGGGCAGGACTTCCATGGGGACGGTCTCACTTTTACGGAAGCGGCACTTTTTGCAGAACCCTTCAGCTTTCAGGTCCTTGGCCCATACCCGCAGATATAGGCGGCTGCGGCCATCGCCTTCGGCCAGTTTTTGGGCATAGGCCACAATGCTGCGGCCTATGCCCTGGCCGCGGGCTTTTTCCAAAAGGAACAGGCGGGACAGGCACATGGCCCCCGTGGGGGTAAGATCCAGCGCAAAATAGCCGACTGGATCGCTGCCCAGATAGATCATGAAATAATTCACAGTTCCGCTGTGGATCTCGTCATCCGTCAGGATATCACTCTGGTACTTTTCCGCCAGGGCGCGGGCTACTTTTGGGGTCAGCTTGGTGTAATGCTGAACAAAAATTTCTTCCGCCAGCTGGCTGATCTGCTCAATATAGCGGGTTTTGGTCACTTGCTTGTAGGTGGGTTTCATGGGGAACCTCCGTAATGTATGGTTATTCAACGGTAACGCTGGCGCGGGCGGGCAGGCAGGCGGCCCAATCGCCCTGTTTGGTCAGTACGCCAAAGGATTCACAGGTGTGGTCCGGGCAGGGGCTTTCCACAAAGCGGATGCCGCCGTTTTCCACAACCAGATGGATGGTGTAATAGCCGGTATCAATATCATAGCGATGGTCGGTGTCCAGCGGGATGCGCAGCTGGGTGCTGTCATCGCCATAGGTCAGCACGGCAACCAGACCGGACCCGGCAGCCGGATGGCCGAAACAGAGCCACAGCACCCCGGCGGCCAGCAGAATGATGATGGCAAACAAAATGTTCAGACGGGTAGATTTTTTCAAGGGGAAAACCTCATTTAATCAGGGTCAAAATTCAGGGTCAGCCGCATGCCGTCAACCCCGGCGGCTGCGGTGGGAAACGCCTGCTGCGCGGCGGCAAGGCCGGGGGCAAGGTCCGTTACGGCGGCGCTGTAATGGGTCAGCCACAGGCGGTACACGTTGGCTTCGGCGGCAAGGACCCCCGTTTCGCGGCAGGTGGAATGGCCGTATAACTTCGCTTTGGGCAGGTCGGCGTCATCGGCATAGGTGGAATCCATCAACAAAAGATCGGCATCCTGTGCAGCGCGGCGCAGCGCAGCGCAGGGGCGGGTGTCGGTCGCATAGACAACTTTCAGCCCGCGGCGCGGCGGGCCGAGAACCTGAGACGGCAGGAAGCCGCCCACCGGCTGGCCGCTTTGCAGGGTGGACCAGTAACGCACGGGGATGCCCGCCGACTTTGCCCGCTGGGGATCAAACTTGCCCGCCCGCGGCAGGGTGAACGCATATCCGCAGCAGGGTACCCGGTGCTTGAGGGGGAACGCCTGCACGCACCCGGCGGGCACTTCAAACTCGCCTTTGCAGTCTGGCAGTTCTTTCAGCCGTAGTTCGAACGGCAGCGGTCCGGCCACGGCGTAAAAGGTGCGCACCACATCCGTCAAGCCCGGCGGCCCAGCCATGACGAGGGGGGCAGTGCGGCCCTGGGCGGCCATCGTCTGCCAGATGCCGGGCAGGCCGAAAATGTGGTCCCCGTGGTAATGGGTCAGCAGAATAGCGTCCATGCGGAAAATACTGACCCCGGCCCGGCGCGCGGCAGTCTGGGTGCCCTCGCCGCAGTCCAGCAGCAGGTTGGAGCCGCCCACCGTGATGCAGGCAGCCGCCAGGGCACGCTCCGGCAGGGGCTGTGTGCCGCCGGTGCCAAGCAGAATGATATCCAGCATGGCCAGAACCTCCGATAGACTTAAGGCAGCACCGCACAATTCCCGCCTGACGGCTTAAGCACCGCTCCGGCAGCTGCGGCACGGCATCTGCGTTGCCAAAATGCTCGATAATGTCGGGTTGCGGTACCCGCATCGTGCTTCGGGGGCAAAAGCCCCTCGCACTCTGCGACCGCTGCCCCTGCTTCGGTTCGCTGTTTCCGCCACTGGCGGCGCTCACCTTTGCAGCATCCAGTATTATCTGCGCTTTTGGCTTAGCATCTGCCGCACCTTGCTCGCCGTATCGGCACTTAGAATTATGCGGTATTGCCTTAATACAAAATGTATTTCTTGCAAGATTTGATAAACAAATCGTATAACTTGTGGGGCGGTGGTTGTAGAAAGCATACACCCCCAACCTATCATACTGCTAACAGTATACCACAACATGCCAAGCGGGAAAACCGGAAAATTTTAAACGGGGGACAGCACAAAATGTTGAAAATTTCACACCTGCCGCGTATTATGATAAGAATGAAGCGAAAGGGGAAGGCGGCTGATTTTCAGATATCTCCCAGCGGGGCAAAAAGATGCACCTTTACCTTATAGGGAGCGTAGGGGCACAAAGTGCGTCTGCAGAGCGTTTGCCAGTATCCCGAAAGCAAGATATCCGGCAAGGCCCGACATCCGGGACGATGCAAGCATCGTCCCCTACAGATTGCATTTAGGTTCGTATCGAAAATATATGTCGCTCCGAGAGGGAACACTGTTATCTAAAATTGTACTTCGTGCGATGTTCGTTATTACAGAAAGCTTTTTGGCAGGATAAGGCGCATTTTAAGATGTATGCACCACTGCCGCAGAAAGGAATGGAAACCGGTATGAAAAAGTTCAGGATTTGGATTTTGGCCGCGCTGGCAGCAGCGCTTTGCCTGTTGTGTGGGTGCAGTGCAGAAGATTTTGCCCTGCCGCATGAAGTGCAGCTTGCCGTTGGCCAGCAGTGCGCGCTGGCCGGGGAGCTGCGGTTTACCGGCAGCCTTTCCGATATTACGCCGCAGGACCGGGCAGAGTTTGCCCAAGCTGTGACCGATGCAGTGGTACATATTGCTTCGACTGACCCCAGTGTGGCCGCAGTAGACCAGGACGGCAACGTGACCGCTGTGACCCCCGGCACGGCAACCGTGTTGGTAAGCTGTGTGGACCTGGATTTTTATGCCGAAGTGAACATTAATGTTGTGGAAACCGCCACGCCGGAAAGCGCAGCCCTCGCGACCTCGGAAACAGCCACGCCGGAGAGCGCTGCGCCGGCGACCCCGGAAACAGCTGCAACACCCGAAAGCGCGGTTCCTGTCACCCCGGAGACTGCTGCCCAGTCGACCCCGGAAACAGCCACGCCGGAGAGTGCTGAACCCGCAACGCCTGAAACTGCTGCTACTCCAGAGACCGCTACCCCGGAAACGGCTACCCCCGAAAGTGCAGCTCCGGCAACACCGGAAAGCGCCGCCACACCCGAAACAGCAAAAACGGCCACGCCGGAAACTGCGGCCCTGCTCAAAATGCCAAGAGCAACCGAAGCCCCAACTGCAACTCGGGAAGAAACAACGGCTGCTGACGAAAAAACAAGAGAACCGTTCCGCGAATTTTTGAAGAAAGCAGGCAGCACCGTGGCAAACTTTTTTGGCGGGTTGTTCGATAAGAGCAAGACCACGGGATGATGCCTGACCGTGAGGATCCGCCCAAAAAGCAAAGAAAAACGGAAAGATAAACAAAAAGTATTACACTTGCCAAAATTGAAAAAATGTGTTAAAATAACACTATAATTTTATAGCAATATGACAGATGGCAAGTCCACAAAGGAGGCAGTGTCGTTGAAAATCTATGAATCCGCAGAGGATTACCTGGAAAAGATCCTGATGCTGACAGAACGCAACGGGGAAGTCCGCTCCATCGACATCGCTACCGAGATGGGCGTTACCAAGCCGAGCGTGAGCATTGCAATGAAAAATCTGCGTCAGGCCGGTTATATTTCGATGGATGGTGCTGGGTATATCACCCTGGAGCCGCCGGGACTGGAAATTGCCACCCGGATTTATGGCCGCCACAAAAAGCTGACCCGCTTTTTTGTTGCACTGGGTGTGGACCCTGCCGTTGCTTCCCACGATGCCTGCAAGATCGAGCATGACCTGAGCGCAGAAACCTTTGAAAAGCTGGTGGCTTTTGCCGAAAGCCAGCATATGCTGAAGGAATCCTGAGTTTTTCATAAGAATCATGGTGCCCCGGACGAGAAACGTTTCTCGTCCGGGGCATTTTTGCTGCAGTGTGCGCGCTGTATGTGATATAGAGCCAAATAAAATCCGCCTCGGCAAAAAACTCTGCCGGGGCGGTAATAGAATAATGCGGGATTGCTTCAGCTTTCCGCAACACCAAAGAAGAACTTGTTCAGGCGGTACTTGTTTTCTTCATACAGGCCAATGTGCTTGAACAGATCCTTGTAATAGGTGGTCAGCTCAAACCGAGTGGTCAGCACATCAAAGGGGTTCAGGTGGTGCACGGCGCTGTCTGGGTTTTGCACATAGTTGTAAATGGGGGTGGAAAGCGCATAGAACTGCTGGGCGTAGCGGATAAAGCTTAGATTGAAATACAGGTCCTCGCTGTAGTCCAGTTCCTCATTGCAGCGCACATCGGGGTGCTCACGCACAATGTCGGCGCGGTAGAGCTTGTTCCACATCACGCCGTAATAAAAGCTGGCGGGCTCCTGCATCAGGCCACAGGCAAATGCGTCTTTATTCAGGGGGCCTTCCATCAAAAAGCCGAAAGTCTGCACCCGGTGCTGCGGATCCAGGATGGGGTCCAGCACACGCTCCACCACGGTATCCCGCATGGTTTTGGGCAGGCTGACCGGCGGTTCAATGCGGTTGTAGTGGGCAATCACCATATCGGCGTGGCTGGCTTCCGCTTTCTGTACCAGCAGCTCGGTGGCATAGGGCTGGATGAAATCATCCGCATCCACAAACTGAAAGTATTTGCCGTGGGCTTCCTGCATGCCAAGGTTGCGGGTGGCGGAAACTCCGCTGTTGTTTTTGTCGATCACCACAATGCGGCGGTCAATACCGGCATAGCTCTGGCAGACGGCATAGCTGACATCCTTGCTGCCATCGTTGAGCAGAATGATCTCCAAATTCCGGTAGGTCTGGCGGCGGATGCTCTCAATACAGCGGGCAATATGGTCTGCTGCGTTGTAAACAGGAACAATAATGCTGACTAGCGGCTGGCTCTGCGGTTCGGTGGGCATGGCGGGCCTCCTTATATAAAAACGGTTAGGTTGTTGCCTTTACTATAACGCAGAACCCGCAATTTTGCAATAACACAAATACCGCAGGCTGTGCCCCGGAACATTTTGGTGTTGCGGTTCGGCCTGCGGTATGGTTTTGCTGGCTTTATTTGTTCTTTAGGACGTCGATTTCGTCCAGCTCCACAGCGGGCACATAGTAAGCAGAAAAGGTGTGCAGCGTCTGGTCGACATCATCGCCGTCGCCCAGGGCAGCGGGGCCTTCATCAATCGTGTATTCCCACATGGGCAGGTAGTAGGCGGCGCTCCCCTGTACATAGGTCAGGCGCAGGTTGGCAAGGCACTCCGGCTCTGCGGCGGGGTCAACCGCTTCCGCCGTGTAGCTGTCGGTCAAAAACTCTCCGTTGGCCAGCCGCTTGTCAGCCTCGGCGCGGGAAACGCTGGTGTATTCGCCCAGGGGCTCCACGGTGCGGTCCGTTTCATGCAGGCTCAACAGATTGCCGTCGGTATCTACGCTGACCAGCAAGTAATGGAAAGAATCCGCCGCGAACTTGACAAAGAGGGAAGAGGGCTGGCCGTAGATCGTGCTGTCGCCTCCATCCGTCACATCGGTATATTCACCGCCAAGCAGAGAGGTAAAGAGGGAACCGTATTTCTCTTGCAGGTCGGCGGCAATCACGCGCTCTTCCGCAAGGGCGGCAAAGGTCTTCACCTCGGCAGAGCTGTTGCAGACCACACTGGTGCACAGGTCGTTGGAGACGGTGATTGTCAGCCCACCGGGCCAGTCGCTTTCGGGAATGTTCAGCTGCAGCTGTGCGGCATCAGAGAGATAATTCAGCACGGAAGAATCTGCATCCCACCCGTTCTGCTCGGCGGATTCCTTTATATTAGATACTGTTTTGGAGATGGTATCGGCGCTGTCCCTACTGAACGTGGCGGTGTCAGCCAGTGTGGTATCCAGCCCAAGAGCATCCAGCACCGTGCGAAGACGGGCTTTCATGGCATCGGTATTGTCGGCGGCATCCAGCAGGCTGTTGCGGTAGACCGGCAGGCTGGCAGGGAGAACAACATCCGCGGAACTGCCTAAAATTAGACTTTCGCCGAAATACAGCTCATCGGCACTGTGGGCCAGCAGGGAAGAACTGCCGGAAGCGCCGCTGCCAAGCAAAATATCGCTCAGAGCCTGCAAGGGGCTGCTGTCCTGCATCGCGGATTTCAGGGAGGAGGACAACGGGGCATCGGCAACGCTGCCTGCGGCGGCATCTGGTTCACTGCCCTCCATGCTGAATGCGCTGAAGGTATCGGGACTGTTGGATTCCTCATAGGCGGGGGCGCTTTCGTTCAGATCAGCGGTCTCGGCGGCCTGGCTGACCCCGGCGGAACGGTCCTGACCGACCATCGCCGCCCCTAACAGAACAAGACAAAAACAAGCTGCTGCCGGAACAAAATGCCGGAATTGCAACGGAATGGTGTGCTTTACGGGGGTTTTGTTGGCAGATTCAATCAAATCATCATCAATTTGTCCGATCGCGCGGAATAAATCGCGGGAGCTCACAGGCAGACACCTTCTTTCTCTAAGTAGGCTTTCAGTTTGGTGCGCATCCGGTGCAGGGTAACGCGCACCTTGCTTTCGCCAATACCGTAGCGCTTGGCAATGTCGGCGGTGGCGTCGCAGTACCAGTACCGCCGAATAAAGATGTTGCGTGCCTGCTCCGGCTGGCTGCGCAGAAACGCGCTGATGGAGCGGGCTGTTTCAGCGCTTTCTACCTCCTGCGCGGTGTGGTCTCCGGCGGGCAGGCAAAATTCCAGCTCTTCCAGCACGGTTTCGGTCTGGCCGCCGCCGCGCTTTTTGGCATTTTGCCGCTCCCGCAGGTCCAGTGCCAGGTTGCGGGTAATGCGCCCCAGGTAGGGTGCAAGCTTGTCCGGCCGGTTTTGCGGCATGCTGTTCCAGGCGGCCATCCAGGTGTCATTTTCGCATTCTTCGGCGTCTTCCTGGCTGCCCAGCAGGTTCATGGCAATCTTGCGGCAATAGGCGCCAAACTTTTGTGCGGTCTGTGCAATGGCCTGCTCGTCCCGTGCCCAGTACAGCGTAACAATGTCGGCATCAGTCATTGCGGCACACCTCGCTTTCCTCTTACTATTTATATAATAGGGGAATCACCCCCAAATGTTACAGGCAGAAAAGTAAAAAACGCACCCCGGCGGGCGGGATGCGGCAAACAATACAAATCAGAGCATATGTTTTTTGTGCAGTACCCAGGCAGCGATCCCACAAATAGCAAGCGTAAGCAAGCAGACAATGACAAATCCATAATCAGAACCGGAAAACGGCATGCCGTCAATGTCCACGTTCATGCCATACAAACCGGAAATAACGGTCGGGACAGCCATCAACAGGGTAACGGAAGTCAGGTACTTCATCGCATTGTTCAGGCGGTTATCCAAAATTGAGCTGAACAGCTCGCGGGTGCCCTTGATATCATCGCGGTAGATGCTGGTCATCTCAATGGCCTGCCGAATCTCAACGATTACATCGTCCAGTAGTTCCATGTCATCAGGGTACTGTTCCAGCCGCTTGTAGCGGGTCAACCGGTCCAAAACCGTGCTGTTGGCACGCAGTGAGGTTGCGAAATATACCAGGGTGGATTCCAACCCATGCAGCTCCATCAAGTCACTATCGCGCAGGGTACCGGTCAGGTTTTTCTCAATTTCCTGGCGGCGGCGGTCGATCAAGCGCAGCTCCTGCTGGTACATCGTAGCGGCGCGGTACAGAATCTGGTACACAAATCGCATCTTCTTTTTAGTAGAAAAGCCGCGCACCCGGCAGGAAGCGAAATCAGACAATACGGGGGTATCTACGGAGCAAACCGTGGTGATGGTGGTCTGGGTCAACAGAATACCAAGGGGAATGGTGGTGTATACGCCCTCGGCGGCGCCGTCTACCTTTAAGGGTATATCCACAATGATGACGGTATAACCATCTTCCAGGCTGATACGCGCGGATTCTTCCGGGTCAAGGGCGGCCTGCACATCAGCGGGCTCAATGTCTAAGGTGGCGGCAATCTCGCGGATCTCCTCCTGGCTGGGGGCAGTCAGGCAGATCCATGTGCCTTCCTCAATTTCGTCTGCGCGGGTTAAGCGCCGGTTGACGGTTTCGTATATCGCCAGCATGGAAAGATCACCATCATTTCTTTGTTAAATCACAGATTTTAGTATACTTGCTTTGGACTCAAAGCGCAAGTATGGAAGATAAATGATTTGGGAAAGATGGGGAAGCAGGGGACGGAGAAGGCTATTTGTATTATAGGAAGATGTGGGGGGAAAAGGATAAAAAACGGGGACAAAAAGAAAAGAAATAGAGAAACCACGTTAAAGCGTCCATATGCATCCTGCCCAAAAATAAATCGAAAAAATTATAGAAAAAATCGAAAAAAGGTGTTGACAATGGTTGAAAGTGTGGTA
>OGZR01000723.1_pt1 | contig 12463 bp, 10 predicted proteins | sample 1576851 | NCBI WGS metagenome assembly OGZR01 (sample SAMEA3541492, study PRJEB24748) | human gut metagenome | biome: human gut; feature: human-associated habitat; material: faeces | place: China | collected 2012
ACATAAAAAGGAGGGTCTTTTTATGGCATATGTAATCAAAAAACATCTCGCAAACCGTGCAAATTACGGTGGGAAAAGAGATACTTTGAAAATTAAATATTTAATTATTCATTATACAAGTAATGATGGTGATAGTGATGAGGCTAACGGGAGCTATTTTGCAAGAAGAATTGTTAAAGCATCAGCTCATTATTTTATAGATGATGATTCTGTGACATGCAGTGTTCCAGATGATTATGTTGCTTATAGTGTTGGGGGTAAGTGTCAATCAAATCATCATCCGATGTATCAAGTAATCACAAATACAAATTCTATTTCTATTGAAATGTGTGATACTAAAAAAGATGGGAAGGTAGAAATTACCAATCAAACTTTAGAAAATGTTTATGCTTTTTCACGATTATTAATGAAAAAATACAACATTAGTATTGATCGCGTTTATCGACACTTTGATGTTAATGGAAAATTATGTCCAAATTGTAATGGACTATTAGATACTTCGATCTGGCAAAAATTTAAAAACAATATTGTTAATGCTACAATGGAAAATCTAGAAAAATCTTCAACTATTCCTAAATCAGCAATAAATCCAAATAAAGATAGCGTAATTGCACGTGGACAACAACAATCAATAAATTTTACGAATCATTCTATTCTTATTGATGGTATTTGTGGAAGAAACACTTTAAAAAATATGAGGCGTTGTTTTCAAAAAGCGATAAATCTTGATTATGGAAAAAAATTATCTGTAGATGGTATTTTTGGTAAAAAGAGTAAAGCTTCTTTGGGAAAGCATTATGTAAAGAAAAGCGACAAACAATATTTAGTAACGGCTGTAGAAATTGCTTTAATGTGTCGTGGTTATGAAGTTCATGGTGTTGAGTACCCTGGAATTTTTGGATCAGGTTTAGAAACAGCTGTGAAACAATTTCAAAAAGATCGAGGATTAAAAGTGGATGGAATTGCAGGTAGAAAGACGATTTTAAAATTAATAGATGCTTAAAAAAGAAGATTATGATTATAAAAGGGATGTTATATAATGATAAACCAAGTGGGTGATATTATGAAACTTACAAATAATTTAGGGGATAAACCATTAAGAAGTTAGCCTTATAATAGAATTAAAACGGCATATTATCCAATGGCGACAATTCTTCCGTTTAAATTAATGGAAGAATTTGAAGTTTCGCGAATTGCAGTAAAAACAGGTAATGAACAAATTGTTCCAATCAGGATATATTGTTAGAAAAAAGGGAAAAAGGAACATTTGTTTTAAAGAAAAACGGTAAGCTTAAAACAGCTTTTTAATCTTCATTCTATGGTATCTATGAAAAAAATAAAGAAATAATTAAGCTTATAAAGGTTTATGTAAAATAAAATCAAATTTTTTAAAAAATTTGAAACAAATTTGAGACAAAAATACGAAAAAAGAGGTATATAATAGTAATAGAGGTTATATAAAAAATAGTCCATTTTTATTGGACTATTTTTTTATAAAGATCTCCTTGATAAATATCACGTTCTTTCATTTGTTTATCAATATCATTTAAAATCGTTACTTTTTTAATTGACCACATTGGCGCAATTAAATCATCGATTTTACCATCACCTGTCAGTCTTTCAAGAATGATTTCAGGATTAATATAGCGAAGTTGTTCAACAACGATATCAATATATTCTTGACGAGTAAGCATTTCAAATTCATGATTTTCATACATTTGTTGGAGTTTTGTATTTTTTACTACAAAAAGCATATGAATTTTTAAAGCTTGAATATCAAGTTGTCCGAGTGTTTTCGCTGTTTCAATCATCATTTCTTTTGTTTCGAAAGGAAGACCGTTGATGATATGCACACACACTTCTAAATTGTATTGACGACATAAGGCTAAACCATCAAGAAATTCTTGGTAGGTATGACCTCGATTAATCAGTTTACTTGTTTCATCGTGAATTGTTTGTAAGCCAAGTTCAATATAAACATCTTTTGTTTGATTAACTTCACTTAAGTAGCAAACGATTTCTTCACTTAAACAATCAGGACGTGTGGCAAGGGCAATTCCTTTAACATCCTCTTTTTCTAAAAAAGGTTGAATCATCTTTTTGATTTTATCTAATGGTCCATAAGTGTTTGTATTTGCTTGAAAATAGGCAATATAAGCACATTCGGGCCATTTTCTTTTCATGATTTGTGAAATGGTTTGGAATTGTTTTTCTAAATGATCATGGACATTTCCAGCGTAATCACCAGATCCTGAGGAACTACAGAAAATGCAGCCACCATAACCTTTTGAACCATCACGATTTGGACAGGTAAAGTCTGCGTTTAATGCAACTTTAGCAACTTTTTGATGGTATTTATTTTTTAAATAGTAGTTATAAGTATGATAACGTTTGTTATCTAAAGAGTATTTGAATTGATTCATTTTATCACCGAAGCAATTATAACATAAGGAGGAAGAAAATGGGATTAGAGTTAAAAAATGTTACAAAGAAATTTAAGACAATAGAAGGAGAAAATGTTTTATTTGAAGATTTATCCATTACTTTTCCTAAACAAGGTCTTGTTGTTATTACAGGTGAAAGTGGGTGTGGGAAATCAACACTTTTACAATTGATTGCAGGAATAGATCAAGAATATGAAGGAGAAATTTTATTTAATCAAAAAAATATTAAAGAAATAAAGGATTATCGCCAACAAAATATAAGTTTTGTTTATCAAAATAATCAATTAATTGATTATTTAACAGTGAAATAAAATTGTTTATTTTATTGTCATTTAAAAGGAATCAAAGTAGATTTGAAAAAGTATCAAAATTTAAGTGAGATTTTTGAATTACAAGGGATGGATAATCAAAAAATCAAAGACTTATCAGGTGGACAAAAACAACGCGTCGCTTTAATGAGAGCACTTCTGTGTTCAAGCGCTCTTATTTTGTGTGATGAACCCACAGGAGCACTAGATAGTGATAATCGAAAGAAAGTTTATGAGATTCTAAAGAAGATCAGTCGAAAACATTTAGTCATTATCGTATCACATGATCAAGAGAGTCTTAAATATAGCTCTTATGTTCTTGATTTTAATTGTTTAAAACATCATTATCATTGGAATTATCAGCTTTATTTGCGTTATGAAACGAAAAAAAGAAAGTGCGGAAGTTTGTTGAAGGAAATGATAAAAATGATGATGAAGGATCAAAAGAAAGCAATGATGATGTTTGTTTCACAACTCTATATGATTTTAGCGATTACTTTGATTATAAGTGGTCTAAATGGTTTTCAAATTTATTATCAAAAACAGTATACAAAAACATTGAATAATAATTTAGTAATGATTCAAAAGAAAGATCAAAATCCTTTTAAAGAAAAAGAGATAAAACAATTAAAAGGAAACTATTTATATCGTTTGGATATGGGAAAAATTGAAGGATTAAAAAACTTTCAATCTTTTTCTATAAATAAAAAACTCAATCAAAATGAAGTGTATGTCAATAACACTTTTATAGAAAAATATAAGAAAACAAAAATTGCCTATATTCTTAATCAACAAAGGTATGAATTAACTGTTAAAGGAGTTCTTCATGATACATATCAAGATCCTATTATTTATTATGGTTTTCATTCTTTACCTAATGGACTAGCAATACAATGTATTGATTTATCAACATGCTTGATTTATGTAAAAAACAAAGATTTTGTAGAAAATTACATAAATCATTTGCCGATGAAATATCAAGGAACATGTCTTATTTATGAGAAATATCGAAGCTATTTTGAATTGATTGATTTATTTACTAAAATCAGTTCTATTTTTATTCTTTTAAGCTTTTTGATTTCATTAGTATTAATGGGATATCTTGTTTTATCCATGTTTTATGAAAATCAAAAAACCTATGCTTTGATGCTTGCAAATGGTTACCAAAATAAACATTTAAATTTGTTTATTTTGAAAAAAGTAACATTGACAATGATGACTATTGGCGTTTTTTCATGCCTTTTTTCTTTTTGTTTTTTACACACAATTAATTATTTTGATATTTCTAAAATAATATTTGGAATATCCAAACTATTTATTTTACCAAAAATAGGCAAGCATTCCTATTTTGTATATGTTTTCTATCTTTGCTGTTATGGTGTGCAAGGTATTTTGTTAAGTCTTTTTATGTTTGTAAAAATGAAAAAAATAAAGATGTATGAATGTTTAAGGGAGGAATAGTATGCTAGAAATCAAGCATTTAACCAAAGCTTATGAACGCGTTATATTAAAAGATGTATGTTTGTCTTTTAAAGAAAAGGGATTTTATGTTATTACTGGGCAAAGTGGTTGTGGAAAGTCAACCCTTTTAAATATGATAGGGGGTCTAGATTCCAATTATCAAGGAATAATAGAGATGGATGGCAGAGACATCCAAACAATTCCTCGTTATATTCAAAAATATGTAGGATTTATTTTTCAACAGTTTCATTTGATTGAAGAGATGAATGTCAAAGAAAATGAAACGTTAATATCTTATTTTAAAAGAATATTTTCAGCTAAAAAAGAGATTTTACTTTCACGATTAAAATTAAAAAAGCTTCAATCTTATAAAACAAAATTACTTTCTGGTGGACAAAAACAACGTATTGCTATTTATCGAGGATTTATAGCTAATCACCCGGTTGTTTTATGTGATGAGCCAACAGGGGCTTTAGATGTAAAAAATAGTGAAGAAGTGTTTAAGACTTTAAAAGAGCTGGCAAAAGAAAAACTGGTGATCGTTATTAGTCATGATGAAAAACTTGCCTCTAAATATCACGATTACCTTTATGAAATCAAGGATCAACAGATTCATTTGGTTCATCAAAATAAAATAAAGGAAACAATCACAGCGAAAGAAAAAACAACAAAGAAATCTTTTTTTCAATTTTTATTAAAAGATTTTAAACTTTGTTGGAAAAGTCATTTTATTGTCATACAAGTTTTATTTATTGCACTTTTAAGTATTATGTTGACACTTTCTCTTACAAATTCAACAAATAAACAAATTCAAGCACAGCTTGAAAAGATCATTCCATCTACAACAATTATGTTGAAAAAGAAAAATAATGAGATGTTAACACAAAAGGATTTACAAAATATTCATCATAAAGAGATTATGTATCGTTTTTTACAAAATGATGATGTTGAATTTTTAGGTATTTCTTCATTAAAAAAATATCAAACGAATAAAACACTTTATATTTCTGATTATATTCAAATGCCAAAACAAAAAATACAAGGAAAAGGAATTGAAAATGATCAAGAAATTATTCTTACAAGATCAACTTATGAACAACTGCTCTATTTGACAAAACAAAAGAGTTTGATAAATCAAGAAGTTTATCTCTTTTTTGACTATCAAAATGAAGTAAAATCTTATCCTGTAAAAATAGTTGGAATTGAAGAAAAGGAAACTGTCATGGAAACTCTTTATTTAAAAGAGTTTGCGTTTAATCATTATTTACAAGAACTTTATCAATTAGAACAAGGACATACAGCTTTTTTACAAGTAAAAAATAAAAAAACAATGAAGATTTTAAAAGAAAAATATCCAACTTATCAATTTAAACTTGCAAACAGTTCGCTTTCTTCAACAATAGATGAAAAGTTTGAACAAATTGAAATTATCTTACTTGGTTTTAGTTCATTATCAATTGTTACAGCTTGTTTTTTATTGGGTTTTGTTTTGTATTTAATGGTGATTAAAAGAAAAAAGTATTTTGCAATCTTACAAACCTTAGGTGCTTCACTTAAACAAGTATGTATTATTGTTTTATTTCAAGGTTTGATTATCTCAGGTGTTGCTTTTTTCGAAGCGTTTCTTGTTTTAAATCAATTATTTGTTTTAGCAAACACTCTTATTAAAGAAAGTATTTCAAATTTGATGGATAATTTTTTTACGGTGTCCTATGAAATGATGGGTGTTATGTTTATTATGGTACTTATTTTTACTCTACTTTGCAGTATAGTTCCGATTAAAAAAGTGAAGGAAATAGAGATTATAGAAGCTTTAAAAGGATAAGAAAAGTTTTTTATTGCATATAAGTTACTATGTGGTATAATGAAAAGGCAAAATCAATGAATAGGAGTATTAGCAAATCCCCTATATTTAGAGAGTCAGTGGTTGGTGAAAACTGATTATAGCATTTGTGAACTCGCCTAGGAGATGTATTTTTGAATAAAGTAAAAAATATCGTAGAACTGCGTTAAAGTTTTGAGGTGCTAGAAGTGTTTATTTTTAGAACTAAGGTGGTATCGCGTTAAAATTGGCGTCCTTAGATAAGGGCGCTTTTTTATATTTAAGGAGGAAAAATTATGCCGTTCGATCACACAAAAATAGAGCCAAAATGGCAAAAATATTGGGACGAAAACAAAACATTTAAAACAGATTGTTATGACGATTCAAAACCTAAATATTACTGTATGGATATGTTTCCATATCCATCTGGAAATGGTTTACATGTAGGACATCCTGAAGGATATACTGCAACAGATATCGTATCAAGAATGAAAAGAATGCAAGGATATAATGTATTACATCCAATGGGATTTGATTCATTTGGATTACCTGCTGAACAATTTGCGATTCAAACAGGTAATCATCCTGCAGAATTTACAAAGAAAAATATCGATGTTTTTAGAAAACAAATTAAATCATTAGGTTTTTCTTATGATTGGGATCGTGAAATTGCGACAAGTAATCCAGAATATTATAAATGGACACAATGGATCTTTACAAAATTATATGATCAAGGATTAGCTTATATTGATGAAATTCCAGTTAACTGGTGTCCAGAATTAAAAGCTGTTCTTGCAAATGAAGAAGTTATTGATGGTAAGAGTGAACGTGGAGGATATCCTGTTATTCGTAAACCAATGCGTCAATGGGTTTTAAAAATCACAGAGTATGCTGAAAGATTATTATCTGATTTAGATGACTTAGATTGGCCAGAAGCTACAAAACAAATGCAACGTAACTGGATTGGTAAATCTATTGGGGCAAATGTTGATTTCAAAATTGATGGAACAAATAAAGTATTTACAGTTTTTACAACACGTTGTGATACATTATTTGGTGCAACATACTGTGTTATGGCACCAGAACATCCATATGTTGAAGAAATTACTACTGAAGCACAAAAAGCAGCTATTGAAGCTTATAAAGAAAGCTGTGCAAGTAAATCTGACTTAGAAAGAACAGAACTTAATAAAGATAAAACAGGTGTCTTCACTGGAGCTTATGCAATCAATCCTGTAAATGGTAAAAAAATTCCAATTTGGATTTCTGATTATGTACTTGCAAGTTATGGTACAGGAGCTATCATGGCTGTTCCAGCTCATGATGATCGTGACTATGAATTTGCTAAAAAATTCGGTATTGAAATCATTCCAGTATTAGAAGGTGGAAATATCGAAGAAGCTGCTTATACAGAAGATGGTGTTCATATCAATTCTGAATGGCTAAATGGTCTTGGAAAACAAGAAGCTATTGATAAAATGGTTGATTGGTTACAAGCACATCATTGTGGACAAAAGAAAGTATCTTATAAATTAAGAGATTGGTTATTTTCAAGACAACGTTATTGGGGTGAACCAATTCCTATCATTCATATGGAAGATGGTACAATGCGTACAGTTCCTGTAGAAGAACTTCCATTAGAATTACCTGCAACTAAAAATTTCCAACCTCATGATAGTGGTGAATCACCACTTGCTAACTGTGAAGATTGGTTAGAAGTAGAAATCGATGGACAAAAAGGGCGTCGTGAAACAAATACAATGCCTCAATGGGCCGGATCATGTTGGTATTATATTCGTTATATTGATCCACATAATAGTGAACAAATTTGTGATCCAAAATTATTAGATAAATGGTTACCAGTTGATTTATATGTAGGTGGAGCAGAACATGCGGTATTACACTTATTATATTCTCGTTTCTGGCATAAAGTTCTTTATGATTGTGGTGTTGTTAAATGTAAAGAACCATGGCAACGATTAGTACATCAAGGTATGATTTTAGGAGATAACAACGAAAAAATGTCTAAATCTAGAGGTAACGTTGTTAATCCTGATGATATCGTAGCAAGTCATGGTGCTGATTCACTTCGTTTATATGAAATGTTTATGGGACCACTTGAAGCATCTCTTCCTTGGTCAACAAATGGATTAGATGGTTCTCGTAAATGGTTAGACCGTGTTTATCGTTTAATGATTGAAACAGGAAAATTATCTAATGAAAATGATCATAGTTTAGATCGTGTTTATCATCAAACTGTTAAAAAAGTAACTGATGATTTTGAAAAATTAGGTTTCAATACAGCTATTTCACAAATGATGATTTTCATTAATGAATGTTATAAAACAGAACATATCTATAAAGAATATGCTGAAAACTTTATTAAAATGCTTTCATGTATTGCACCTCATATTTGTGAAGAAATGTGGCAACAATTAGGACACAATGATTCAATTGCTTATGAACCATGGCCAACTTACGATGAAAAAATGTTAGTAAGTGATACTGTACAAATGGGTATTCAAGTTAATGGTAAATTAAGAGCTAAAATTGAAGTTGCTAAAGATGCAGATGATGAAGCTGTTAAAGAATTAGCATTCCAACAAGAAAACGTTAAAGCACATACTGACGGTAAAAATATTGTTAAAGTAATTGTGGTTAAAAATAAAATTGTAAACATTGTCGTTAAATAAAATATTACAAATGTTTAAGTAGAGATACGTTTCAAAAACCTTGTAAAATCAAGCTTTTTGAAAAAAGGGTCTCTACTTTTTTATTTGCACATATTTCTATTTTTAAGGCCGATTGGTACAAAATTGGTACAGTAAAGGAGTCATTTTGTACCGATTGGTATTACGACATTTGTGCAACATTGCTGTGAATCCATTTTTTAGTTTTGCAAACTGTATTAAAACACTTCTGACTGCTTAGGTTTTCAAGCAGCTTTTTTTTGCAAAAAAGGAGTTAATAAAGCATTAAAACATTAAGAAGATCAAAATTAAGACTATTTAGATATCATTCTATAAGGTTAAGGAAGATTTAAAAGCAAATTTTACAAATATAATAGACACTTTATCAATAAGTGTTGGTTTTACAACCGTTATGATTATTCTGCAACAGTTCTTTTAATATTGACTAAACTAACGATAGGTAGTAATATAACTAACGTAAGGAAGTGAATGGGTATGGAGAGGAAAGAAGAAATTATTCAGGCAGCACTTATGTTAGCGTCTAAAAATGGAATAGATAATGTTTCAATGTCACAAATAGCGATGCAATTAGGGATAAAGAAACCATCATTGTATAATCATTTCCGTTCGAAGGATGAAATTGTAAAGGCAATGTATGATTATTTAAGAACACAAGCAAAAGAAAAACTAAAAATAAAGGATCTTGATTATGGAAAACTTGTCAAAGATAAAAGTCTAGAAGAAGTTTTAAAATTAGCGGTTCATAATTATTGTAAGATGAGTACACAAAGTGATATGTTTTCATTTTATAAAATCATTTATTCAACGCGTGCTACAAATTGTATGGCTGCTCAAATTATGTGTGAGGAAACAGAAAAAATGCTTTTAGCAACAAAAAATCTTTTTTATGCATTACAAGTTCATCAAAAAATATTTGTAAAAGATATTGATCAGGCAGCCATCTCTTTTACAATGACAATACATTCTTTGATTGATTATCAATTAGATAGGAAAAGTGCAGGAAATAAATTTAATGAAGATATATTAGATAATTATATTTGTTGGTTTAGTAAGGAATTTGGTGGTAAAGATGAAGAAAACATTGATTAATTATTTAGGACTTTTAGGAATTATATCTTTGATTTCTTATACTCTTGCTGTTGTTTTTTCACCATTTGGCTATCCTGGATATAATTGGATGTCTCAAGCGGTAAGTGATTTAAGTGCACAAAATGCACCTTCAAAAATGCTTTGGAACCAGTTGTCTTCTTTGTATATGCCTTGTGGAATTGTATCTATTACATTGGTTTGTGTTTTTATTCAACAAAAGTTGAATAAAACGACAAGAAGAGGTATTTATCTTTTTGCTTTAATGAATTGGCTATCATGTGTTGGTTATACGTTATTTCCACTTTCTAAGAGTGGCAATGCAGGAAGTTTTCAAGATATCATGCATATTTATGTTGTTACGACTTTGGTTATTTTACTTTCGCTTATTTCTCTTGTGATGATTATTGTAGGTGGGTTACATTTGGCTGAAAATAGAGCTTTAGCGTTATGGGCATTGCTTGCTTTAATTTTTATGATTTTAGGAGCTATTGGCACAAAGAGTGTTCCGCGTGCTTTTTTCGGTATTCCGGAAAGATTTTCAGTCTTCGCAGTGACAGGATTTAATGCTGTCTTGGGAATTTATTTATTTAATGGGTTTAAAGGAGAAAAAGATGCAAACAAAAAATCGAGGTCGTAAAGGGTATACTTGTTATATAGAAAAATAATTAATTATAGATAAAAACTATTGAAATAATAATTTTTATCTATTTTTATTTATGTAAATAGGATTGTATAATTTCTAGGCAAGGAGAAAAGAGAAAATGAAAAAATCTTATTTATATTTAATGACAACATTTATGCTATGGGGGAGTTTATATGTTGTTAGTCAATTTGTTTTAGGAAAGATTCCTACATTTACAGTTGCAATGTTTCGTTATTTGATTGCATTTATTGCGATAAGCTTTATATCTTTAAAAAGTAAGAAAGAAAAGATTGAAAAAAGTGATTATAAATATTTCTTTATTATGGGATTTATTGGTTATTTTATTTCTGTGGATTGCCAATTATTAGGAACAAAGATTGCTGGTGGTTCAATGGCTTCTTTGATCAATTCTCTTAATCCAATTATTATCAGTGTAATGGCAATGATTATTTTAAATGAAAAACTGGAAATTAATAAAATTATTGGAATTATTCTTTCACTATTTGGTGTTTATATGATTATTGGAACAGGAGCCAATATTGAATTTATTGGTATTCTTATTTCTTTCATTGCTGTTATTGGTTGGGCTTTTATGTCTGTTATTTCAAGAAAGATTTCTAATAAGTACAGTGCGCTTACTCTTACAAAAGTTTCAATGCTTATTGCGACAGTAGGTAATATACCGGTTTCTTTTTTAGAAATTCAAGTAACACATCCACTCATTCAAATTGATATAGGTGCCATTTTAGGAATTTTATATATGGGAATAGTATGTACAGCCTTTACAAATATTTTATGGAATAAAAATTTATCAATACTTCCCGCTAATACATGTAGTGCTTTTTATCCTATTCAAACACTAACATCTTCTTTTTTAGGGGTGCTTGTTTTTCATGAAGTTTTGACAACATCCTTTATTTTAGGGTCAACATTTATCATTATTGGTGTGTTGATTAGTTTACTATTTCAAAAACGTACTCGAAAAGAGGAAGAAGTCCTAGTATAATAATACTAGGTGATGACAATGAATTTATATCAATTGCGTTATTTTGTAACGCTTGCTAAAGAGGAACATTATACAAAAGCCGCTGCAAAATTACATATTACACAACCGAGTTTGACTCATGCAATTCATCTAATGGAAGATGAAATAGGATTAAGTTTATTTGAACGAAAGGGAAGAAATGTTATTCTTACAAAATATGGACATCTTTTTCTAAAAGAAATAGAACCCATTTTATTACACTTAGATGATTCTATTGATACAATGAAAGAAATTGCTCAAGGAAAAGAAACGTTAAATATTGGTTTTGTTAGAAGATTAGGAATGAGTTATATTCCTCAACTAATCTCTTCCTTTCAAAATGAAAATATTTCTTTTCAATGTCATACGGGTTTTTCTTATAATTTGATTCATCAATTAAAAGAACATCATTTAGATGTTGTTTTTTGCTCGTATGTTGAAGATCAAGCTCTTGAATTCGTCCCTGTAGTACAACAAGAATTTTATGTGATCGTAAGTTTAAAACATCCACTTGCAAAGTATGAAGAAATTGATTTAAAAGAAATAGAAAATCTTCCTTTCATTACTTTTACTAAAAGTAGTGGAATTCGTCCTAGGATCGATCATATTTTAGAAAAGAAAAATATTCATCCATGTATATCTATGGAAATAGAAGAAGATGAAGTGGTAGGTGGTTTTGTAGGACATGATTTAGGAATTGCTATTGTTCCTGACATGGCTGTTTATGATTTATTGCCAGTTAAAAAAATAAAAATCAAAGACTTAGAAGATCAACAAACTTTTTATATGGTTTATTTAAAAGAAAACGAAAAATCAAAAGCATTTTATGAATTTATAAACTATGTAAAAAATGTGATTTATTATTGAATCGAAAGCCTCTTTTCTATAATGAAAAGAACCTTTTTTATAAGAATAAAAGTATTAAACTACAAATGTAGTGGAAGAAGTAATATGGAATATA
>OGZR01000724.1_pt1 | contig 12446 bp, 8 predicted proteins | sample 1576851 | NCBI WGS metagenome assembly OGZR01 (sample SAMEA3541492, study PRJEB24748) | human gut metagenome | biome: human gut; feature: human-associated habitat; material: faeces | place: China | collected 2012
ATGACGCAATGGGAGTCCCATTTCCGAAATAGATATAATTTCACGGGACTTCAGGTTTATATGGCGCTCCCCATAAGTCCTTGTACTTGAAATAGGCACTCGTGGATCGGATTGTCAGATTGGATGCGTAAATCGATCCGCTGAAGTCGGAAAGAGGGCTTGTTACCGTGACGTTTGCATAAGGAGCATATATCACACTGGCAAGAGAAGATGTTCCCGCCCCTTCAGGACTGTAGATATTCAAATTGAAATTTCCAGTTCCCAAATATGTGATTACAAGAAGCCTGCTGATTGTCTTTGTCGTCGTTACAGCTACACTGCCTGATTTACTGTTGATATTCAGGTAAGCCGGCTTTCCTGCGCCTCCTGATATATTTCCCAGAGTCAGTGAAACTGCCCCAGATGCCGTTACCTGGGAAAATTCAGCGGATCCTGTAATTGTCGTTGTTCTAGCAATATATGTTTTTACATCGGAACTATTTGCTTCATACAGTGCTTTTATTTTAGATTCCGTTGATGAATAAAAGGAATTGTAATCAGACAAGCTTCCCGTTTTCACCGTCGAATAGTTACCTGCTGCAGCTGCCTGCTCAGGTGTCATGCCATAGGCTTTGGCTGTGTAAAGATAATCACTGGATCCTGAAGAACCCAGAGCCACTACATTGCCATCAAATGTCTTATAAATCTTCCCATCATAAATCGCACCCAGCCCCGTTATTGACTTAGCTGCTATCAAATCCTTAAATCCAAGATCAGCAGGCGAACCAGATGCCTTCGTTCCAACTAAAGCTACCGCATCTGCTGAAACATCTACGTAAGGCTTGATTCCCACCATTCTCATAAAGGAAGTCGGCATTTGTTTGACAATCATGACACGATAATACGTTTTTCCGGAAACCTTTTGCGCCTGAGAACTTTTTCCTTTCAGTCCTGTATAGCCGCTTCCCAGATTGGCTTTCAAGTAATCATCCGCCCTGCTGTCTGCCTCCGGATGGCTTCCTGCAGTCTCATCATTTCGCATATATGCTGAAGCCCCTGCCAATGCCGCTGAGTCTACGGCATTCTGCAGGTTGGATTTATAAGAATAAATGCTACCCAAATCCATTGCCAGTCCCGCACAGGCAAAGAGGATAGGAAGAAGAACTGCCACCAATACCAAAAGGGACCCCTTCTGCAGACTGACTTCTTTTCTGCTTTTCATGAAGGATGCCCCCTTTCACTCGAATATTGATACTCTTCTTATTTTTTATGAATTCCAAACCAAACTGGAATCTTCTACCAGCCTGCTTTTTGTCGACGTTGTACCGGAGCCTGAAGAAGAACCGCTGAATATATCCCTGTATCTAAACTGCGCTCCGCTTGAAACAACATCAAAATCTCTTGAATAGATGGACCCCTCAAAGACACATCCGCTTCCGATATTGACAACAACATCCGCATCAGGCGCATACAAAGCACCTGTAAATGTTATCGCCGTCCCTCCAGATCCAAAGATATTTAATGTCAGCGGTTTATAATTATTTTTATTATTGTTTTTGGTAGTCCCTGTATAAATAATAACAAGCGGCCTTGCATTAGTTGAATTAATCGTTATATTGATTTTATTTTCATTTTTAGTCCCGTCAATCATGAGATACACCGGTTTTCCTTCATTTCCTGACAATTCCCCAATCGACAGATTAGCATTCCCGGATGTTTCTTTTTTATAATAATCTGATGATCCGCTGACTGCCCTATTCGTATAATTCCAATCCACTACAGATGATCCGGCCGCATCATACATCTCATTGATCTTTTCAGTTGTTGAACGATAGAAAGAATTATAATCTGATGCTTCTCCGGCCTGTACTGCAGAATAATTTCCATCAGCATTAGCCTGATTTTCTTTTTGTCCTAAGGCAGAAGATGTATAAATCGTTGTACCAGCGAATCTAGAGCTTAAATCAACTACATTCCCATCATACGTTGTATTTACCCGGCCGTTCTTCAATGAATCGAGTCCTAAAATTTCCCTGGCTCCTATTAAATCCTTAAAATGCAAATCTGTCGTCCCGGGATTTCCTACTAAAGCAACAGCATCAGCAGAAACATCTATATATGGCTTTATTCCTAATATTCTCATGAAATAAGTAGGAGACGGTTCTGTCACTTTTACACGGTAATATGTTTTTCCGGAAACCGTCTGCGCTTCAAAACTTTTATCTTTTAAGCTGCTGTAACTATTGTCCAGATTAGCTTTCAGATATTCAGCCGCCATTTCATCAGCCTCCGGGTGATAATCTACCGTATCCCCGCCGGCAGTATATCCGGAAGCGCCTGCCAGCGCTGCGGCATCAACTGCATTCTGGAGATTCGATTTATAGGAGTACATATTCCCCAAATCGACAGCGAGTCCCGCACAGGCAAAAAAGACAGGAAGCAGCAAAGCAAAAAGTACCAAGAGCGCCCCCCTCTGCCCCTCTCTTTGGTTTCGGTATCCAAACCTGCTCATAAAATCGCCCCCTTAGTATTTAATACTTCACTGGTACACATGCCGTTAATTCCAGACCAGACTAGTATTTTTTACCAATCGTGTCTTATAGGCTTCCGTACCGTTCCCAGATGAGGATCCACTGAAAATATCCTTGTACATAAAGTGAGATCCCGGTGAGTTAACATCCAGTGTTTGCGCATAAATTGAACCAATAAACTCACAATCATAACCCATATCAATTTCAACATCGGCATACGGTGCATACAAGACCCCTGTAAAAGAAACAGGCCCATACTGATTTCCGCTGATGCTTAACACGAGCGGCTTCTTATCTTTAGATTCTCCCGTGTAAATGATAATGACAGGTCTGTCATTCGTTTGATTAACATCTATACTTATCTTATTTTCATTAAAGTTATCAATTTTCAAATACACCGGTTTTGCCGTATCTCCGGTTATCTCTTCAATGTCAATCTCTACATTTCCACCCTTTTCTTTTTCATAAAAGTCTGTTGAACCATAAACAGTTTCTTTCTTATCTGTCCATCGACGAACAGGAGAATCAGTGGAATCATATAGTTCATCAATCTTATCCGTAGTTTTACTATAAAACGATTGATATTCTGATGCATTTCCTGCCTGTGCATAAAAATAATTTTCAGCGTTATCTGCCTGATATTTATATTGATAATATGCGGCAGATGTATAAATTTTTTCAGCATAAGCTGTGTTTTGATAGACTACATTTCCATCATATGTTGTGATAACTTCATCATAATCACTAGCATCTGTATCAGAATTTCCCTTATTTCCGTTGCCTTTGCCCTTATTTTTTCCATTATTTCCATAAGCTTTGCCATTATTGCCGCCAGTACTTCCGCCAGAAGCCAATGAAGCCAAGTCCCCAATTGTTTTAACTGAAATCAAGTCTTTAAATTCAAAATCCGGCGTTCCTGAAGTTTCGCTTCCCACCAATGCCACGGCATCAGCAGAAACATCCATAAGTGAATCCAGTCCCAGCAGCGTCATAAAATACACAGGGGATTTCTGCGTAACTTTGACACGATAATACGTTTTTCCGGAAACTGTCTGCGCCTGAAAATCTTTATCTATTACATTCTGATACCCTTTTCCCAGATCTGCTTTCAAATATTCATCTGACATCGTGTTCGCTCCGGGATGGTATTCTGCTGTCTCTTCACCCGCAATATAGCCGGCCGCACCTGCCAGAGCTGCTGCATCAACAGCATTCTGCAAATTAGACTTATGGGCATACATACTTCCTAAATCGACTGCCACTCCTGCACAGGCAAAAAAGACAGGAAGCAGAAGTGCTGTAAGCACTAAAAGTGCACCTCTCTGCTCAGGTATTTTCCATTTTTCCCTGGTCATAAAAGCACCCCCTTTACGCTTCCATATTACGAGCTCTATGTCTAAATTAGTTCTTGCTGCATCTGTCACAAATACGAAGAAGAATTACCGCAGAGTTTCCCTAATTTTATTGCTAATTCTTCACCGGTAAAACCACTGGAAAAGAATCATAAAAAACTAAAAGAGCGCCTTTGTGCGCAGATATTTGGTCTTGATTCCAAATCTGCCCATAAAGCGCCCCCTTGATATGTACTATATTTTCATTCCTTTTTTATATCAGACTACTAACTCCACACCAAGCTGGAGTTTTCAATTAACTTGGTTTTCGATTTCTCCGTGCTTGTCCCTGATGAGGATCCTCCTAATACATTGGTATATGTAAAACGAGACATGTTTGAATCAACAGTCAAATCCCCCGCATAGATGGAACCACGAAATTCGCATCCATACCCCATTTGAATAATAACATCAGCATTCGGTGCATATAAAACACCAGTAAAAGTAGTCGGCCCATACCAGTTCGAGCTGCTGTTGATGTTTAGAATAAGAGGTTTGTTATTCCCATTTCCATTACCCTTACCGTTTTTCGTCGTTCCCGTATAGATGATAACAATAGGTCTGTTATTTGTTTCAGGTATATTTATAGTAATTTTATTTGCATTTGCATTGAGATCATCGTCAATTTTGACATAAATGGGCTTTCCAGACTCCCCTTCAAGGTCCTGAATCGTTACAGTTGCATTCCCTGAAGTGGTTTTTTCATAATAATCCCCTGTTCCGTAGATGTACTGATTGGTGTAATTCCATTTTTGAACAGATGATTTATTGGCATTATATAAATCATCGAATTTCCTTTTTGTCGAATCATAAAACGCATTATAATCCGTATCACTGCCATCAGACAGCCTGAAATAATCGTGATCTGCTACAGCCCATCCCAGAGTTTTGTTATATGCATCCGGTGTAAAGGCATATCCAGGAGAATCTGAACCTCTTTCAACGATATTCCCGTCATAGGTTGCCTGAACGCTATATGTGCGCAGCAAATAAGGTGAAAAAATATCTCTCCACCAGTAATAGTAGTTCGAACCTATGGAACCTAAACTTGAAATATTATTAGCCACAATCAGATCCTTAAAGCCAAACCCGCTGGATGAACTTCCAGCATTTCCTACCTGCGCCACTGCATCCGCAGAAACATCCATAAGCGAATCCAGCCCCAGCAGCGTCATAAAATAAACCGGTGATTTCTGGGTAACCTTAACACGATAATAGGTCTTCCCGGAAACCGTCTGCGCCTGAAAATCCTTGACTATTAAGTTTTGATATTCCCCTCCCAGATTTGCTTTCAGATATTCATCTGACATTATGTTTGCTCCGGGATGGTCTTCTGCTGTTTCTCCACCTGCGATATAGCCAGCTGCGCCCGCTAAAGCCGCTGAATCAACGGCATTCTGCAAATTAGATTTATGGACATACATATTCCCTAAATCGACTGCCAGCCCCGCGCAAGCAAAAACTACCGGCAAAAGCAATGCAGTGAACACCAAAAGAACGCCTTTCTGCGCAGACGGGCGGCTTCTATTCCCGTCCCTGTCCATACAGACGCTCACTCCTTCCTCTTCCTCTTTATCTCATTTAATTTTATCTATACGCTTCCATACTTATTATACCTTTTTCTTATTCTTATAACAACTTAAAATAAGTTTTTGCATTTTATGTATAATATAAAACTATTTATATCACTTTATGTCATACTATGAAAAATTTCCGCTTCATAATCCACGGATCAGCAGGAGTGCAATCGCTGGAATGGCAAAATACGGACCATAAGCGAAGGCACTTTTCCTGTTCTTTATACCAAGAAGCAGCATGATTAACGCAGAAATACCACCAGATAGAATCCCAAACATTCCAATGAAGAATAATGTCTTTGTTCCCATCCATAAGCCAAGACACGCAATCAGCTTAATATCTCCGCCGCCCAGCGCCCCGCGGGACAATATTGCAATAATGAGAAAGAGAACGCCGCCTGCCGCTGCAGCAATCAGATGATCAATGGCTATGGGTAGAAACAGCGCGCAGCAAAGTACTCCTCCCGCTGCTAAAGGAATGATCATGTCATTAAAAATGCAGTACTGCTCAAAATCTGTTGCAATGATCAAAAGCAGCAATCCGCAAAGTGCAAGTGACAAAACTAAAATAATTCCCTGTGAAACGAAGAAGAGTCTGATGCCGGTCAGGAGAAACAGCAGCGTCAGCAGCTTTACTCTGTACCTGGCCCTGCTTCCTACTGCATCAGGAAATGATAAAATCGAATGATTTTTGAGGTATAACCTATCAATCCACAGGGATCCATACTTTCCAAAGAAAAAGGACAGCGCCAGCAAAAGCGCTCCATAAGCAATTAAGAAATAATCCATGACCGTCTCCCAATAAACAAAACTTTGTTACAATATTTTTTATTATACAACGAAAACTTATCAGAATAACAAATATCAGTGAAGTATTCCGTAAATAAGAAAAGGCCCCGATTGACGCTGCCAATCCAGGACCTTCTCTTATTTAATAAACTGTATTTCTGAAACCATCTGATTAATCTTCTGTATCGAAGATGAAAAGTTTATGTTTTTTATCAGAAACCAGTTTTGTAAATCTATCATATTGTCTCAATATATCAACAATAATCTCATCTTTCTTCATATAGCGGACAGGATACCCGGTTCTGCCATCCTCAAAATAACTCATGGGAACATAAACAACTTCACTATCAACTTGAGGCATGGAGTCATTTTTGATGGCAAAATCAGAAACATTATGGATTTCGCAATCAATACCATACTTGAAATTTCTAATAGAATCCTGCTTAATAATAAACTCCGCTTTAGGAAGCAGCGATTCAGAATCATACTCAACCGTAGCTTCTACTCCATACTTTTTCATCTCATCTGCCAGTTCTTCAAAAGCCGGTACAGCCACTTCCCTGATAAACTTTCTGGCATTCACGAGATCTGGTTTTCTAGACATAGAATGAAGCCTTTCCTTCCACAAGGAGCCCGTCCAGTAGGAAGTACAAACAGAAAGCCCGCGGCTGAAATATCCGTTATCGACTAAAAGACCGTCCCACAAGCAGAAGCAAAGAACAATCATGACAACCAGGAACGGAAGCGCCATAACCATCGTCATCGCCTGCAGTGCCCCAAGACCGCCGGAATATAAAAGGACAATAGCCAGAAGAGCTAAAGATGCGCCCCAGAAAATACTCTGCCATTTAGGGAATCCGGATTTGCCATAGGAAGCAATGGTATTGATAACAAAAATACCAGAGTCAGCCGAAGTTACAAAAAATAATGCAATGATGACAACAGAAATGAAAGATGTCACACTACCCAGCGGAAGATGATTCAGGAAAGCGAAGAGCAAAGCTTCTGTCTCGCCTGAAATTGCAGAAAGAGAGCCATTGGTCTGCAAATCCACCCAGATGGCACTATTCCCAAAAATAGTCATCCAAAGCAGATTGAACAAAGTCGGAACGAACAAGACCCCAAGGACAAACTCACGAATCGTACGCCCTCTGGAAATCTTTGCAATGAACATGCCGACAAATGGCGCCCAGGCAATCCACCATGCCCAGTAAACGACCGTCCAGGAAGTGAACCATCCTTCATTTTCAGGATCATAGGCAAATGTCCTGAAACTCAAAGGAATAATATTATGGATATACTCGCCAAGATTCTGCGTGAAATCACTCATAATCATCATGGAAGGCCCCGCAAGCAGGACAAAAAGCAGCAGTCCAAGTGCTAAAAGCAGATTAATTTCACTTAAATGGCGAACACCCTTACCAACTCCTGATATCGCAGATAAAATCGAAAACGATATCGAAACAGTTATGATGACAATCAGCTGGGGCATATCAATATGAGAAATGAAGCCAATCTGCTTCAATCCTGCTCCAAGCTGCAGAGCGCCGAATCCCAATGTTGTTGTAATACCGAAAATCGTACAGCAAAGTGCAGTTATATCAATAATACGGCCGAGAGCACCATCCAGACGATTCTTAAGCAGTGGATAAAAACCACTTCTTACGGTCAGCGGCAAATGATAGCGGAAACCAAAATACGCCAATGCCAGTCCAAGTACACCATAGATTGCCCAAGCGTGTATCCCCCAATGGAAAAATGTATTGAGCATGGCAGTTTCAGCACGAGCCCCCTGAGACAGGTTAGGATCAAGAGGAAGGGCATAGTGAGAAATTGGTTCGGCTACGCCAAAGTACATAAGTCCGATTCCCATTCCGGCAGCGAAGAGCATTGCAATCCAGGATAAAAACGGATACTCAGGTTCTTCATCATCATCTCCCAGACGTATATCCCCTAATTTGCTGACGCAGAGGAGAAGGAGAAAAATAACAAAGCAGGATACGCCAAGAATAAAGAGCCAGCCCCAAGATTTGGTAATCCATTGTTTTGCTTCATTGAGATAGTAACCTGAAGATCCCGGGAAAGCAGCACATGCAATCACAACTGCCAATATCACTATAATTCCGGGTATCGTGACCCATGAATTAAAAGTGGAACGGAATGGGAATTTACGAGAATCATCCAATGGAACCGCCTCCAGTCAAAAAACAATAATTTATAATAACTGCACTTCATCAATCCATTCTGATTAATAAACACAGCAAAAGAGAGATTAAGCCTAGTTGAGCTGTTCTCCCTAAACTCGTTATAGATAAATCTATAGCGATATATTAATATCTTTTATTATACCATAAGTCACTTATGTATCCAAATTATAAAATCTTAATAATGTTCGATAAGTGGCGAATCCGGAAGAAAACAAAAGAAAAATTATATAATCTGAATGAGTTTAGTAAAATACGGTTACCCTTCTATTTTTTATCGAAAAGCAGTATTCGATAACGTATAAATGGAAAATGAAAAAGACGTTGACTTGTAATCAGCCAACGCCTTGTACTTCTTAATCTTTCAAAAATTCTCACACATTGAGAATACATTGATTTCATTAAGATTTTAATATACCTTCACTTAGGATTCTATTCTCCTCTCACCATGCATTGTCAAAGAATTATCCTTTGTTCTGTCATATGCAATATTCCCGAGGGTAAGATTCGATTCTTCCATAGGTGCGCCCTGAATACCCATAATCTCTACCATAAAGTTGTACAGAAGATCATTAGTCCAATATGAACTCCTTTGATCGATCAAAGGAGAGAATAAATAAGAGTGATTTTCCCTATATCTTTCTGAAAAATGAGCAATGAGAGGAATACGTGTCATTTGATTGGAAAACTTAGTCGGTTCATGATCCGTCCCATCATCAGGTTCTTCTCCATGATCAGAAAAATATATAAATCCCTGGAAATTAGGATTGTCCTTGACAAGGTCATACAGCCTGCTCACCACATAGTCCGTATAAAGTATAGCATTATCATATTCGCTGGTTTTGCTAACCTTACGATCAAACTTTTGATACTTAAAGGGATAACGTTCTGTATATAACTGATGACAGCCCATAAGATGGTATACAATCAGAGCATTGTCTGCATTTTTGAGGTCTGGAGTCTGATCTGCCAACTCCTCATCATAATAATTTGAGCGTATATATTCACCAACATCGCCATTCAACCAAATCTGATGATTGGCCATAGATGCGATTTCAGCTATAGGTGTATCAAAAATACCATAGCGCTCCTGATTACTGATCCAGTAAGTATCAAATCCCGCCGCGGCAGCAACTTCTATCAATGAATAGGCCTGTGCCATAGATACAGAATTATACTGATTCTTATCCGTCAATGCATAGGTCAAGACGGGAACCGTAGTCACATAATTTGAATATGCTTTTTTAAAACAGATGGTGCCTGGCTCTTTAACAAATTGAGACATCCAGGGCGTCGTATCAAAACGATATCCATAAACGGACATATGATCTCTTGCTGTTGACTCACCAATGACAAGTACATAGATCCCTTTATGCTCTGGAAGCACTGAGAGTGTACCTAAGTTATATAAATACTGCATCCTTTCCTGTCGGTTTTTAGCGAAAGAGGTATATCTTTTAACCGAATTCTTGAAGGAATCCATAATACGCACGGGTTCGTACCCGACAAATGAATATGTTACCTTCACACCTAAAAACAAAAGAAAAATTGTAAGAATTAACGACCCCCATAGATACCGGCGCGAAGCAAATTCAATACGTTTTCGCATGCTGATACAGATTATACGCACTACGTAACCAATAAAAATCAAAATCAATAAAGATCCTAGAAAAGCAAAGAGCAGGCTAAATATATTTTGAGTCAATAAATAGTCTATAGCTTCTTTTAAATTTGTCTGATAGACCGCTAAAATAATATCGGAACGTAAATAATGATGGCTGACAATATAATATATCCAAAACAGCAAATTAGATAAAGCAAAAGGTATAAGGCTGAAAATAATCCACGGACCAGCAATTACACGCCCTACGCTGCATTTTCACAAAATAGCTGCAATATTATTAATGCAGAAGCCTATAAGGAGGATAGATATCCAGATTATACTCGCTAGAGAAATGTTTACAAAAATATCTAACGCCATTACGATGATATGATCAAATAATTTAATTAGAATTCCGCTGCAGAGAAAAAACATCATCCCGAGATATGCAATAAGAAAATTCCGTCTAAATCCGCAGATCCACCATGCAAAAGCAAAAAGAAGTGCAGAATATAAGACTCCAATATTAAATCCATAAGAATAAAAATGATCAGTCAGGATATACGCTAAAAATTTGATCATATATATATACAAAAAGATAACTAAAAACATCTTTTCAAGATTAACTTTATTCTTTGCTAAAAATTGATTCATAAAAGCTCTCCCAGATGCACGCTGACAAAATGATCACTGTCCGAGTGCAGTACAAAGTAGAAAGTGTCCTAAAGCAGATAAAAACAACTGCACTCCTATGTCTATATATAATAATTATCATTTAACTTATATAATAAAGCAACCTAAAAGACAATCATTCAAAGACATTTTGTTGTGTTTTGAATAAAGTAATAACTTATTCTGTCATAATTGCTGGATAGTTTCCTTGGATCATCTCGGCCCGTTGTTCACCGTATCGGCCGAGATGTATCTGAACATAATAGTATAGATAAAATAAAAACGCCAATCAAAACGATTGACATCCTTTCTATTAATCAGCGATACTTGTTGTTCACCATTCCAGCCAAGATGAGGTAGCAGGTATTCTAACAAAATAAAAAAACGCCAATCGCAATGATTGACGTCCTTCTTTCTTAATCAGCTCTGCTTGTTCCTCCCAGCCATTCCAGCCGAGATGACACAGCAGGTATCTGCACAAATAAAAATAGCACTTACAATTAAGTAAGTGCTATTTTCTAGTTAATCAGCAGCTTCCTATCCTCCCAGGCCGCTTCCAGCCAAGTACTTTCGGCGTTTGTGAGCTTAACTACCGTGTTCGGCATGGGTACGGGTGTATCCTCACAGCTATCGCCACTGAATCTGAGAGTCTGTTCTCTCAAAACTATATAAAAGAAGTTCCGAAGGCTCTTTCAAGCCGGTCGTGCTTTTGTGAAATTTAAGTTAAGACCTCGACCTATTAGTACTGCGTCGCTCCAAGCCTCGCGGCTCTTCCACTCACAGCCTATCAACCTCATCGTCTTTAAGGGGTCTTACTCATTGCTGATGAGAAGTCTCATCTTGGGACGGGCTTCACGCTTAGATGCTTTCAGCGTTTATCCTTTCCGGATGCGGCTTTCCAGCCGTGCCACTGGCGTGACAACTGGTACACCGTTGATCCGTCCACTCCGGTCCTCTCGTACTAGGAGCAGCCTCCCTCAAACTTCTTGCGCCCGCGATGGATATGAACCAAACTGTCTCACGACGTTTTGAACCCAGCTCGCGTACCACTTTAATGGGCGAACAGCCCAACCCTTGGAACCTACTCCAGCTCCAGGATGTGATGAGCCGACATCGAGGTGCCAAACCTCCCCGTCGATATGAACTCTTGGGAGAGATTAGCCTGTTATCCCCAGGGTAGCTTTTATCCGTTGAGCGATGGCCTTTCCACGCAGTACCACCGGATCACTAAGCCCGACTTTCGTCTCTGCTCGACTTGTCTGTCTCGCAGTCAAGCTCCCTTCTGCCTTTGCACTCTTCGGCCGGTTTCTGTCCGGCCTGAGGGAACCTTTGGGCGCCTCCGTTACTCTTTCGGAGGCGACCGCCCCAGTCAAACCGCCTACCTGAGATGGTCCGCAAGGTTGTTAATCTTCGCGTTAGAATCCCAGCAACAGAAGGGTGGTATCCCAACGTCGGCTCCATAGCAACCAAAGTCACTATCTCAAAGCCTCCCACCTATCCTGTGCGTCTGCCACCGGGATTCAATCTCAAGCTGCAGTAAAGCTCCATGGGGTCTTTCTGTCCAGTCGCGGGTAACCTGCATCTTCACAGGTATTTCAATTTCACCGGGCCCCTCGTTGAGACAGCGCCCAAATCATTACGCCTTTCATGCGGGTCGGAACTTACCCGACAAGGAATTTCGCTACCTTAGGACCGTTATAGTT
>OGZR01000726.1_pt1 | contig 12442 bp, 11 predicted proteins | sample 1576851 | NCBI WGS metagenome assembly OGZR01 (sample SAMEA3541492, study PRJEB24748) | human gut metagenome | biome: human gut; feature: human-associated habitat; material: faeces | place: China | collected 2012
TATGTTTCCAGTAGATTGCGAAAAGGAACTATCAAAGAATTGTATGCTGTTAAGGCGAATAATATATTTTATATTTGTTAATTGTGTGGTACTTGGACTTGGCTGGCTGTTTGGCTGGTTTTATATAGAAAAGCCAGCGATGGTAGCTTTTATGGAATTTCTTATTATATTCGTGTATGTAACAGTAAATGCAGTTGTATATATAAGTGAAAATGCTGAGGCAAAAAATATGAATAAAAGACTGGAGGAGATAAAGAAAAAAACACGAGAATTGAAAAAATCGGACAAAAAGAATATTTAAAAATTTGTTTTGCTTCAATTTTATTTTTCTCAATAAATAGTTTTATAATTATAATTACAAAAAAAGGCACTGCAACAAACACATTTGAGAAATACACAAAAAATATCGAACATACACATAAAAAAGATGTAATGAAATACTTTTTATTTAAGCTTTCAATCTTTAAATAAAAATAATATGTCATAATCAAGAATAAAGCTCTCAATATACTATTTTCAAAAATTCTACTTGCCAGTAAATACTGAAAATCGATACTCATAAAAAAGAATACCGCTAATATAATTATTTTAGTTTTTATATCCGACACACAATTTCTATTACATATTAGTTTTATAGTCTTCAAAGTGAAAAATAATAATAAAATTGAGAATATAATTGACGGCATCCTAAATGAATAATAATTATCTCCTGTTAAATTCAAAAAAATGAATTGTAAAAGATTTCCTATTATATTTGTTCTATATGAAGGTGCTGTATAGAATGAAACATTTCCATTATTATACAAACTATGAGAATTAAACAAATTCAAAGACATCTTTGAATACAGACCTTCATCTATCGGCATATAATATGACAAGCCATAAGAAGGTAAATCTGCATCTAACCAAAAAACTCTAAGGAGAAAAAAAGCAAACAATAGTATTATTAAACATTTAAAAATAATATCAAAATTATTTCTTATAAATTTTTTTATCTTGAATAAATTCATTTTTCCTCCTTTATTAATGAACTTAGTACTTGTCTTGAATTTTCTAATTCATTTATTTGACCCATATCTAACCATTTGTCTTCAGTAATTGGATAAATTCCTACTTTCTTACCATCATTCTTGATACGATTGATAACTGTTGGAAAGTCTACTTTTTCTTCACAACCGATATAATTAAATACATCAGGTTCTACAATATATACTCCAGTATTTACTAAAATCATATATGTTGGTTTTTCAGTTGAACCAACCAAATTTTGATTTTCATCGGTATGTACAACACCATAAGGAACATGAACAGACTTTAATGAAACAATCATAGTAATTACATTTCCAGCATTTTTGTGATATTCGTATATCTCATCATAATCTTCTAAAGTTAAGATATCACAATTTGTCAAATAAAAAGTTTCTTTAACTTGATCTTTTACATAATAGAGACCACCACCTGTACCAAGCTGTTCTATTTCTTCTCCATAATGAACATTATAATTGTGATCATTTTCTTCAAAATAGCTTTTTATCATTTCTTTCTTGTGATTAACAATTAAGTAAAAATCGTTTGATCCATAATTATTGAACGAATCCATAATCATTTCTACCATTGGTTTATCATCAATAACAGGTACTAGTGGTTTAGGTAAAACTTTTGTATAAGGGTACAATCTAGTACCAAGTCCTCCTGCCATAACAACAACAGGATAATGATATTTATTGATGTATACTGTTTTTTTAGGAAAATAAATATCTATTAATTCTTTTTTCTCGTTTAAAACTGGGATTAATGTATGTTTTGAATTTTTATATTTTTCATCAACCTTATTTAAACAATAATTAAAGTTTTCATTAATAAATGCTTTAATAGGAACATTTCTAATTCCAAAAACATGTGAACAATTTACTAAATCTCTTCTCGTAAAAACACCAACTACTTTTTCATTTTCAACAACAACTAATCCTTTAACAGCGTTTTTTGTCATTTGTGCCACCGCATCAGAAAGTTGCATATTCGAATCAACAATATAATCTTCTATCTTCATATTAACTCCCCATTTCTATGAATTTTTTGATTTGTTTTTGAGTGATTTCTTCAACACTTTGAGTTGCAATTCTTTCTTTTTCCCACTCAATTGTCATCTCAATCGCATTTTTAACAGAAGTTCTTGGTTTCCAATTAAAAGTACTTTTAATTTTTGAGCAGTCTAATTTTAAAAAGTTTGCTTCATGTGGGCCATTATTTTCTGTAGAAATCCATTTTGCATTATTCCCCCAAATATTACAGAATAATGTTGCCAGAGTTCCTGTAGTAATACAATCTTTTTCATCTGGTCCTATGTTATACTCACTTGCAAAATTATAATTTTCATATTGTTTATAGGCAACTGTCATATATGCAAATAATGGTTCTAATACATGTTGATATGGTCTTGTTGAATTAGGATTTCTTAATACAATTTCTTTTCCATCTTCCATTGCTCTAACACAATCAGGAACAATTCTATTAGGTGAAAAATCTCCACCTCCAATTACATTACCAGCTCTACAAGTAGAAACAGGAATTTTAGCATCAGCTAAAAATGATTTTATGTATGATGAAGTAACAAGTTCACTGCATGATTTACTATTACTATATGGATCAAAACCATTTAATCGATCATTTTCTCTATATCCATAACACCATTCATTGTTTTGATATACTTTATCAGTTGTAACATTAACAACTGATTTAACTGTATCTGATAATCGAACACATTCTAATAGATTGACTGTACCCATAACATTTGTTTCGTATGTATAAACTGGATTTTTGTATGATTCTAATACAATTGGTTGAGCTGCTAAATGAAAAATAATTTCAGGTTTTTCTTTTTCGAACACTTCTTGGAAAAAAGCTAAATCACGAATATCTCCAATATAAGAGGTTATTTTTTTTGATAAATTAAGCATATCAAATAATGCTGGTTTTGTACTTGGTTCAAGAGCATATCCTACAACATCAGCTCCCATATATAATAATATTTCACATAACCAACTTCCTTTAAATCCTGTATGCCCTGTTACAAGAACTTTTTTTCCTTTATAAAAATCTTTCAATTCCATCATTAGTTACTCCCAATTCTTCCATGGTGCCTTATTAGCATTCCAAAGTTCTTCTAATTTTTGTTTATCTCTCATTGTATCCATACATTGCCAAAATCCATTATGTTTATAACAATCAAGCTGACCCTCTTGTGCTAATGTTTCTAATGGTTCTCTTTCAAAAATTGTTTGATCTCCCTCAATGTATTTGAAAACTTCTGGTTCTAATACCATATATCCTCCATTGATCCATCCCATATCATCTTGGTTTTTTTCTCTAAATGATAAAACACTATTATTTTCAATGTCAAGAACACCAAATCTTCCTTCAGGTTTTACCGCAGTCATTGTGGCATAGTGACTATTTAATTTATGAAATTCTACTAACTTATTTAAATCAATATCACACACACCATCACCATAGGTCATCATAAATGTTTCATTTTCTACGTAATCTTGGATTCTTTTAATTCTTCCCCCTGTTAATGTGTTTAGTCCCGTATCAACAACTGTTACTTTCCACGGTTCAGAATGTTTGTTATGTACAATAATGTCATCACCTTTTGTGAAATCAAATGTAATATCACTCGTATGTAAAAAGTAATTTGAAAACCATTCTTTGATTACATGTTGTTTATATCCAGCGCAAATGATAAATTCATTAAAACCACAAGCTGAATAATGTTTCATAATATGCCATAAGATTGGCATTTCTCCTATTTCAATCATTGGTTTTGGTTTTAAATAAGATTCTTCACTTATTCGAGTACCAAATCCTCCAGCTAAAATTACTACTTTCATATTCTCTTCCTCATTTTTACTTTCCTATATATTTAGCAAATTTTGTATCTTTATAATTTGGGGATACAAAATTGATACTATCTTTATGTAAAGTTACACTTTCATCTGTCAAGTTTATCTTGTGATTAGTTCTTACTTCTGAATAACCTCTATAGAATTCTACAAAAGGTGTCACAGCACCAATCAATAAACAAAATATAAGTGGAACAATACGTCTATGAATAATTAACCGCTTATCTTTATATTCAATATTACCTAAAACTTCTTTTATTACTAATAACATTAAACATGTTAAAAGTGGGATTGAAGCTCGCATTTCAAAATCATTTGATGTTCCAAATCGAAATGCTGCAATAAAAGGTAATGTAATCGCAATTGCATAAAACAGGTAATTCTTTTTATTATTTTTGTAAACAAATAAAAGATAAATATAGACTTCAACAATTAAAAATATAATCAACATAAACCAATTATACCATGAATCTCCTCCAATGTTTAAATTAAATAAAACACCTGCAGTTCCCGAAGATCTTGTATTCGAAAAAATGAATAAAAATAAAGGTAATGCGATGACTAAAGATAATATATTAACTATTGAAAAACCTTCTTTAAATAATCTTGTTATATCTTTTTTCAAAATATAATTAAATAAAATTTTAAATAAAATCAAGGCAAAACAACCAAATATTGGTAATGGTGAAAATAATATTAATAACGCTCCAATAAATACATCAAACTTTATGTGATCCGTTTGTAAAAATAATAATGTTCCTACCCAAACTGGAATTGCTTGATTAAATACCCAAAATAATTGTGTTGTTTGTGAACTAAATTGATAATAAATGTTCCATGGTTCGATATGATTAGAAAATCCTGTATTTCTTATAAGTAGTCCGATTACATCCAAACCACTAAATAATATAAATATTAATAATGCTAAAAATATTTTAAATGTTTTATCTGCTTTTGTATAGAATACAACAAGAAAAAAGCTTAACGATATTCCTAACGCTGTCCATAAAAGCAAAATAATATTTCCAATATGCCATACTATAGATTTAGATAAACCAAGAAAAATAAAGATTTTACTGATAGTCGACGGTACTATCCAATGCCCAATGTAATAAGACAAAAACGAACCATCTTCAAAATAATACGGTGCTGTTCCAAAAATCATTTTTTTATAAATAGCGTTTCTACAACCCCAATCAGATGATTGATAATAAAGGTTTCCTTGCCCACCTAAAATACACCATATTAAAATAATAAACAAAACAAGAAATAGATATTTCTTATTTATTTTAATTGTATTATTAGTTTTTTTAAAATTCGCTTTACTTTGAAAAAAATGAATATATCCTATTATTAAAATTCCAATTATAGCGATATACCACTTACACCAAAATAAGAAAAATAGAGCAATAGGCAATTCTAAATATAATGATGATAAATTTAAGATTTTTCCTTTATTTATCTCTATCATATTGCTCTCCCAAATTTTCTTTAACACAATTTAAAGCTTCCGCAATAACCGCATCCATATCAAAATATTTATACATTCCAAGTCTTCCACCAAAGATAACTTTTCCATTTTGATCAGCTAACTCTTTATACTTAGCATATAATTTGTTGTTTCTTTCATCGTTTACTGGATAATATGGTTCATCTCCAGGTTTCCATTCTGAACTATATTCTCTTGAAATTACTGTTTTATCAATATCATTTCCATCTTTGTTTTTTCCAAATTCAAACCATTTATGTTCAATGATCCTTGTCCATGGTGTTTCTCTATCTGTATAGTTGACTGCTGCGTTACCTTGGAAGTTAGAAATATCTAATAATTCAGTTTCAAATCTTACTGATCGATATTCTAATGTTCCTAATTGATAATTGAAATAAGCATCAATTGGTCCTGTATAAACAACCTTATCAGCTAATTGATCAAGTTCTTCTTTATTTTCTAAATAATCAGTATTTAATCTTACTTCAATACCTTCTAACATATTTTCTACCATTTTTGTATATCCACCAACTGGAATACCTTGATATAACGCATTGAAATAGTTATTATCAAAAGTTAATCTTACTGGTAATCTTTTGATAATAAATGATGGTAAATCTTTACAATCTCTACCCCATTGTTTTTCAGTATAACCTTTAATTAGTTTTTCATAGATATCTCTACCTACTAAAGAGATTGCTTGTTCTTCTAAATTAGTAGGTTCATGTGTAATTTCTTTTCTTTGTTCTTCAATTTTCTTGGTTGCTTCTTCTGGTGTAACAACACCCCACATTTTATTAAATGTGTACATATTGAAAGGTAAACTATAAAGTTCACCTTTGTAGTTTGCTACTGGTGAATTTGTAAATCTATTGAATTCAGCAAATTGATTTACATATTCCCATACTTTCTTATTGTTTGTATGGAAGATATGTGCTCCATATTCATGCACATTAATTCCTTCTACTTCTTTTGTATAGATATTACCTGCAATATTAGGTCTTTTATCTACTACTAATACTTTTTTTCCTTTTTTTGTTGCTTCATGAGCAAAGATTGCACCAAACAATCCCGAACCAACTACTAAGTAATCATATTTCATCTCTTATCCCTTCTTTCTTAACCAATCAAATAATTTATTAACTATCTCGGCATCATTTTTATAATTAAATTTTCTTATAAACAATGATTCCTCAATATTAATTATTTCTTTATAATCTTCTTTTTTAAATGTATATGGTTGTCCTCTTGTCCAATCAGTATATCTATTTCTTTGAAGTATTCTATTTTTTTCATTTAGACAATAATAATTATTTGAATAAAAAGGAGAATTAAAAAGTAATGTTTGTAAGAATAGTTCATCTGCACAACATGTTTTCTTAAAATGTTTAATAACCCATGGTTTATTTTTTAATACGTATTTAGCAAAATCGTCAGTTATATCAAACCAATTTGAACCATATTGGAATTCTTTCCCTTTAGTTCTATCAATCTTTAATAATTTTTGTAGTTTCAAAAAGAATTCTCTTAAAAAAGTCTTAGGCTTTCTCTTGATTGCTGATTTTTCTCTAACAGATTCCATAAAAGCATAATAATATTTAACTCGATCTTGTACTTTATTTTTTTCAGCCATTTCTTTTGGACTATATTCAACAAATTCTTTTCCTTTATTTTGTTCAAAAAAATCAAAGAATTCATTTTTTGTATATAAAGGTATATCACATCCAGAAATCAAATGATAATAATCATATGATTTCTTTAAAGCATTTTCTAATAATATATACTCTGCTTGTATTTGTGAAAATGATCCCCAATAAATATTAATTTTTGGAACAAAATATACATTAGATTCTTTACATATATCCTTTAATACCTCTTCATTATAAGATTTTGCTTTTTTATCAATTAAAAAATAAAAATCAATATTTTTATCATCATACAAAGACAATAAACTTTTTGATATTTCCACATTATCGTGTGTTGTTATTAGTATTGCATGTCTCATTTATGGTCTCCTTTTTAAAATTTTCTTTACCGTTCCAAATAATAACTCATCTCTTAATATAAGTAACATAGCTAGATAGATGATACCTCCTATTACTATTAAGATTGCGGTCATCATTACTGAAGGATACAAATATTTTGATAATAAGTAAATTCCAATAAACATTACAAACGAAGCTATGAAATAAGATTTTGATTTTTTTATTACATCTACAAAATTTATTTCTTTTCTTATACATACTAATTGAAATAAATCAACACTTAATTCTGCAGCAACCGAAGCTATTGCAGCGCCAAAAGAAAGTAAATATGGAATTAGAATACAGTTTAAACAAAGATTGACAACTGATCCTAATATTGTTGATAAAGTATATATTTTTTGTCTTTGTGTAGGGATTAGATATTGAAATCCAACAATATTACTTATTCCAATAAAGACAAGAATTGGTGAAGTTACAAACAAAATATTTATTGAAGGTATAAATTCATCTCCTAAAAACCAGGGTATTAAATTTGTAGCAATACCCATGATTCCAAACATTATTGGACAAGAAATAGCTAATGTATATTGTAATGATTTTTTTGTGTAATCAATAATTTTTTCTTGATCATCATTAGCATATAAATGAGCTATTCTTGGGAGCATAACCGTACTTAAAGATGTAACAACTGTTAGCGATAATTTTATGATTTTTTGTGCCTGTTCATAATATCCAATTTGTGTTGTATTATTAGTTATTAACCCAATCATTAATTTATCTAAAACAGTATAGATTGAAATAGCTATTTGTGGAAAAAATAGAATAAGTGTTGGTTTTAAATGTTTTATAATTTTTAATTCTTTAAAAGGGACTCTCGTAATATGTTTATTTATTGTAAGCCACATTGATAAATTTCCTAACAATAACGTTCCTGAATAAATAAAAACATATAAAGATAAGTCTGCTTTTGTTTTTACAAAAGTAAAAATACATATTATACCAATTATTTTTATCAATACATTTCTAATAACAATTACTTTGAATTCTTCAATTCCTTGATAAAAATAAGTAATATCCAACATGTTCGCTATTAAATCTAATAATTGAATATAAAATAAAAGTTTATATTGATTCATCATTTGTACTGTAAAAATAAAGACACATATACTAATTGCCATTGTCCCTATTTTTAACAGTAAAATTTCAAAAAATGTTTTACTTATTGCTATCTTATCTGATTGATGATATGCAACTTCTCTTTGACCGTATAAATTCAAACCAATACAACCAAAAAGGATAAAATAAGTTGTTATAGATGCAGTATAACTATAGGCACCTATTCCATCTGGACCCAATATTCTTGAAACATAAGGAGTTGTTATTAATGGAAGAATGATAATTAATATTTGATATGCCAAATTAAAAATATAATTAATTGTCATCTTTTTTTTCATATTTTCTTTCTCCTATTTATCTATATATTCAATTTGAGGATGGAATTTTTTACCTTTTCTTACACTCTTATACATAATTTTTAATTTTTTCCACTTTCCTGACTGTTTACTTTTTAAAATCTTCTTTGTATCTAAAAATACACCATAATAATAAAGTAACATTGAAAGCTTATTTCCTTGTTGTTTATTTACATAGTACATATTTCTATATGAAAATTGGTATCTGAATAAACGATCCGAATGATCTTGAGAAATATCTGTTGGAATATTACTATGCATCTTATGAACCACTATACTTTTAGAAACAAAATAGCTTGGTAAATAATCGCTTAATCTTTTTGTATATTCTGCATCATCACCCCAAACAAAGAATTCTTTAATTGGTAATCCTACTTTCTTTACAGAATCTTTTGTAAAAAAGCATGATACAAAAGAACATTGTTTAACTCGTAATAATCCTTCTTGAATAAGTTGTGTATTGTTGATCCATTCATTGGATACATTTGGAACATTCATTGCACATGGATTACCATCTTTCCATTCTACGTGACTACATAAAAAACCATATTCGCCATTTAAAATATGATCTGCACTCATTAATTCTTCTAACGCAGATGGTGTAGGAATTGTATCATCATCCATAATCCATAATTTTTCATAACCATCATTTACAGCTTTTTTTATTCCAAACTGGAATCCACCAGCTCCCCCTAAATTAGCACCTGTATTTTGATATTTAATTTGATTATTATCTATATAAGAGCTAATTGTTTCATAAGTACCATCAGTACTTGCATTATCAATAACTAAAATATCAAAATTTTTATATGTTTGTTGTAATAATGCTTCTATAGATTCTTTAAGTAATTCTTTACGATTATATGTAACAATAATTGCTATAACATCATCATTCATCCATTAAGCTCCTTTCATTTTATATTTAATTAATATGCGTGATATAAAGTACAATCTCTTACTAATCAAAAGACATAAAATCTTATATCCTTTTGATTGCTTTTGATAATATACATTTTGTTTCCAATTAGGATATTTTTTTTCTAAAATATCATAACATTCCTTCATTTCTTTATTCTTTTTTAATGGTAAAAGACGTAATGAATTTTGGAATAACAAATTGCTAATAAATAAATATTCTTTTTCACTTTTATATTCATAATCATCTACTTGACAATCAAACATTTTCATAGCCTGACAAATATCTAACATTTTTGGATTATAACTATTTTGCTTCATAATCGAATTATCTCTTTGTCTATAGTTATAAAATCCTTCACTCACGTAATAAATCTTTTTACAGAAATTAATATATTGTCCTGTCGTTGCTCTATCTTCATACCATAATCCTTTTGGATAAAGTATTTTATTTTCTTTTAAAATTGTTGTCTTAATAATTTTATTCCATGCTGCCGGATTGGCTAGTAAATACTCTTTATTAGTAATTAGTCTACTATTACCTTCTAGTATTTTATCTAAAATTCCTTTATCTTCCCATTGTTTAATATAATCAAAAATAATCAAATCTGGTGAATAGTTATTAATTACATTTGCAATAGTTTCAAGTGTATTTGGTTGAATATAATCATCACTATCAATAAAGAAAACATAATCATTATGAACGTATGGAATTGCAAAGTTTCTTGCATCGCTTAAGCCACCATTTTCTTTTACTAAATATTTAAATATATGTGGATATTTTTTTTCATATTGTTGAGCAATTTCACCCGAATCATCAGTTGATCCATCATTAACTAAAAACACTTCTAAATTACCTTTATAAATTTGATTAACAATGGAATCTAAACAATCCGGTAAATATTTTGAAACATTATATATTGGTATTATTATAGAAAACATTAACTTTTTCTCCTTGAAATTATTTTTCTAGTCCACATTAATAATCTACAACATAAAAATCTCCTTTTTCTCAAACACATACAAAATAATTGATATAATTTTGGTTTCGCATTATAGTATGGATTTTTGTCCCAATTAGGAAAATTATTTTCATGAGTTTTTAAACAAGTTTCTAACTCATCATATTTTTTAAATGGTAATAATCTTAAACTACTTCCATAAAATAAATGATGCAAAGATAAAAATTCTAATTCAAGTGGATATTCATCCAAATATGGTGATAAATTATTGATAGAGTTGATCATTTCTAACATTTTAGGGTTATATTTAACTTGATTCATAATAGATTGACTTCTAAATTGATAATAATATATTCCTTCATGAATATATCCAATTTTTTTTGTATATTTAACTAAACCAGGTATTACCGCTAAATCTTCATACCATATCTTTGTTGGAAAGCGTACACCGTTTTCTTGAAATATACTTGTTTTAAACATTTTATTACAAGCATTTGGTGTTGATAAAACATAATGTTTATCATCTATAATTTCCATTGCTTGCTCATGAATAAAATCAACATTGTCGTATTCCTTTACAAAATCATATACAAGAATATCTAAATCTTCATTATCCATTTTTGTACATAATCTATTTAATGAATTTTCTTTTATATAATCATCACTATCAACAAATGTGACATATTTTCCTTTTGCATATGGGATTCCAAAATTACGTGTATCTCCTAATCCACCATTTTCTTTTGAAAAAATACGAATAATATTTGGAAATTTTTCTTCATATTCTTTCATTATATCTATTGAAGAATCTGGAGAAGAATCGTTTATTAGAAGAATTTCATAATCATCCAAATCTTGTTCTAATAAAGAATCTACGCATTTTCTTAAATACTTTTCAGTATTATATATTGGAACAATAATACTTAATTGTTTCATTTAATCAGTCCTTTCTTCTTTGTTTGATAATATTTCATAAAGAAAACAATTATTAAAGTAAATCCACAATGCCAAATATAAGTTCTATATACAGCACCAAAATATCCTCTTATCCAGAAGAATAGTAAAGGCATTGTATATGCAAATAATAAGTATAAGAAATAATTTTTATGTTTATTTTGATAAACAAGTTGATATGCTATAAACCCAATCAAAATACCTAAAACAAAGGCAAATAGCCATCCAAACCAATGATATGAATAAAATAGTTCTGCAATGTATGATCCTCCAATTGGTTGTTTATATGTATAAATATGTTTTGTAAAAATCATTTTATCTACAACACCACTATTAAATCCACCAATATTTGGAATAACTAATAAAATCGGTAGAATATAGTTTAAACCGTAGGCTTGTGATGGATTTGATTTAATTGTGAAGCAAACTGTTGCAAAGGTTGATCCAAATTCTGATAGGGTTGCAATTAATTGGTTATTACTCAATGAATATACAAAAATATCAAATATTTCTTTCATATTAAAAGAAGTAATATTTCGAGCATTAGCTATAAAGTTTAATAAAACAAGTCCTGCATATCCAATAAAACATAATGCAATAATTTGTTTTTTTGAAAGATGTACCACATATTTTTCCCAAACAATAAATAGACCTAATAAAAAAACAATAGCTTCTCCTCTTCCACCACAAGACATCATTACAACTTTATAAACTACTGTTACAAAAAATATAATATTTGCTTTTCTTTTTTCATTTGAAAAAC
>OGZR01000730.1_pt1 | contig 12416 bp, 9 predicted proteins | sample 1576851 | NCBI WGS metagenome assembly OGZR01 (sample SAMEA3541492, study PRJEB24748) | human gut metagenome | biome: human gut; feature: human-associated habitat; material: faeces | place: China | collected 2012
TTAAAAGTTCTTCCGTATAATCAAATTTTCTCGATATTGCTTGTGCGTCAGAAAGAGCCCACCAATTTTCCCAATCCATAATAATAGCTACCTTCGCCCTATTACATGTACTTAGTATTTGACTGCTTAGCTTTTCTAGATCTTTGCCAATCCAAGCAACTTCTTGAAAAACTCTATTCTTTTCTGACGCATCATGACCAACAACCGCTCCATGAAACTTTTCACTCGATCCTCTGCTTTTTCTCCATTGAAAATAAAGAACACTATTCGAACCTAACGCAATTGCCTGCATTGAAGATAAGTAATTCATCCCCGGTCTTTTTACATTATTTTCCTCATCCCAATTCACAAGTGATGGTGTTGATTCCATCATCAAAAATGGCTTCTTCTGAAATCCTCTCATCTGGTTATGCATAAAGGCTGCCCACACAGCAATCGGTACTTCATCTTCTTTTGTATGCCAACTCGGATAAGAGTCCCAAGAAATCACATCCAACTCCTTTGCCCATTTATCATAATCCAATGGTGAAAAATACATCATCATGTTTGTTGTAACTGGAAGATACGAATATGTTTTAACAGCTCGAATCTCTTCTCTACAAAAGTCCTGTAACTGTTCGCTCACAAATCTTTTCCAGTCCAATTTCAAACCGTGTAATTCATCCTCTCCCCTCGGAGAAGGTGAATGAATCTGTTCCCAATCGGTATAAGTATGACTCCAAAACGCACTCCACCATGCATGATTCAATTATATATGGAAATGTTCTTTTTTTCAACCATTTCCGAAATGCTTTTTGACATTCTTCGCAATGACAAGAAGCATCCCTAAAATTTCCTCCGTATTCGTTTGATATATGCCAAAGAATTACTCCTGGATGTTTTCCAAAGCGTTCTGATAATTTCAAATCCAACTTTCTAGTTTTTTCTCTCATAACAGCAGACGTGTAACAAAAATTATGCCTTTTTCCTGGTAAATTCTGTATCCCGTTTTCATCTGTCTGCATTACTTCAGGATATTTTTGAGTCATCCAATTTGGCATTGCACCTGTTGGTGTAGCTAGATTTGTATAGATGCCATTGTCATATAAACGGTTAATAATTTCTTCTAAATAGTCAAACTGATATTTTCCTTCTTCTGGCTCTAAAAATGCCCACGAAAATATTCCTAGTGAAACATTATTTACATGCGCTAATTTCATTAACCGGATATCCTCTTCAAGAATATCCGGTCTATCTAACCATTGTTCAGGATTATAATCTCCACCATGCAGAAGACCTGGCATATTTATTTTTTTATATTCCATTTCTAATCCCTTTCTTTATAGATATCATTTATTATTTTACAGCTCCAGTAATACCTTCTGCAAAACTCTTCTGTAAAATAAAGAATACTAAGGCGGTAGGCAATGTACATATTAAGACTGCCAACATAAGCATTCCATAGTCTGTTACATATCCCTCTGTCAGATTTGCTACAACCATTGGCATTGTCATGCTCTCGGATTGTGTCATGATTACTTTCGGCCACATATAACTATTCCAAGCATTCATAAATGTAATAGTCATAGCCGCTGCATATGTTGATTTCATTGTAGGAATAAACATCTGAAAGAAGATTCTAATTTCCGAAAGTCCATCTAATCTGGCAGCTTCAATAATATCACGAGGAAATGATCTTGCACTCTGCCGAAACATCATGATTAAAAATGGGGTTGATATCGTTGGTAAAATGAATCCCAACGTACTATTTAACATTTTCATTTTTGCAACCATCTGAAACAATGGGACCAATATCGTAATAAATGGAACCATCATCGCAAGAAGAATCACACCCATCACGGCATCTTTTGCTTTATCATGATAAATTTCAAATCCATATCCTGCCAAGGAACATATCACCATCGAAACTATTGTAAGTAATATTGCATATTTAAATGAATTGACCAATGCAGCCCATACATCTTGATTTGCCAGCAGATTTTTCAAGTTTTCTCCCAAATGAGAGCCAAACGATAATACACCTTTTGATACATCCACACTTTTGTTTGTGGATGCACTTACCATCCAGTACAAAGGAAATACTGAAATAAAAGTAACCAAAATCAAGAATGCATACATTCCTATATTTTTCATTTTTTTAATCACGTTTATCACCCACCCTCATTTGTATAAATGCTAATACTGCAACCAACAGTAATATAAAGAAGGACATCGCTGCTGCATATCCAAAATTCGGCACATACTTAAAACATAAATTATATATGTAATGTGACATAGAGATCGAAGCATTCGCAGGACCTCCATCGGTCAAGTTAATTGATTCATCAAATAACTGTAATGTTCCATTTGTTGACATTATTGCTGTCAACAAGATAGTTGGTTTTAATAATGGAACAGTAATCTTAAAAAATGTCTGTATTGCTGATGCTCCATCAATTTTTGCAGCTTCGTATACTGAATATTCAATGTTTTGCAATCCAGAAAGGAAAAATACCATATTATATCCTGTCCATCTCCACAAAAGAGCCAATATGATAACTATTTTTGCCGCAAATGGTTGTGTCAAAAAATTATATGGTTTATCCAAAATTCCCAAATTCACTAGAACATAATTTACTAATCCATCATTTGCAAACAAAGACCGAAAAATAATTGAGTACGCAACCAATGAAGTTGTACACGGCAAAAAAATCATTGTTCGGAAAAATCCTTTAAACCGTAAGTCTTTTTTATTTAGAATACAAGCTAACACCATCGCTACTACAAGCATAATGGGCACTTGAAGAATGAAATAAAAAAATGTGTTTTTTATTGACTGAATAAATACATCATCTTGAAACATTCTGATGTAATTTGTAAATCCAGCCATCTGCATATTTCTACCTTTCCCCGTCTGAAAAGATAAAACTAACGCTTTAATCATTGGCCAAAAACTAAACACCGCAATCAAAAATGTTGCTGGTGCCAAAAAAGCCCATCCTGTTAAATTATGCTTTTTTTCCAACGTCATTTTTCTTGGTTTGTTAGACACAAAAACTCCTCCTCTCTATCCATAAGGGAGATGGTTCTACATTCCATCCCCTTGTATGATAGGAACCTTTCTTACTGTCCCATATTAAAATTAACAGTATCTTCCGCTTTTTTAAGTTCTTTCTTTAAATCTGCACCATTTGTAATATTTGTTGTCGCAACAGAGATTGCGTCTCTTGCTTCATGGAAATATGGTCCCGTAATAATAGAAGGAACTTTTGTTGAATAGTCAACTATTTTTTCAAACACTGCATCACCAGAGAAAAATTCATTCGGTACTGCATATGCATCAGAATCTCCTGCTGGTGTCCATGTAGCAATTGCTCCACAAGAGAGAATATTATTATATAACTCTGTACTTCCAGCAAATGTAGATGCAAGAAAATCTTCTGCTAACTCTACGTTTCCACAATTCCCTGAGATTGCCCAGGAAGAACCTCCAATATTTGAATAGTTTGTGGCACCCTTTACATTTGTAAGTTTTGGAATATTTGTAATAGCCCATTTTCCTGACTGATCCTCAGCTGTCTGAATTGTTCCCATAATCCAACACCCATTAATCACACCTGCAACTTCACTGTTCAACATTGAGCCAGTGTATTCATCCCAGTTATTTACTTCCTGTAACACACCTGAATCTTTCATTTTACAATATGTATCAATTACCTTCTTCAAAGTGTCATTTTTTGCAATATTCGTTGTTCCATCTTCATTAAACAAAGATGCTCCTGCAGACTGTAACATCATCGTAAGCAAATCACATTCGCCTGCTGTCGTTGTCAATAATGGTTTTCCTGTTTTTTCCAGTACTACTTTGCCTTTTTCAACCCACTCATCCCAGGTAATATCTGTAAAATCTTCTAAAGTCATTCCAGCTTCTTGCAAAATATCTGTACGATAACAAGCAATTGCTGCTCCGTTGTCAAAAGGCACTCCATAGTGTTTTCCATCTACAACAGAAAAATCTGTTTTACCAGGAGCAAATTCTGAAAAATCAATTTTCTTTTCAGAAATTTCTTTAAATACATCTGGATAAGATAATACATTTTTTTGGAATGCCTGGTCTTGCAGCAAAAAAATATCTGGCAATGTGCTTAGATCTCCTGATGTACCAGCCGTAGTAAGTCTAGACTGTACATCTACATCTCCAACTTCGACAATATCAATTTTCACATCTTGATGATCTTCTTGATAAATTTTTGCAGCTTCTTCCATTGCAAAAATATTAAATGTTTTGTCCCAACACCATACTGTAATTGTATTATCGTCTTTTTTGTCCCCTGAACCTCCGCATGCTGCAATACCCATTGCCATCGTAGCTATCAATAAAATTGCCACTATTTTTTTTCTCATTCGTTATATTCTCCTTCTACCATGCCCCTTGATACCCTATTGTTACCGCACTATTCTGAGCTCCTGCTTCCATCGAATCTTGAACATTCAATCCATTCAAAATCCCATATAAAAATCCGGCAATAAAACTGTCGCCTGCACCCATTGTATCAACAACTTTACACTCTATGATTCCAAATCGATACCAAGAATTTCCATCATACCCAATGCTTCCATTTTTCCCCAATGTTGCAATAATGACTTTAGGTCCTTTTTGTTGCATTGCTTTCATGAATTCCTTTAATTGTTCCGTACAATTTTCTTTTTCTTTTAAGCCCATGCTATGATATTTCTGTCTAAACTCATTGCGTGATTCCTCGTCAAAAGAGAAGAATGCATATGTCACATATGGAATCGCTTTCTCAACAATTGGATTTGCAAATTTATTGGCAAAATCAAATGCAACTGGAATTTCTTTCGAAATAAGTGGAAGCTCATCTTCAATCATTCCCCAAATTCCTGTAACCGCTAAATCATGTTTCTTTATAAAGGAAATGTCTTGTTCTCTTAGCTTAAAGTCTGCCAAAACACCTTCTTCATATTTTCCAAACACTCTATCTCCATCTACAATGTCAACATGTGTAACTGCGGTTTTTCCATCCAGCACTTGAACATGAGAAGTATCGACTCCTTTATTTTGAATTGCACTTATCATGATTTTTCCGAATGAATCAGTTCCAACAGCACCTGTATAAGAACTTTCTCCACCTAATCGTTTTATGTATACAGCAACATTCACTGGGTTTCCCCCTGGATAAGATTCATTCAATGAATCATAATAATCAATACAATTATCTCCTATTGCTGCTACTCTTATCTTTCTGTCCATTTTGCCACCTTAATAGTCCAGACATCTGTAATATCTTCTGATTTCCATAGGATGACAATTGACTTTTTCCATATGTGCATCAATTCTCTGTGTTACCGCATGCATCACTAAATGTGATATATATCCTCTGTACTCTGGACTAATTCCTTTTAATTCAAATTTCTTGGTATCAATAATATTGTATTTTCCACAAATGCGTGGCAAGAAGTTTGCAACGCGCTCGCTCAATGATCTCTGAGAATCTTCCCCAATAAATACTGTAACTGGTGTATCTTTGTCAATTATTTCTAACATTCCATGGAAAAATTCTGCACTGTGGATAGATTTTGTACGAATCCAATGCTGTTCTTCCCAATAACACATTGCATAAGAATATGTGGCACCATACTGGTTCCCAGCCCCAACAAAATAATGAATTTTGTCGTCCTTATGACGATTTGCAAATTCTTCTCCGAAAGCATCTGCTTCCTTTTCAACTTCCACAAGTGCAGTTGCCAAATACTGATCCAACTCCTTGTATAAATCCTCATATTCTGGAAATTCTCCTGCATTATACATAAATCTATCTGCTACCATATAAAATTTCAATTGTTCATTGGCAGGATATGTAATCACATAGTCTACAAGTTTTGCAAGTTCTGCAGTAGCAACATCAATAAAACCAATCACCCTTGCTCCACTCTTCTGTGCTTTTTTTACTCCATCTACGATTTCAGAAGTTGTTCCTGTAACAGACGAAATAATTACAATAGTTCCTTCTCCAACTTTTTTATTTCCAGTTGTCAAATACTCTGCTGCGTTTTCAACAAAAAATGAAAGTTTTGATTTTTCTTTCATATGAACCTCTGCCTGGAGGCAAGATGCATATGTTCCACCGATACCGAGCCAACAAATATTCTTGTATCCTTCTTTACAAATTCCATCAATCAATTCATTAATTTGATTTCTCAGAGCAAGCGCTCCATTCACACTTTCAATCTGTTTCTGTTCATTAAATTTCAACATAGTGTTTTCCCTTTCCCTTCTTTTGTATTGGTGACTATTTTTAAATTTAATATACCACTTTTTTCATTTTTTTCAATATTTCACGCAAAAAATATTGAATATTGTTGTATTTTTATAAATATAAATGCATTTTTTTATACACAATGCATATATTTCTTTTATTCTGGTATGAAGCACATTTCAGGTTTACTATACCAGTTTTTATATTTATTTCTTATTTATTCATTTCTTTTTTCCTTTCCATTTGCTTTTTAAGAACTGACAACGTATAATTTGATTATAATTTACAAGTAAATTATAATATTAGGAGTTCTTATGAAAAAAAATTTATTAACTTTAGATGTTGCATTATCAAAAGAAATCAAATACATGCTAAAGGAAGAACACTATCTTCCAGGTGACAAACTGCCTTCGGAACGAAAGCTGGCAGAGCTGTTTCATGTACAACGCTTAACTGTTCGTGGAGCCTTGAATCTGTTACTTCAAGATAAAACAATTATCTCAAAACCACGAAGTGGTTATTACGTAGCGCCTAAACGCATTTTACAATCCATTCGTAATTTTTCCTTACATTCAGAGGAAGATAGCGGACAATTAACTTACGAATTATATGATTTCAAAAAAATAGAAGCAGATAACTATCTTGCAAGCGAAATGTTACTTCCTGAAAAATCGAAAATATACAAAATTGTTTGGCTTTATTCAGATGGTACTCAACCAATTTGTATCAATACAACTTATATTCCTGAATATATCTATCCAGATCTCACCCAACAAATTGCTGCTTCTGCTCCTGCAATTGATTTGATTACAAACAATTGTCAAATAACCTTGGCAAAATCGAATCAAAAAGTCACCTTACTTTACGCAGACACAAAGACTGCTCAAATTTTAAATATTCCTGTTGATAGCCCTTTAATGAAATACAAAGGGCTCATGTATGATAAACAAGGACATCTTGCAGTCTTTTTTGAAAATAATATGCTAATTGATCGTTTTGGTTTTATCAGGGAGGTAGTTTTATGAGCAATGATGATGTATTAGCCGCACAAATAAAATCTAGTATCATTACAAAAATTAAAACACAGGAATATCTTCCTGGGGAGTTGCTTCCTAGCGAACGGGATTTTGCAACAATGTATAGTGTAAGTCGGTATTTGATTCATGACATCTTTGACGAATTAATTAGCCAACATTACTTAATTCGCGTTCACGGAAAGGGAACTTTTGTCCGCAAACCCGAACAAAATCGAGTTGCTTTAGGAGTACTAAATGAATCAAAAAATGCCAGCTTTACCTCTTTAGTTCGTAACTTTGGTATTGAAATTTCCAATAAATGCTTAGGCACAGGTATAATCAAAAACAGAAAATACTTTGCAGATAAACTTGGACTTTCTGAAGAAGATGAAATATACGGTATTCATCGAATTCGTCTTGGAAACAAGGAACCTCTTGCAATTGAGTTTACCTATGTTCCTCTTCATTTTTTTTCAGATATCGATAATTACAATTTTGAGCACATATCGCTTTATGATTATATGAAATCCCAAAATCATTTGCCTGTAAAATTTGATGAGACAATGATGATGGTAGAAGCTGGCGAAAAACTTCAAAAGCACCTTCATCTTCCAAGTGCCACCTCTATCGTCAACTATATTGAATTCATAGGATACGATGAAAATGGTAATTTAGTTGAATATACAGAAAGTTATTCACGCCCTGATAAACTTGAAGTGCGCTTTGTCACAAATGATATCTAAATTCACTTTAATTTTACCATTTAGTATGTGTATGCACCATAAACAAAACAAGATAGAATATACACAAAATAATACTTTTTTAGGAGCGGGGAAAATTGACCACCTAAAGTCGCTTAGAATTAACCATTTTTAGTCGGATAGAAAAGCTTTTCCTTGAAATTTTCTTCACGCTTGTCATCGAATACAGCAGAAGCATTGTTTAGGGTGTCTTAATTTATGAGACCATTATAGTACTCAATATAACAAAAATAAGGACAGCTTTTTAGAACCTCATTAGTTCAAAAAACTGTCCTTATTTTCCATCCTATCGTTTTTTATCTTTTATGTTTTCTTTTCTGTATTTGTGCGGTGTCATTCCGTAACGTTTCTTAAATCGCCTGAAAAAATAGCTTTGATTCTCATACCCGACAATCCAGGGCTATTTCTTCAATCGAAAGCTTTGTATCGCGATTATGTGATTGAAGAAGCCATTTTATTCTCCGGTGCAAGCCCGAGGAGGGACGGCGTCTGCTTCAGTTCACGAATAAACCGATCAGTACAATCAGCACTTTTTTGTGTTTTTCAGGCCAGAACCACTTTCAGACTGCCTTCAAAAAACAGTTTGGTATAACTCCAAACGAATACAGGCGCAAGCGGTTATAAACCGTCCTGCGCCTGATGATGTCACCATGATCGGATTCGATGATCTGCCGATTGCAGATTCTTTATATGTCACATTTCTTATACTTCTCTTAAGTGCTGCTTGATCCTTGCAGTAAGTTTTCCATCCACATTATCGATCAGGATCGTATCTCCGCTGCCAACATTTCCTTCCAGAATCAGTTTAGCTGCCTCGGTTTCAACATTCTTCTGAAGATATCTCTTCAATGGTCTTGCACCATAGGTCGGATCATATCCGCCTTCCACTACAAGCTGTTTGGCTGCTTCGGTAAGCTCGATCCTCAGTTCTTTATCTGCAAGCCGTTTATTGATATCATTGACAAGCAGGCTGATGATAGAGTAGACATTATCTTTCGTCAGCGGACGGAACATAATCGTCTCATCCAGACGGTTCAGAAATTCCGGTCTGAAATGTGCTCTCAGATCATTCATGACCATCTCCTCTGCCTCTGGTTTGATATCGCCATTTTCATCGATACCATCCAGCAGATAAGAAGATCCGATGTTCGATGTCATGATCAGGATCGTATTCTTGAAATCAACGGTACGTCCCTGCGAGTCCGTGATACGTCCGTCATCCAGTACCTGCAGAAGTACGTTAAATACATCCGGATGTGCTTTTTCTACTTCATCGAAAAGCACTACGGAATACGGTTTTCTGCGAACGGCTTCCGTAAGCTGACCGCCCTCATCATATCCGACATATCCCGGAGGCGCTCCGATCAGACGGGACACGGAATATTTCTCCATGTACTCACTCATATCGATACGCACCATATTGTTCTCATCATCAAACAGATTCTCGGCAAGTGCTTTTGCAAGCTCTGTCTTACCTACACCTGTAGGTCCAAGAAAGAGGAAGGAACCAATCGGCTTAGTCGGATCTTTGATTCCTGCTTTGGAACGGATGATTGCATCGGTTACTTTCGTAACGCCTTCGTCCTGTCCGATGACACGTTTGTGAAGTTCATCTGCAAGGTGCAGTGTCTTGCTTCTCTCGCTTTCGTTTAATTTTGCAACCGGAATACCAGTCCAGCGGGAAATGATCTTAGCAATCTCATCATCGGTAACACTTTCATGAACCAGTGACAGATCTTCATCTTTTACCTTTGCTTCCTCTTCTTCCAGCTGTTTCTGCAACTGTGGAAGACGTCCATACTGGAGCTCTGCTGCCTTATTCAGATCGTACTCTCTCTGGGCTTTCTGAATCTCCTTGTTCACCTGCTCAATCTGCTCACGGATCTTCTGCACATGCTCTACGGAATTCTTCTCATTCTCCCACTGTACTTTCTTACTTGCATACTGCGCTTTCAGTTCTGCCAGTTCTTCCTGCAAATGTTCCAGACGCTCTTTACTTAAGCGGTCTTCCTCTTTCTTAAGTGCAGACTCTTCAATCTCCATCTGCATCACACGACGACGAAGCTCATCAAGTTCTGTCGGCATAGAATCAAGTTCCGTCTTGATCAGTGCACACGCCTCATCCACAAGGTCGATTGCTTTATCCGGCAGGAAACGGTCAGAAATATATCTGTTTGAAAGTGTAACTGCTGCAACAAGTGCGCTGTCAGTAATCTTAACACCATGGAAGACTTCATATCTCTCTTTGAGTCCTCTCAGGATAGAGATTGCATCCTCAACGGTTGGCTCATCTACCAGAACCGGCTGGAAACGACGCTCCAAAGCTGCATCCTTCTCAATATACTGACGATACTCATCCAGTGTTGTTGCGCCGATACAGTGCAGTTCGCCTCTGGCAAGCATAGGCTTTAACATATTTCCTGCATCCATCGCACCGTCTGTTTTACCTGCTCCTACGATTGTATGAAGCTCATCGATAAAAAGAATGATCTTTCCGTCACTATTTTTCACTTCTTCAAGAACTGCTTTCAGACGTTCCTCGAATTCACCACGATACTTCGCTCCTGCTACCAGTGCTCCCATATCCAGCGAAAAGATTGTCTTATCTTTCAGGCCTTCCGGCACATCTCCGCTGACGATTCGCTGTGCAAGCCCTTCTACAACCGCAGTCTTACCTACACCAGGTTCACCGATCAGCACCGGGTTATTCTTTGTCTTACGGGACAGGATACGGATTACATTACGGATCTCTTCATCACGTCCGATGACCGGATCCAGTTTCTGGTCTCTTGCTTTTTCAACAAGATCCTGACCGTATTTATTCAATGTATCATAAGTTGCTTCCGGATTGTCAGAAGTAACTCTCTGATTTCCTCTTACTGTTGACAGCGCATGGAGGAAACCCTCTCTGCTGATGCCATATTCACGGAAAATCTGCTTCAACTCACGGCTTGCATACTTCAGCATTGCAAGAAACAGATGCTCAACAGAGACATACTCATCTCCCATCTGCTTTGCTTCATCTTCTGCATGGATCAGCACATTATTCAAGTCCTGACCGACATAAGCCTGACCTCCCTGTACCTTCGGTCTCTTGCCGATTGCCTGCTCGATACTGTTAATAAAGAGCTGGCCCTGAATGTTCATCTTCTCAAATAATTTTAAAATCAGACTGTCATCCTGTGTCAGCAGCGCATACAGCAAATGCTCCTGCGCCAGTTCCTGATTCCCGTTATCCGCAGCAATCTTCTCACAGTTCTGAACTGCCTGTAATGAATTCTGTGTAAATTTATTGATATTCATGGTCTTTCCCTCCTTTGAACCACAAATTTGCTTTTCCTGTGTTCTATTAGGAATATAGCACGTATTGTTAGCACTGTAAAGGGTTGAGTGCTAATTCTTTTCTAAAAATTTTGTGAAGTCCTTATTTCATGGGCTTCACAAAATTTTTAAATTTACAATTACACTCAATTTGTAATGATTTAGACCATTCTATCTTGGCCATCTCTCTTTTTTATTCATTAACGTTTTAAAAGCCTGATGCGGTTCACTCTGATACCAATATGCTACACTGGCAACATCATCCTGTCTTTCAAATAGTCCTTTATAACATACACCGATCTGCTGGATAGTAACTTTTAAATTTTCTTCAAAGCAAATCGGATCCATCAGATGCCATCTATAAAATCCTCTCATTGGCGGACAATCATCATTATGATATGGATTATGCACCAGTTCATCGTGTGCTGAATAATACGGATATCCTAAAAATGGAGAATTATAAGTCTGTTCTACCGTCTTTCCGTTTACCTGGTGAGCAAAACTCCATGACCCGCCAAAATAGTCCTCTGTTCCCGTTCCACATATTGTAGGATATTCTTCATCTCCGTCAATATAAAATTTAACTTCGCCTTCTCCCCACCAGTATCTTTCAAGTGTTGTCAGAGCAAGATATGTACCAATATAATGGCCTTTTCCTTTCACATTATCCAAAATAACATAATCCTTTGCCAGTTCTGTTATTCTTTGACGTCTCCACTGTGCATGAAAATAAGCTGTATCTTCTGGTAACTCATCATACAAACAATAGTCTACCTGATAAAAGAAATCAGGAATTGGATTATCATGTTGATTTTCTAAAGTAATTCTTGCTTTTTTACGAAATGGCATTTGAAAATAGCTATTAAAACCTCTGTTTGGAATTACGGATATTGGCATAGATGTAACAAGACATTCTCTTGCAAAACCACAGCAGAAGAAATCACCTAAAGGACTTTCAACCGATGGAACTTCCTCATCATCCCAGTACATGCGGAGTACTAAATCACGGAGTACATAACAATCCGCATCTGATGTTTTATTATTAACCGTAATCCATATAT
>OGZR01000732.1_pt1 | contig 12388 bp, 11 predicted proteins | sample 1576851 | NCBI WGS metagenome assembly OGZR01 (sample SAMEA3541492, study PRJEB24748) | human gut metagenome | biome: human gut; feature: human-associated habitat; material: faeces | place: China | collected 2012
CCGCACCTCGCTCGCCGTATCGGCACTTAGAATTATGCGGTATTGCCCTAAATTTTCGACTTTTTAGGTACACCATAGGCGAAGCTACAAGGCCCCGGCTCATGTGTATTTTGGAGCCATGCGGCGCAGCCATTAAAAACGCGGCCTCCCTGCCCGCGAAGGAAGGAACGATTTTTCAAGTGCGAAACTACGTCATCAAGCGTATCCTGCTTTCTTTTGTGATCCTGTTTTGCGTTACCTTCATCATCTATGTGATGATGCGCAGCCTGCCCAGCTCTTTTGCCGAGAACATGGCCATGCAGCTGTCCCAGGCACCGGGCGCAAAACCGTATCAGGAATGGCTGGATCAGCTCAACGCAGCCTATGGTCTGGATAAGGGCATCCTGCCCGGTTTCATGACCTGGCTGTCCAGCGCAGTGCACGGTCAGTTCGGTGACAGCTGGAAGTGGAACGTCCCTGTTGTTCAAAAATTCCAGGAAGTTATTGGTCTGTCTGTTGTCATGGGCGGCATCTCCTTTGTGGTGTCCATGATCATCGCTGTGCCCCTGGGCATCCTGGCTGCTACCAAACAGTATTCCCGTACCGATTACGTCATCACCGCTGTGGCTCTGGTGGGCATCTCTCTGCCCAGCTTCTTCTTTGCCACGCTGCTCAAGCTGCTGTTCTCTGTCAAGCTTGGCTGGTTTGACCTGTACGGCCTGGTCGGGCGTGATTATGCCCAGCTCAGCTCGTGGGGCCAGTTCTGTGACCGCGCCAACCATCTGGTGCTGCCCATCGTCACGCTGGTCATTGTTTCCATCGGCTCTACCATGCGTTACACCCGCACCAACATGCTGGAAGTGCTGAACGCCGACTATATCCGTACCGCCCGCGCCAAGGGCCTTTCGGAGCATGTGGTCATCTATAAGCACGCATTCCGCAACACCCTGATCCCGCTGGTTACCATCATCGGCGGTTCCCTGCCCGGCCTGTTCAGCGGTGCCTTGATCACGGAGACTCTGTTCTCCATCCCCGGCATCGGCTACATCTCTTACCAGTCTATGGTTGCGGGCGATATCCCGTTCACCATGTTCTACCTGTCCTTTATGGCGGTGCTTACCCTGGTCAGCAACCTGCTGACTGATATCATGTACGCAGTGGTTGACCCGCGCGTGCGCATTTCTTAAAGAAAGGAGACTGCACCCATGAGTGAGAATACCCAGAACAACACCCCCAAAAAGGAGCAGTACTCCCTGAACGACGACCGCCGCGTTAAGGTGCTTTCGCCCGGCGCGCTGGTTGCCAAGCGGTTCTTCCGCAACCGTCTGGCCGTTGTGGGCCTGACGATGCTGCTTGCCATGTTCGTCTTTTCCTTCATTGGCGGCGTGGTCAGCCCTTACGGCCAGGACCAGCAGTTCTACACCTACACCCAGATGTCCAAAGAGTATGTGGGTGTGACCCGCAACGATAAACTGCGCTTTGTTGTTGCCGATGGCCAGGAGTTCGGCTCCATTGCCCAGAGCAAGGGCAACGAGGCCATCAAGAAGGGTGAAGAGACCTTTACCTATAAAGATAACGATTACGAAGTGGAAACCCTGAACGAGGACCTGTACGTCTTCCGCCAGGGCCGCACTGTGCTGGCTTATGCCTCTAAGGATATGGTCACCGCAGCGGACGGCGTGGCCGAGCTGAGCTTTGATGCCAAGCTGGCCGCCCTGACTGCCCAGGCAGCAGGGGAGACCACCTTTACTGCCGATGGCCAGGACTATGCGCTGGATGACGACGGCAATATCACCCAGAGCGGCAGCGAAGTTGCCTACATCGGCCGCTTTGTTGTTTCCGCTGCCGATGCCAGCGTGGTCATCAGCCGTGACTTCCGCGACCGCCTGGAAGAAGCCATTGACGATAATATTACCGAGTTCACCTACACCGATGCCGACGGCAACGAAGCAGAGTATGACATCGTGTACGATGCCAGCACCGGCGTTTGGAGTGTTAAGCAGATGACGGAAACCTATGTGTTTGACCGTTACGCAAGCCCCAACAAGGAGCACTGGCTGGGCACCGATACCAACGGTATGGACATGCTGACCCGCCTGATGTACGGCGGCCGCGTTTCCCTGATCATCGGCTTCATCGTTGTTGCGATTGAAGGCTCCATCGGTATTGTCATGGGCGGTATCTCCGGCTACTTCGGCGGCTGGGTGGATAACCTCATCATGCGTATCGTGGACGTTTTCTACTGCCTGCCCTCCATGCCCATCATCATCATTCTGGGCGCTGCCATGGATGCCATGCGCATTGACTCCTGGACCCGTATGATGTACCTGATGCTGATCCTCGGCTTCCTGGGCTGGCCCGGCATTGCCCGCCTGGTCCGCGGCCAGATTTTGTCCCTGCGCGAGCAGGAGTTCATGACGGCAGCCGAAGCCTGCGGTATCAGCGCATGGCACCGCATCTTCCGCCACCTGATCCCCAACGTTATCCCGCAGCTGATTGTTACCTGCACCATGAGCCTTGGCTCCACCATCCTGACGGAAGCCACCCTGTCTTTCCTGGGTCTGGGCGTTAAGTACCCGTTTGCATCCTGGGGCAACATCATCAACGATGTCAACAACGCTTATGTTATGACCAACTATCTGTTCATCTGGGTCCCGGCCGGCATCTGCCTGCTGATCACGGTTCTGGGCTTCAACTTTGTGGGCGATGGCCTGCGCGATGCCTTTGACCCCAAGATGAAACGCTGATGAAAGGAGACACACACGATGGCTAAACAACAGGACGGTTACCTTTCCGCCAAGGAGTCGCGGCGTATCTCCAAAGAAAACCGCCGCATTACGGACCAGTACGAAAAACAGCGCAAGCGCAAGAATGTGCCGGAATCTGAGTATCTGACCCAGATGAAAAACCCGGAAAACGCTGTTGAATTTGATAACCTGCACACCTATTTCTTTACCGATACCGGCGTGGTAAAAAGCGTGGACGGTGTTTCGTTTGAAGTTCCTGTGGGCAAAACTGTGGGCGTTGTGGGCGAATCCGGCTGCGGCAAATCCGTTACCAGCCTTTCGCTGATGCAGCTGCTGCAGCGCCCCCAGGGCCAGATCGTTCAGGGCGAGATCCGCCTGAACCTGGGTAATGGCAAAGCCTATGATGTTGCCAAAACTCCCGGCACGGTCATGCAGCACCTGCGCGGCAACTATATTTCGATGATCTTCCAGGAGCCGATGACCAGCCTGAACCCGGTGTTCCGCATCGGTGCTCAGATCGATGAAGTCATTGCTCTGCATGACGGCGAAGGCAAGAGCAAAGAGGACATCAAAAAGCGCACCGTTGAAATGCTGGAGATGGTTGGCATCGCCAACAGCCAGGGTGTATATGAGATGTACCCGCATGAGTTGTCCGGCGGTATGCGCCAGCGTGTCATGATCGCCATGGCATTGGCCTGCAACCCCAAGGTTATCATCGCCGACGAACCCACCACCGCACTGGACGTGACGATTCAGGCCCAGATCCTGGACCTGCTGCGCAACCTGAAGGACCGCATTAACTCCTCCATCATGCTGATCACCCATGACCTGGGTGTGATTGCCGAGATGGCAGATTACGTTGTTGTCATGTACGCAGGCCGCGTGGTGGAAAAGGGCACCGCTCAGGAGATTTTCGCAAACCCGGCTCACCCCTATACCATCGGCCTGATGGCTTCCAAACCGATCGTGGGCAAAAAGGTGGACCGACTGTACTCCATCCCCGGCAAGGTGCCCAACCCGGTCAATATGCCCAACTACTGTTACTTTAAGGATCGCTGCGAGATGGCTCTGCCCTGCTGCGATGGTGAATACCCCTGCGAGATCAGCCTGTCCCCCACGCACAAGGTCAGCTGCTACCGCTACTATGAAAATAATCGAAAGGCGGGTGAGTGACGATGGCACAGGCAGAAAACGCAAAAAAGCTGGACTATACCCCCGTCACCTATGATGATCAGTATATTCTGATGGTCAACCAGCTTAAAAAATACTTCCCCATCAAGGGCGGCCTGATGTCCCAGACCGTGGGTCATGTCAAGGCTGTCGATGGCGTTACCTTCAACCTCAAGCGCGGCCATACCATGGGTCTGGTCGGCGAATCCGGCTGCGGTAAATCCACCACCGGCCGTACAATCCTGCGCCTTGCCGGCGAAAAAACCGGCGGTCAGGTACTGTTCAACGGCAAAGAAGTGTACGATATGACCGGCAGGGAGCTGCGTAACCTGCGTACCAAGATGCAGATCATCTTCCAGGACCCGTTCTCCAGCCTGTCCCCGCGTCTGCCGGTTGGTGAGATCATCGGTGAGGCTGTGCGCGAGCATAACCTGGTGCCCAAGGCAGAGTTCAATGATTATATTGACCAGGTCATGGATAACTGCGGCCTGCAGCCCTACCACAAAACCCGCTATCCGCACGAATTTTCCGGCGGCCAGCGCCAGCGCATCTGCATTGCCCGCGCCCTGGCCCTGAACCCGGAGTTTGTTGTGTGCGATGAACCGGTCTCTGCACTGGACGTTTCCATTCAGGCCCAGATCATCAATCTGCTGAAAGAATTGCAGGATAAATATAACCTGACCTACCTGTTCATCTCCCACGATCTTTCTGTTGTTGAGCATATTTCGGATACGGTCGGCGTTATGTACCTGGGCAACCTGGTGGAGTACGGTGCAACGCCGGATATCTTCAGCCATCCGCTACATCCCTACACCAAGGCACTGTTCAGCGCCATTCCTATCCCGGACCCGACCATTCGCCGCGAGCGCATTGTGCTGCAGGGCTCCATTCCGTCCCCGGCCAACCCGCCCAAGGGCTGCAAGTTCCATACCCGCTGCCCCTATGCGACCGAGCGCTGCAAGACCGAAGCGCCGCAGCAGCGTGAGGTGGAACCCGGCCACTATGTTGTGTGCCACCTGTACGAAAAATGAAGCATAACGAACCCTTTGAGGATGACGGCCGCACCGTGGCCGATATGAGTGGCATTGAGCACGACAGTATCTGGCTGCCGCGCCGCCGCAAGCAGGGCCATACCCCCGCGCAGCAGCCCCAACAGGCTGCTGACCGTCCCTGGGAGGAAGACCCCCAGCTGACCGGTAAGGAGCGCCTGTGGGCGATCCTGGGTGCGCTGAAAGCTACCCTGCTGATTTGTGGCGTCTACCTGCTTGGCCTGCTGGCCCTGCTGGCGCTGCTGTTTACCCTCTGGCATTAAAAAATACCCCCGCCTTTGTTTTGGCTGCGTGACAGCTGGAATAAGGACGGGGGTGTTTTGTTTTGTGGGGGAAGGGCAACTTGCCCGGTAAGGTGGGGGCACCCGACCCCGCCGAGAAACATAAATATTTGCTGCAAACCTACAAACATTTGTAGGGGACGATGCTTGCATCGTCCCGCGGATGAGCCGATGCGGTGTTGCTTAGCATGTGGTGGATGATTTATCTTCCTCAAGGACGGGATGAGGGCATCCCACCCTACAGTGCCTAAATAAAAGTACAACACAAAAGCGCACCGCACACCCTATCCAAGGGGTTGCGATGCGCCTTTTATTATTCATTGCTTTCTTGATGGAAAATAATATTATTGTGTTATGGCAACACCGCACAATTCCCGCCTAGCGGCTTAAGCACCGCTTCGGCGGCTGCGGCACGGCATCTGCGTTGCCAAAATGCTCGATAAGACATCCAGTATTATCTGCGCTTTTGGCTTAGCAGCTGCCGTGCCTCGCTCGCCGTATCGGCACTTAGAATTATGCGGTATTGCCTTATATTATTAAAGCTTCTGCTTCCTTCTTTTCAAAGAAGGAACAAAAACCCCCGTAAATCAATGCAGATGCAGATGGCGGGGCACGCCGTCGATGTAGATGGGGGTCAGCTCGGCCTGGATGAGGGGGCGGGCATAGTGATGGAATGCTTCGGTCACATGCATGCCGTCCGGGCTGATCCAGTCATCCGGCACGCGCTTTTCCAGGTTGGCAACCTTCTGCACATCTACCATCTCGGTTTCGGTGCGGTACGGCATATCCGAAATGCGGCGGATGGCGCACATCTTACCGGTTTCGCCGCGGTAAGCAGCTTCCACCGAAGCACCGCCCACTTGGTATGCCTCGGTAATGTCGGTGCGGCTTGCCAGATGGGAGGCACAGCGCTGCAGGGTAGAGAACTCGATCGCGCGAGTTTTGCAGCCCAGGCGCACATGGATCAAATCCGCCAGGTAGCGGCTGGTGCCGGACAAAATGGCTTTATGGCCAAAAGCATCCAGCTGGCCTGCTGTGGATACCAAATCACACAGGAAAACGCCGTCCTTGTTTTTTACGCCCTCGCTGGCCGCAATGATGACATTGTGGCGGTCTTTTTCCAGCTGGGCTACTTTTTCCAGGAACACATTCTCGTCAAAGGGGCGCTCCGGCAGCAGAATGATGTCCGGGCCGTTGCAGTCAGCCCCGGCAGCCAGGCTGGCGGCACCGGCCAGCCAGCCTGTATGGCGGCCCATGATCTCGGCCACCGTTACGCTGCGGATGTCATACACGCTGGAATCACAGATGACCTCTTTCAGGATGGTGGCAATGTACTTGGCGGCACTGCCGTAACCGGGGGTGTGGTCGGTGTACATCAGGTCGTTGTCAATGGTTTTGGGCACGCCGATAAAGCGGATCTCGCTGCCCTTGGCAGCCCCGTAAGCGGAAAGCTTGGCAATGGTGTCCATCGAATCATTGCCGCCAATGTAGAACACGGCCCCAATGCAGTACTTGGCAAACAGCTCAAACAGCTGCACAAAGGGGCGTTCGTCCGTGGCGGGGTTGGGCAGCTTGAACCGGCAGCTGCCCAGGTAACTGGACGGCGTGCGCTTGAGCAGCTCAATTTCCATCTTGTCGTCAAGGCGGTCATCCAGGTCCACAATCTTGCCCTGCAAAAGCCCTTGAATGCCATACTCCATGCCGTATACATGGGCGGCGCCCAGAGCTTTGGCAGCTTCATACACACCGGCCAGGCTGGAATTGATCACAGCAGTCGGCCCGCCGGACTGGCCGACCAGTACATTTGTTCCCCAAGACATAAGAAAGCCCTCCTTATTTTTGCAGCCTTAATATGATACACCCTAGTGTACACGAAAGTACGACTTAAAGCAAGTACTTTGCGCACCGGAGGTTTTACAGCTTCACGCCCATTTTTTTCAGCGCAAACAGCGCTGCGCCCAGGCTGCCGCACAGTTGGCTGTACTCGCTGACCTCCACCGGGGCTTTCAGTGCGGTTTCCAGCTCTTTCACAACGCCGCGGTTGCGGGCTACACCGCCTGTCATCATAAAGGGGGCCACGCCGCCGGTGCGGCGGGCCAGGGCAGCGGTTTTGCCCGCAACAGATTTGTTCAGGCCGTGGATGATATCCGCCGGTGCGGTGCTGCGGGCAATCAGGCTGACGACCTCACTTTCCGCAAACACGGTACACATGCTGGAAATGGTCACATCGTTGTGCCAGTCCAGGCCAAGCTCGCTCATCTCCGGTAGCTTCATCTGCAGGGTGCGGGCCATCATCTCCAAAAAACGGCCGGTACCGGCGGCGCATTTGTCGTTCATCGCAAAGGTTTCAACAGCGCCGCTTTCGCTCAGGCGAATCACCTTGGAATCCTGCCCGCCAATGTCGATCACGGTGCGCACGGCGGGGTCCAGATGATGAGCCCCGCGGGCATGGCAGGTGATCTCGGTCACGGCTGCGCCGTCATCGCCCAGGAACTCGCGCCCGTAGCCGGTGTATACCTTGGAACCCAGGTCGCTTTCGGCAATGCCTGCCATCGTCAGGGCCTGTTCCAGTGCCTGGCGGGCGCCGGTTGCAGCCCCGGCGCCGGTGGGCACAATGGCCCAGCCGCAGATCTTTCCGCTGCGATCCAGGATCACGGCATCGGTGCTGGCAGAGCCGCTGTCGATGCCGGCGGCATATTGTGCGTTGGTGTTCATGGCGGGGGCCTCCTTGTTTTCGGTATCGGGAACGGCGTTCAGGCTTTCGGCAAAGGCGCCCAGGCGGGTGCTCAGCTGCCCGCCGCCGCTGGTAAAGGTCTGGCGGGAACAGTCGGTTTCAATTTTTAATACCGGCAGATGGAACTGCTCCGGCGCGGTCAGGCCGGGGGCGTAATAATCACAGAACTGCACGGTGTGGTACACAATGCCAACGGTCTGGCCGTCCACCAGGGCGGCGCGCTCACTGACCGGGGCATCCATCCGCATGCAGGGTATCTGGCCCAGCAGGGCGGCGGCGTAACCGGGCAAAAAGTCCTCCAGTGCGGCGGGGGCAACATCGGCAAGCTCACGGTTGCCGGTGCAGGTAGCATCCACCACGGGCAGGGCAAAGGCTTTCTGCACGGTATCATACAGCACGCTGCCGCCATGGGCACCCAGCAGGGTCAAATGCGGACCCTCGGCGTGGGAGGTATGCACAAAAAAGGCGTGGGCGCGCTGGGCGTCGAATTCCTGCCCGGTGTACCGCTGCAGGGCATCCGCCAGCCTGCGCAGGTCCCGCGCAAAGCGGGCGCGGGTGGCCGGGGTGCTCTGGTGGGGGACGGGCAGCAGCTGCAAAAATTCCATCTTATCACTGGCAGCCAGCACATCGTAAACGCGCAGCATGGCATCGCAGCAGTTGGTCAGCACCAAAGCCCGGATGCCGGATTGCTCCACCTGTTCCAGCACAGCCTTGGCGTAACCGCACAGGTTGGCGTGGGCGCAGCGCTCCGCGCAGGAAAAACTTTCCGCCAGCGGATCCAGCGCCGAGAAGGTGGCCCCATAACCGGCAAACAGCTCCAGCGGGGCGTATTTGCAGGCATAATAAATCGTTTTTCTCATACCAGCGCCTCCTGTTTGCTGTGCAGCATCTCCAGGAAAGCATCCAGCCGGGTGGCGGTCTGGCCGTCCATCGTGTTGGCGCGGTCGCAGCCATCGCCGTCCAGCAGCAGCACCGGGTAGCCCTCGGCTTCCAGTGCGCTCTTGAACAGCTGTGCGGCCCCCATCGTCTGCTTGCAGCCCCATTGGCAGAAGTAGACCACCCCGTCAATCTGCTGCATGCGGCACAGCTCCAGCGCGCGCTGGATGCGGTGCTGGGCGCTGCCGTTAAAGATGTTGTTCACCAGCCGCGCGGCCATGCTCTCAAACGGTTTGTCCGGGTCCATGTAGCAGCCTAAGGTATCGGCGTTCATATCGCAGGTAATAAGCTGGTTTTCTGCCGAGAAATTCAGCCGCTCCCGCACGGGCGCCTGATAAAACGGCACGGCGTGCGCCCACAGCAGCCGGGTGCCGCCACCCATGGGGCTGGCCTCGATATCCGCCAGCAGCTTGCGGGCATACTGTTCAGCCTGCGGGGTGCCCAGCATGGTGTGGGTCACAAACACTTCGTAAAATTCGGAGGTGACATCGTTGTGCAGGTTCCGCCCGGCCTTGGCGGCCTGTGCCTGCTGCAATAGTTCCAGCGTGCGGCCGCTGTGGGCGACTGCCTGCTGCAGGGCCGCTTCGTCCAGCTTCTGGTGGGTCGCATCCTCCAAAAAGGCGGCGAACTCTCGCAGGCGGTCGGAAACTTCGGCCACAGCGTACTCGTCGTGGTCATAGGGCACATCCAGATAAAAGTGGGGGATGCCGTAATGCTGCGCCAGCCGCCGGAAGGTCAGGTTGTTGGCATCGCAGGCAATGGAGGTGCAGGCAGTGAACAGCGGCTTGCCCGCCGTGCCGGAAAGCCCCATGCCCAGCAAAGCCTTGTGGTAGCTGCACAGCGTGGGGCTGATGCCTGCGCTCTCGGCATAATGGATAAAGCCGCGCTCGGCTGCGGCACCGTTCAGGTAACAGGCGGTGGCTTCGGCAAACATCGGCAGCAGGTGGAAGGCGTGCAGCAGTTCACAGGGCATAAAGATATTGACCAGCGCCGCCCGCTGCGGGTGGGCCAGGGGCGCAATCATGGCGTCCATGGCAATCTGTGCCGCATACTGCCGCGCGGGGGTGAGCTCTTTTTCCGGGGCAAGCAGCAGCTGCACATCCTTGGCGCGGTAGCCCAACAGCAGCAGCTGGCGGGCAAGCTCTGGCTTGGGAATGGCGTCATCCACCAGCTGGCCAAAGCGGTCAACGATATTTGGCATAGGGGGTTATCCTTTCAGCACATAGGTTTCAATGGCCTTGGCAACGCCGTCATGGTTGTTGTCGTCCGTTACATAGCGGGCGGCGGCCAGAACATCCGGTGTGGCGTTGCCCATCGCAATGCCGTACCCGGCGGCCTGGATCATGGCAAGGTCGTTGCCGGAATCGCCGCAGGCCATCACCTGGTTCATCGCCAGGCCCAGGGTATCGGCCAGCGTTTTTAATCCGCTGCCCTTGGTCACGCCGGGGGCGTTGATCTCCATGTTGTTGGGAATGCTGGAAGTAATCTCAACATTAAACCGGCTGGCAACAGCCTGCCAGGCGGCATCGCGGGCGGCATTGTCCCGATAGGTGATGCTGAACTTTTCCACCTCGTGCGGGTGGGCGGCGAACACTGCGTGCATGTCATCCACCACAATGCGGCTGTCGCACAGGTAGCGGCGCAGGGCAGGGGGCATCAGGGCAAGGCCGTCATTGGCACCAAAATAATCGGTGTAGGCTTTGCCGCCGATAAAAATGCCCATGGCACCGCCCGTTGCGGCCACGATATCATAAATGTCGCTGGCAAGGGCAGCATCAAACGGCAGGTTGACCAGCGGTTTGCCGGTGGAAAGCTCCACCACGCTGGCTCCGTTGGAAGTCAGGGCATACCGCACGCCGGGAATGCGCAAAAACGCTTCCGGCACACCCGATGCCACACGCCCCGTTGCGGGGATGACATCAACCCCTTTGGCAATGGCAGCGCGGATGGCTTCCAGCGTGCGGGGTGTGATCTCTTTTTCATCATTGAATACGGTGCCGTCCAGATCCAATGCAACAAGACGGATATCGGGCATAACGAACCCCTCCTTTGTATATTTCACCAAAGATTTTAGCGCATTTTCGGTCATTTTGCAAGGGCGCCTTGCATTTGCTATGCCAAGTATGGTAAAGTGACATCAGCCCTTTGCATATTGGCACAGGGCAGGGAAGGGGAACGCGATGCAAACCGAACAACAGTCGTTGCGTGCGGCAGCCGGGCAGCGCTTTTGGCAGATCGATGCCCTGCGCGGGCTGGCGCTGCTGAATATGCTGGTTTACCACGCCATGTATGACTGGGTGTATATTTTTGGCCATGCCAGCGGCTGGTACGATATCTGGTCCACGCACTGCCATGTGTGGCAGCAGTATATCTGCTGGAGCTTTATTCTGCTTTCGGGCTACAGCTTTACCCTATCCCGCCGCCCGCTCAAGAACGGCCTGCTCACGGCGGCCTGCGCGGTGGTGTTGACCGTGGCAACCGCCGTTGCCATGCCGGAGGAAGTCATCTGGTTCGGCGTGCTGCACCTGCTGGGCTGTGCGGCCCTGCTGACCTGTCTGCTGCACCCCGCACTGGAAAAGCTGCCCCCGTTGGCAGGGGTTACGGGCAGCGCGGTGCTGTTTGCCCTGCTGAACCAGCTGCCGCAGGGCTGGCTGGGGTTTGAGGGAACGCACCTGGCGGCCCTACCTGCCGCCTGGTACAAGCCGAATCTTTTCTGGCTGGGTCTGCCAGATCTGACGGTGTTTTCCTCATCGGATTATTTCCCGCTTTTGCCGTGGGTGTTTTTGTATTGGGTGGGGTACTTTTTTGCGCGGTGGTTCCGCGCCCGCTGCACCGCGCAGCCCGGCCTGCCGCCCAAAGCCCTGCGCCCCCTATGCGCCGTGGGCAGCCGCACGCTGCTGATTTATATGCTGCACCAGCCGGTGATTTACGGCGCTTTATTGGGCTTGCGGTACTTGGGTTTTGTATAAACTATTGCCCATACCCCGTGTATGAGGGCAAAAAACTGAACTTTTTATGAAATTTCAAAAAGTGGGCCAGAACGCGTAAAATCGTGGTTGACAGGAGCCTATAAAGTATAGTATAATTTCAGTTACTGGTTGATTGTAATTTTGATTGACCGGCAAACTCCTGTCTCAGACCAAGGGAGGGAAAAAGATGTCGGAGATCCGTGTCAAAGAGGGCGAATCCCTTGAGAGCGCCCTGCGCCGTTTCAAGCGCAGCACTGCCCGCAGCGGTGTTCTTGCTGAGGTGCGCAAGCGCGAGGCTTATGAGAAGCCGTCTGTGCGTCGCAAGAAGAAGTCCGAAGCCGCCCGCAAGCGCAAGTTTAAGTAATCCGGAGCCATCGCAGCGGCTATGCCGCCGTTTTCGATAACCGTGTTTACCCAAAGGAACGGCAGAACAGGTTCGCAGAGATGCGGGCCTGTTCTTTCTTTATATCTAAGGCAACACCGCACAATTCCCGCCTGACGGCTTAAGCACCGCTCCGGCGGC
>OGZR01000737.1_pt1 | contig 12303 bp, 7 predicted proteins | sample 1576851 | NCBI WGS metagenome assembly OGZR01 (sample SAMEA3541492, study PRJEB24748) | human gut metagenome | biome: human gut; feature: human-associated habitat; material: faeces | place: China | collected 2012
GGTCAACGTGCCGGGGCGGTCGTCGCAAGCCACGACGGCAAAGCCCGCCGCCGTGAGCACCCGCGCCGTCGCAGCGCCCACGTGGCCGCAGCCAAAGATATAGGTCAGGCCCTCGGGGCAGAGCGTCTCGATGTGCGCCGGGGGAATCTCGGAGGCGGCGTTGGTGTAGGTGACCTTACTCCCCTCCTCCACCAGCGAAAGCTCGGGGCAGCCGGCAATGGTATGGCGCGATGTCTCGCCATGGTACTCAACCACATCGCCCTCGAGCGCGCTCGCGATAAACGGCTCAAAGTCGATGACGAAGTCGCCGATGCGCCGATAGGCCAAGACGTCGGCAACCGACTGGAACAACGGTGCCTGAGTCGCATCCAAATGCAGGTAGCACAGGCAGATGGCTCCGCCGCAGATCATGCCGGTATCGGAGTTCTCGCCGCCCATGGTGTAGCGGACCAGACGCGACTGTCCCGCGCTCAGGAGCTCGCGCGCCTCATCCAGCGCAAAGAGCTCAATCTTGCCGCCGCCGATAGTGCCCGCCTGGCTGCCATCGGCAAAGACGGCCATCCAGGCGCCCACACCGCGCGGGGACGACCCCGCCGTACCGGCCACGACCACCAGCTCGCACGTCTCGCCAGCACGCAGGGCGGCAAGCGCCGCATTCACAACATCGAGCTTTTCCATTGCCGCCTTCTATCCTCTAAAGACATCGGTGAGCATAGCGAGTGCCTCGAGCACGCCGCCGCCGACCGACGTCGCTTTGTCCGAAATGTAGTTGATATAGCTGGCATCGCCGCGCGGGTCGACATCGGCGCATTTAAAGCCCTCAGTCACCTGCACGCCGTTCGCCAAAAGCCCGCGCAGACAGCCATCGATCTGCGTGCACATGGGCGTATCGCCCGCGTAGCCAATCACGTCTCCGGCGCTCACGATGTCGCCGATTGCGCGGTCGGACCGAAACACGCCGGCGGCGGGGCTGTGGATAACACGTTCCTTGCCATAGCCGGCGATAATGCCCGGCACGCCCGTGTTGGGCTGGGACGAACCTTGGGTAATGACACGGCCGAGAAAATGCCCGCGCATGGTCTCGACCACGGCGTCGCAGTCAACCGGCGCGGTAAAGCCCGGCCCCACAGCGATGACGGCAGGCGCCATGTCGCGCGTGGCGCCCAAGTTGCGCTTAGCCAAAATCGCGTCGACCACAGCCGCGGGTTTCAGCTCGCCGAGCATCTTGGCCTGAGGGTCCACCACAACGGCGACGTCTCCAGCCTCGGTAATCTCAAGCGCCTCAGCCGGCGTCCGTGCCAAGCGAGCGCGAATGCCTTCGACCTCGACCTCGCCCAGGCGAATGGCCTCGCAAAAACAGATTGTGCGGCGGATGCACGTGGGAACCGCGATATCGGCCATAACGACCGAAACGCCGGCGCGCACCAAGCGAGCGGCGACGCCCGTGGCGATATCGCCGGCGCCGCGAACATAAACGAGCATTCCCGGGGTACCTCCCTGTGCTACGGTTTGAGCAGAGCAAAAGCGGTTCGGCCGCTACTCTGATGATTATTTATTATCACAGTATTATACGGCGGTGAACAGATGGAAACGGTTAGCGGCAATCTTGCCTCCGCGCTCAGGATCGAGCCGGGCATTACCGCGATTATCGGCAGTGGCGGCAAGTCGACGCTGCTGAAGACGCTGGGTCTCGAGCTCATGCGCGCTGGCGGCCGCGTGCTCCTCTGTACCACCACGCACATGTTTCCCGTCGCCGGCGTGCCATGGGACGGGTCGAGCCGTCGCCTGGACGCCGCGCCTTGGAAGCCGGGGACCCTACATGTTCCCGGCTGCACCTGCGAGGCATGCGCGGGACTTGTCCGCGGAAGCATCTGCCAGACGGGTGTTTTGGACCCGGAGACAGGCAAGCTCTCCGCCCCCGCTGAGCCGCTCGACCAGCTGGCGCAGCGCTTTGACTATGTGTTGGCCGAGGCAGATGGCAGCAAGCGACTCCCGCTCAAGGCACATGCCGCCTGGGAGCCGGTAATTCCCGCCGCCGCGACAAACGTTGTCTGGGTCGTCGGCGCCTCGGGGCTGGGCAAGCCCGTCGCCGAGGTTGTCCACCGCCCCGAGCTCTTCTGCGAGCGCTGCGGCTGCGAGCCCACCGACGCTGCCACCCCAGAGCGCGTCGCCCAGGTGCTCAATGCCGAGCTGCAGATGCTGAACCTCAACAATGCCCGTATCATGCTCAACCAAGCCGACACGCTTGCCGACCCAACAATGGCAGATCGCTTCGAGGCAGCCCTCAACCGCCCCCTCATCGCCACCAGCCTCCAGGGGTAGCAAATTTGGGACGGGGCTCTTTTTGCTACCCCGTCCCAAAAAATCATCTCCCAAATTAGCTACCCCGGCGGTCTTCCCGTTAGCGGGGCACGTAGCGGCCGGGTTGGGCTCCGGTGGGCTCGCCGTCGCGTGCCGCCAGCACGCCGTTCACAAACACGGCCTTGGCGCGGCCATGTGCCTCAAAGCCCTCGAGCGGCGTGTAGTCCACGGCCTGATGCTGCGTCGCGGCGCTGATCGTCCAACGCGCGCACGGATCCCACACGCACACGTCGGCATCGGCGCCCTCGGCAAGACAGCCCTTGCGCGGATACATGCCAAAAACGCGCGCCGGATTCTCGCTCATCAAGCGGCACAGATCCTCGGGACCCAGCTGTCCCTCAAAGCTCGTGGCAATCGCAACGGGACGATGCTCCACGCCGGGCCCGCCGTTGGGAATCGCGCGGAAATCATCGCGTCCTCGGTCCTTTTGCCCGTGCAGGTTAAAGCCGCAATGATCGGTCGCAATAGTATCGATCTCGCCAGCCACAAGCGCCTCGCGCAGCGCGGCACGGTCACCGGCATGGCGCAGCGGCGGGCTCATCACGTACTTGGCGCCCGCAAAGCCGTCCTCGCCCTGCTCCAGATAGCAGGTGTCGTCGAGCATCAGATACTGAGGGCATGTCTCGACATAGATGTTCTTCTGCCCGCGCGCTTTGGCAGCGCGAATGGCCTCGAGCCCCAGCTTGGTCGAAAGGTGCACCACGTTGACCGGAGCGTCCCCGGCCAAGTGCGCCAGATACAGCAGGCGGCTCACGGCCTCGGCCTCACACACGTCCGGACGGCTGAGCGCATGGCCCTCGGGCCCGTGGATACCCTGCTCAAACACGCGCTTCTGCAGCGCGTTGACCAACGTGCCGTTCTCGCAATGCACGCACAGGATACCGCCCACGCGCTTGAGCTCCTCCAGCACCTCGAGCGTCTCGGCATCGTCCAGGCGCAGATGGTCGTAGGCAAAGTAGGTCTTAAACGACGACACGCCCGCCTCGCGCATGGCCGAAAGATCGGCGCGGTTGCGCTCATTCCACTCGGCAAGCGCCATATGGAAGGCATAGTTGGCGGTGCAGGTGCCGTCGGCGCGATGATGCCACTCGACCAAGGCATCGGGCATGGTCACGCCGCGATCGGCCGTCGCGTAGTCCACAATGGTCGTCGTGCCGCCGCAGGCAGCCGCGCGCGTGCCGGTCTCAAAGCTATCGGCTGTCCAATCCATGCCGGTCCAGCACTGCATGTGCGTGTGCCCATCGATAAAGCCCGGGAACACCCAGCAGCCCGCAGCATCCTCGACGGTATCGCCCTCGGCCGGCTCAATCGCCGCGGCAATCCGCACGATCTTATCGCCATCCATGGCAAGATCGGCGCGGCGAAGCCCCTGGGGCGTCACGAGTGCGCCGTTTTTGATGATGATCATAATTGCTCCTTATTGATTGATGCAGTTGGCCACGCGATCAAAATACGAGCAGGCGGCGATATGCTCCGTTATGCGTCGCTGTCCCTTGACGGTATCGACGTCCCACAGCTCGTAGGCACGCGCCTCGACCAGCACCACGTCGGTACGGTCCTTGAGGATCGAACCGCCGCCGTCCTTACCCTCAAGACACATAAGTGCATCGAACAGTTCCGCCGGAAAGAGCACCGGGCTCGAAGGCTCACCGTTGCACGCAAGACGCACCGGATGCTTGCGGCCACGCTCGTCAAATGCACGAACCATAGCCTCAAAAGAATCCGAACTCACGAGTGGCTGGTCGCCCGGCAAAAAGAGGCAACCTTTCCAATTGCGTTCGACTCCCCACGAAAGGCCCGCACGGACGCTTTCGCTGCGCAGCTCGCCATCGTGCAGCACGCACGGGCAATGCTTGTCATCACAAATCTGAGCGACCTCGGGCCAACGCGTCGAAACCACAACGTCAAAGCCCCGGGGAACCGAATCAATGGTCCGGGCAATCAGCGGCTCGCCATAGATATCGGCGAGCATCTTGTTAGAGCCAAATCGCTTGCCCTCGCCCGAAGCCATAATGACGCAACCAAGTTTCATGGCGATACCTCCCCTGAAACCATCGTACCCATAACTCGCGTCGCGGGGCATCTACATCGAAAGCGCTTATCCCGCACGCCCACGATGCAAAAAGGGGCACCCCGCCGGTTGGCAGAGCGCCCCCTTTACATGGCTTACCTCAACCCAGCTTTAGGCCTGGAACCAACGGGCGGTGTTGCGCTCGTCGAGGGCCTTGAGGGTAGCGGCGGGATCGGCAACCTTCTGCAGGAACATCATGGCTGCGATGGCGTACGGCTTGTAGCTGGCCTCCTTGTACATGCCCACGCGGTGCATGTCGAAGACGTCGGCGTTGACCTCGCCGTGCTCGCAGGAGACACCGGAGATGTCGGCGGGCAGCGGATGCATAAAGATGGTGTCCTGGCCGTTGGCGGTCTTCTCCATGAGCTCGGTCGTAGAGCACCAATCCTGATGCGTGGCGTTCTGAGCGAGCAGCTCCTTCTCGAGTGCAGCGATGCCGGCGTCGTCGCCCTCGGCGTACAGGTTGGTGCGCTTCTCCATGGCGGCAAACGGAGCCCAGCTCTTCGGGATCACGATGTCGGCGCCCTCGAAGGCCTCGGCCATGGTGTTGACCTGCTTAAAGGTGGTGCCGGACTCGGCGGCATAACCCTTGGCGCGCTCGACGACCTCGGGCATGAGGTCGTAGCCCTCGGGGTGGGCCAAGGTGACGTCCATGCCAAAACGGGGCAGCAGGCTGATCAGCGACTGCGGGCAGGACAGCGGCTTGCCGTAAGAGGGCGAGTAGGCCCAGGTGACGGCAACCTTTTTGCCCTTGAGGTTCTCAAGACCGCCAAACTCGTTGATGAGGTAGAGCATGTCGGCAGAGGACTGCGTGGGGTGATCGGAGTCGGACTGCAGGGAGATGAGCGTGGGACGGTGATCCAGAACGCCGTCCTCGTAGGCCTGCTGGACAGACTCGGAGACCTCGGCCATGTAGGCGTCGCCCTTGCCGATGTACATGTCGTCGCGGATGCCGATGACGTCGGCCATGAAGGAGATCATGGTAGCGGTCTCGCGGACGGTCTCGCCGTGAGCGATCTGGGACTTCTTCTCGTCCAGGTCCTGCAGCTCGAGGCCGAGCAGGTTGGCGGCCTTAGAGAAGGAGAAGCGCGTACGGGTGGAGTTGTCGCGGAACAGGGAGACGGCCAGGCCCGAGTCGAAGATCTTGGACGAAACGTTGTTCTCACGCAGCTCGCGCAGGGCGTCGGCAACGATGTAGAGAGCCTTGAGCTCATCGGTGGTCTTATCCCAGGTGTGCAGGAAGTCGCTGCCGTACATGCCCTTAAAATCGAGGCCGTTCAGCTGCTCGACGAGCTCGGTAAACTTGGCGTCCATGTAAATATCCTTTCCATAGATGAAACGATCGCAATGAGTAGATGTGCTCCGGCATGCGCGTGTGGCTAGAACATGCAGAGCGCTATGACGAGGACCCGCTACCGTTGAGGAAGCATGGGAGATAACGACCGCGGGCCCCAAGTCAACAGGGGGTGCCGGGGACACAGGCTGTCCCCGGCTCAACAAGATCAAGGAATGGGACTAGTCGATCTTGTTGTTGGTCAGACCAGCGCGGAACACGGTAGCGTCGCCATCGGCCTGGCTCGGATCGTAGAGGTTCAAAGCAGCAACATACATGGCGGCAGCGGTGACCAGGTCGTCCTTGTAGGTGACCTCGTTGGGAGCGTGAGCCTGAGACTCGGCACCCGGGCCAAAGCCAACGCAGGGGATGCCATAGCGGCCCTGGATGGAAACGCAGTTCGTGGAGAAGGTCCACTTGTCGCACAGCGGACGACCGGTGCGCTTGTCCATGCTGGGCTCGCAGCCGATGCGCTCGTCACCGAACATGGCCTTGTGGGCGTCGACGAGGGCCTTGACGTGCGGAGCGGTCTCCTTGTTGATCCACGTGGGGAAGTAAGCCTCGGTCTCGTAAACCTCGCCGGTCCAGGACGGACGGTCGTACATGTACATGGAGACCTTCACGTCGTCGCCGTACTTCTTGGCGGCCGGCAGGTTGCGGATCTCGTCCAGGCAGGACTCCCAGGTCTCGCCGGCGGTCATGCGACGGTCGATGGAGATGGCGCAGGAGTCAGCGACAGCGCAGCGGCTGGGGCTGGTGTAGAAGATCTGGCTGACGGTGCAGGTGCCGCGGCCCAGGAAGCGGGCGTCCTCGAAGTGCTCGGGGTTGTACTTGGGGTCGAGCATCTTGACGAGGCCCTTGATGTCGGTCGACTCGTCGCAGCCGTTGTTGTTGAGGGCGCGGACGTCGGCGATGATGTCGGCCATTTTGTAAATGGCGTTGTCGCCGCGGTCGGGAGCGGAGCCGTGGCAGGAGGTGCCGTGAACGTCGACGCGGATCTCCATGCGGCCGCGGTGACCGCGGTAGATGCCGCCGTCGGTCGGCTCGGTGGAGATGACGAATTCGATCTGGTTTCTCGCATCCTCGGGGCCCTTGAAGTATTCGTTGACGATGGACTGCCAGCACATGCCGTCGCAGTCCTCCTCCTGCACGGAGCCGACGACCATGATCTTGTAGCCCTCGGGAATGAGGCCGAGGTCCTTCATGATCTTCGTGCCGTAGGCCGCCGCAGCCATGCCGCCCTCCTGGTCGCTGCCGCCGCGGCCGTAGATGACCTTGTCATCCTCGTAGCCCTCGTACGGGTCGTGCGTCCAGTTTTCGCGGTTGCCGATGCCGACGGTGTCGATGTGGGAGTCGATGGCGATGATCTTGTCGCCCTCGCCCATAAAGCCCATGACGTTACCCAAGCCATCGACCTTGACCTCGTCATAGCCAAGGCTCTCCATCTCGGCCTTGATGCAAGCGACAACCTCGCCCTCCTCGCAGGACTCAGAGGGGTGCGAGATCATGGCGCGCAGGAAGCGGGTCATGTCAGCGCGGTGAGACTCAGCAGCGTTTTTAATTGCCTCGAAATCGAGTTCCTTAGTCATAACAGTCAACCTTTCTACAAGGGTTTACCTACAGGTAGATATTTCAGATAGATCACTTGTGCCAAGCAGCGTGAGGTCGAGCACCCGGCAAGCAAGCAACCATAGGAGGCGGACGGAGGACTTTGCTCCGTCGCGAGTTCCGCACGAGCCGGAGAGCACTTAATGTGCTCTCCGTGCGAGCAGGACTGTAGAGCAGGAAACCTTGTATACGCCCGCCCGCTCCCGAGGGGCATCTCTCATGCAAAAACTTTTGTTGGGTAAAGTCCGAGGTCAATGGCGTTTTATACCGAGAAATTCAAAAATAGTTGAAAATTCATTACAAATTTGCGTTGACTTTAGGTAACTAAAGTTTCATACTCCTTTTTCAACCACTGGGGGATGTGAACACGCACGGATCGTTCGCATCATGATTGAAGAGGATTTTTTAGACATGTTCACGCATCAGCTAAACATTATCAGCGTAGTAATTATCTGATGCGGGTTAGCACATACAGCTAGCCCGTACGATAACGGGCGGCTGATGAAGATGAGGGCCGTCGAGCGCAACCGACGGCCCTCATTTTTTATGTCTAGGAAGTTCTTTTTAGAGGAGGAAATGTAATGAACGGAGTTTTGCTCATGGTTGTGGCCGCGGCGGTGCTCGCCTGCGGCTATCTGGGCTACGGCCGCTGGCTGGCCAACAAGTGGGGCGTTGACAAAGAGGCCCTCACGCCGGCCAAGCGCATGAAGGACGGCAAGAGCTTCTCGCCCGTCTCCGCCTTTACCGCGTTCTCGCATCAGTTCAGCTCGATCTGCGGTGCTGGCCCTGTCACGGGTACGATCGTCGCCATGGCCTTTGGCTGGCTGCCCGTCGTGCTCTGGGTCCTCGTCGGCGGCATCTTCTTTGGCGCCGTCCACGACTTTGGTGCTCTGTACGCTTCGATGAAGAACAACGGCAAGTCGCTCGCTCAGCTCATCGAGAAGTACATCGGCAAGACCGGCCGTCGCCTGTTCCTGCTGTTCTGCTGGCTGTTCTGCATCATCGTCATCGCCGCCTTCACCGACATGGTCTGCAAGACGTTCATGTTCACCCCGGCCGTTGACGCTTCTGGCGCCGCTACCGGTGCCATCGACTTCACCAAGTCCTATGCCGCTGGCTGCGCTGGCACCATCTCCATCCTGTTCACCTTCGTCGCTATCGCCTTTGGTTGGGCCCAGAAGAAGTTCAACCTCACCGGTGCCGCCGAGTTCGTCACCGGCGTGGTCCTCATGGTTCTCGTGTTCGCCGTCGGTATGCAGTTCCCGGTCTACCTGGATAAGTTCCAGTGGTTCGCCGTCGTCATGGTCTACCTGGTCTTCGCTGGCGCTATGCCCATCCAGATGCTCAAGACCCCGCGTGACTACCTCACTTCCATCATGATGATCGTCATGATCGCCTGCGCTGTCCTCGGCATCGTCGTCCTGGGCGTTAACGGCCAGGCCACTATCACCGCTCCGGTCTTCACCGGCTTCTCCACTGCCTCCGGCATGATGTTCCCGGTCCTGTTTGTCTCCGTCGCTTGTGGTGCTCTCTCCGGTTTCCACAGCCTCGTTTCTTCCGGCACCTCTTCTAAGCAGGTCGAGAAGGAGCAGGACGCCGTCAAGGTCGGTTATGGCGCCATGATCGTCGAGTCCTTCGTCGGCATCCTTGCCATCATCGTCGCCGGCATCATGTTCTCCGATATGAACACCGCCGGTACTGGCGCCCTCAACGCCGGTGTCGCTTCCACCCCGTTCCAGATCTTCGCCGCTGGCATCTCCCGCGGTATGCAGGCCTTCGGTGTTGACGGTACGCTCGCTACCGTCTTCATGACCATGAACGTTTCCGCTCTGGCCCTGACCTCGCTCGACGCCGTCGCCCGCATCGCCCGCACCTCGTTCTCCGAGTTCTTTGCCCAGACCAACGACGCCCTGGCCATCGAGTCCAAGGCCGGCTACATGAAGGTTCTCGGCAACCCCTGGTTCGCCACGGTCGTCACCCTGCTTCCCGGTCTCGCCCTTGCCTTTGGTGGCTATGCCAACATCTGGCCGCTCTTTGGTGCTTCCAACCAGCTGCTCGGCGGTATGACCATGATCACCCTCGCCGTGTTCTGCAAGTGCACCGGCCGCAAGGGCTGGATGCTCTACGTGCCCGTCGCCTTCCTGCTCTGCTGCACCTTCACCTCGCTGGTCCAGAGCGCCATGGGCTGCATGACCGCCGTCCAGGCCTACGGTTTCTTCGGCACCATCCCGGCTACCGCCACCACGGCCGCCGTTTCCGTCGCCGCCACCAAGGGCCTGCAGCTCGTTTTCGCCGTCCTGCTGATGGTCCTGGGCCTCATCGTCGCCGTCAACTGCCTCAAGGAGTTCTTCGGCAAGGAGGCCGGCTCCATGCCTGATGAGGAGCCCGAGTGGTCCGAGATGGGCAAGGCCGAGTACGGTCGCGCCGCTGCCGCTGAAGCTCCTGCCGACGCCGAGGCCGCCAAGGCCTAGTCGGTCGGACGGGTTGAATCTCCCATCTATTTGACTCGGAAAGACCGGGTCCGCAATCAAGCGGACCCGGTCTTTTTTCTTGTGAGAACAGGTGGTGCAAGGGCGTTCTCGCAGATGTTTTGCGTGGATAGGCTCGTGCGTTGTACCATATGGACGTATATGTGTGCATATGAAAGGGGCCCCGTGGCCAAGACGGTATATTCCGATAATCAAAACAATGTCGATGCTCTGGCTGAGCGTCTGAGCAGCCAGACATCGCTTTCTGCCGAGCGCGCCAAGCTGGTTGCCTACGACCTGCTCTGCCGCAAGGCACTCAAGATTAAGTCGAGCGCGCTGGCGCAGATTTTCCGCTCCGTCGATAAGGAATGCGACACCAAGGCGATGCGCGATGAGCTTATCGCGGCAAATATCGTGACCAAGATCGAGGGCAGCGGCATTAACGGGCGCCCGGCGTTCTATACCATCAATGTCGAGATCCGCGATGCCCAGGAGCAGCCTGCCGAGTCCGTCGAAGATTTTGTCGTCGAGGATTCCGCTGACGTGCCTGCTGTGGAAGAAGCTGCTCCGCGTGAGCATGTCGATACCGATGAGTTGCTCGATGAGAACGTCGTGCGTGCCTTTACGGCCAAGGCAGGACGCGGCGGTTTTGGCGGGGGTGGCAAGCGCGATGCGCAGCGCCGCGCCCAGCAGGAGCGCTTCCGTCGTGCCGTTGCTCAAAAGGGTGAGACGGATGCCGAGGCTGTTGAGAACGAGGTTGCTGCCGAGTCGCAGAGGCCCGCGAAGGAGCAAAAGCCCGTGGAGGCCCAGGAGCCCCAGCGTCGCCGTGGTGCCCACTTTAAGGCTGCGCAGCAGGATATCGCGCATGAGGTTGAAGAGCCTTCCGAGGCTGCAGACGATGTTGAGGAGTCTGCCAAGAAGGCTCCGGGTTCATGCCGTCCCGGGCGTGGTTTTGCGAGGCGCGCGTATCCCGTAAGGCGTCAGGAGAAGGGCGAGCCGGCTCCGACCGCTCAGGCCGAGAAGGCCGAACAAACCGAGAAAACCGTTGAGCCGGCGGCTCGCGAGCAGAAGCCTGTTGAGCCGCAGCTTGAGGTTGCTGCCGAGGCCAAGGGCGAGCAGCCTACTGATGGGCAGACGGAGCAGGGCGCGTCGAGCAGGCCTCGCCGCCGTCGCCATCGCGGGGGTCGCAGTTCCCATGCCGAGACTGCAGCCGAGAAGACCACGCCGCAGGACGAGGATGCGAAGGCCGAGGTTTCTTCGGGGCAGCCTAAGCGCCAGCCGGCGAAGGAGAGCAAGTCCGATCGTCCGCAGAAGCAGGCGTCTATGCCGAAGCGCGAGCGCAATTCCCAAGGCGATTCTAAGCGCAGGTCTCAGAAGAAGCCGGAGTCTGCCGCAGCAGATGCTGCTGCCCAGCAGCCCGAGTCGGCCGTCCACGGCGAGGTATCGGCGTTTGCCCTTGCCCGCGTTTTAGGCAGGCAGCTGCTCAAAGTTGTCCCTACGCCTACGGCGCTCTCTAAGATCAAGGAGCAGCAGACACAGATCGTAAAGGTCGAGGGCAAGGACGGCAAAAAGGCTCCGCAGCGCACTCAGCACAACGAGATGTCCAACCGCAAGATTGCCGAGGAAATCGCAATCATCCAGGCTTGGATCGAGCAAAACCGAGGTGCCGATACGCCGGTTGCCTCGCGCCGCCAGCGTGCCTACCAGATTTTTAACGACGAGAAGGCTTTTGACGGCAAGCACGGCGAGCGTCTAATTCGGCGTATGACCGAAAAGGGCATCAGCATGCAGGCGATTAAGGTCGCCCCCAACCGCCCCGTGCACTTTACGGGTTTCTTTACGCTGGGCGCCGATAAGCCGTTCATTATGGTCGAGAACCTGGACACCTATGACGAGATCGTCAAGCTCCTGCGCGGCCGCAAGCACGCTAAGCTCTTTGGCATCAAGGTGGGCGGCGTGATTTTTGGCGGCGGATGCAAGGCGAGCGTCTCGCATGCCCTGGACGATTATCTGGCTGAGATCGGCTATCGCTTTAACTACGTCTACTACGTGGGCGATATCGACCGCGAGGGCGCGCGCATCGTCGAGCAGGCTCGCAATGCCAATGTGGTTGAGATTCGCCTGCATGCCGGCATGTACCGCGCCATGCTCGCCGAGCATAAGCGTCGCGTGAAGGCCGGCGGCGAGTGCGAGCCCGCGGCTGCCAACCAGGGCGTGCCGCAGAACTTGGCGGCGACGATCAAGGATCTGCCCATGGTCACGCGCGTGCAGTTCCGCAATGTGCTGCGCGAGGGCGGGCGCATTCCGCAGGAGATTCTGATGACCGCCGACTATCGGGATGGCGACTCGGGAAGCTTCGACCGCATGCTGAACAACTAAATTCCGCCGGCCCCGGGAGAGCGGGGACACCGGCTTAGGTTTATCGCGAGTTCCGCACGAACAGGAGGCCACTTAATGTGGCC
>OGZR01000739.1_pt1 | contig 12279 bp, 9 predicted proteins | sample 1576851 | NCBI WGS metagenome assembly OGZR01 (sample SAMEA3541492, study PRJEB24748) | human gut metagenome | biome: human gut; feature: human-associated habitat; material: faeces | place: China | collected 2012
GGCCTCTTGAACCCCATTCAAGCGCGCTACCAAACTGCGCTACACCCGGTCAACCGGGCTGTCTCGAATCAGCTTGATTATTATAACTGACTGCACCGAGAATGTCAATAGAAATGTACGAATTTTATAAATATATTTTGCTTTATGATTGACAAAGGAAGGAAAGAAGGAAACTCATATGGAAATGGTATCTACAATCACTTCTCTTATCACGAATGTTGTCAATTTTGCAGGCGGCCTGCTGTTGCTCTTCGGTGCAGTCACGCTGGGCACCAACCTCAAGGACCACAACGGCCCCGGCATCAGCAGCGGTGCATGGTCGATTGCGGGCGGCGTGCTGATCATTGCCGTTGCTACCTACTTTGGCACGCTGACGGTCAGTTGATGGGAGGTATGCGCTATTTTTGAGGATACGATACGAAGCCAACTGGCGGGTATTACGGCCACCGTAAATGCTATGGGGCAGAACTCTGGTCTGCTGAGCAGTCTGACCGATTGGAACAGCACACTGGCCGGCTATGCAGATTCTATCAGCTCCGGCGTAGTTATGCCGATTGCACTTACTGTTCTGGCACTTTTTATGGTTTTGGAACTGTACAATTTCACCCAGACCATAGCTATAAACGGCGGCAGTACAGCTTTTACGATTCAGCAGGTGGCGCTGGTCATGCTGAAAATCACGCTTTGCCGCTGGGCTGTTCTACACTCCACGGAAATTCTAAATGCGATGTTTGAGGTAGCGGCCACGGTAACAAACGGCATAGCCGGTTATGTGGGCAGCGGACAGGTCAACACCGAGGTCGACATCGAAAACGCAATCAGCGCACTGCCGGGCGGCATCGGTAATATGCCTGTGGCCATGGAGCTTATGGTCGTAAGCTGGATGCTGCGTCTTGTCAACATTGTGGTCAATACCATCGTTGCGGCCCGCTTCATAGAGCTGTACGTTTATAATGCCCTGGCTTGCCTGCCAATTGCCACGCTCTGCTATCGGGAACTGCACGGTATTGCTGTAAACTTCCTGAAAAACTACATGGCGGTGGCGCTGCAAGGGGCCGTTCTCTATCTTGTCATTGGCTTCTACCCTGCCCTGACAGCTTCATTGGGCAGTGGCGGTGACATTACCGAGCAGGCCTGGGCCATGCTGGGCAAATCCGTTATTCTGCTGGTGGCCGTGTTTATGAGCGGACGGTTCACCAAAGCCATCACCAGCGCCATTTAATGGAGGAGTTCACCTATGCTCTCAACAAAAACCAATCTCGAAATCACGGAATATCACGAGAAATTCTTTCTCGGGCTTTCACTGCGTCAGCTGGCCTGCTTTGGTGTCGCTGCCGTGCTGGCCATAGCAACCTGCTTCGTTTGCCTGCAATGGCTTCAGCTGGATATTCAGCTGGTTTCCTACATCGTAATGGTAGAAGTTCTCCCCTTTCTTGGGCTGGGCTTTATCAGCCATAACGGGTATCCGTTTGAAAAGCTTGTAAAAATCTACTGGGCATGGTACTGCGGCCCCGCCGAGGTCGCAGTCTGCCCCCGTCAGGAGAAAAATTATGTTTTTATTTATAAAAGCACGCCGACTTGCCCATCGAACCGAGTGTGTTGAAGTCTTTGCGCGCACAGGAGAAATCGTTAAAACGAGAAAAAAGGAAAGCCGCCAAAGAACGGCGGCAGCACGCAAAGCAGTTAAAGAAAGCCGAAAAGCATGCAAAAAAGCGCATTGCCGCACGCAAAGCGCCACAGAAAGCCAGTGACTGCCTGCAATACCTGAGTATGTCGCAGGATGGCATCTGCGAGGTGGAGCCGGGACTTTTCTCGATGACGATGGCGTTCACCGATGTGAACTTTCAGATTGCCATGTTGGAAGAGCAAAAGAACATTTTTACGAAATACAGCGAGTTTTTGAACTACTTCGATCCTTCGCTGAATCTGGAAATCAACCTCGTCACCCGCAGCATGGACGAGGAGCAGTTTCGCCGCGACACCTTCCTGCCCCTGCGCGGGGATGACCGTGACCGCTACGCCGAGGAGATGAACCAAGTCGTGGCGGAAAAAGCACTGCGCGGGCAAAACGGGTTGATTCGTGAGAAATACGTCACCTTCAGCCTGCACGCCGAAAATTACCAGCAGGCGAAAGAGCAGCTGGAGAACCGTGCTGCAGATATTGCCGATCACTTCAAACGTATGGGCAGCAGTACACGCATCTTGTCCGGCATTGAGCGTCTGAGTCTGTTACAAGGTATCATGCGGCCCAGTGAGGAAATGAGCTTTTCCTATGACTGGCTGCTGGCTGAGGATGACCTTACTACGAAGGATTTTATTTCACCCAGCTCTTACAACTGGCACCCGGAACATGACGACTCGCGCGCCGTTTACCGTGACCGCTATCAGTTTGGCGATAAAATCGGCAAGACAATGTATCTGCGGGGCATAGCACCGGAAATGAAGAACGGTTTGTTCTCTATGCTATCGGAGCTTCCTTTTGACCACGTCATCACAATGCATGTTGATGCTATGGACCAGGCAGAAGCTGTCCAGGAAATTGAGAAAAAGCTTGCCTATATGCACAAGGAAGAATACGATGCCATTGCCAAAGCACGCGAGCGAAATATGCCTGCCAGCATAGCTGTGAGCTATGATCTGAAATCCAAAATGCACCACACAGAGCAGATGATGGATGACATTACAACCAAAAACCAAAAAATCTTCAAAGTCTGCATCCTCATTCACACCTATGGCGATTCCAATGCGCAGTTGGACGAGCGCGTGCGGCGCATTTGCAGCACCGTACAGCAGCAGACCTGCCGCTTCGACAGCATTTTGTATGAGCAGCGCAATGCCATGAACAGTATGCTGCCGCTTGGCAAGAAATGGCTCGGGTTGGAGCGCACGCTGGAAACCGTCAGCACGGCCATCTATGTGCCGTTCACCACACAGGAACTGTTCCAGCCGGGCGGACTGTACGAGGGCATCAACGCCCGCAGTAAGAATCTGATACTGTGTAACCGCAAGCTGCTGCCCGCCCCTGCCGGTATGGTGCTGGGCATGACGGGCTACGGCAAGTCTTTCTCCGTAATGCAGATGGTCACCAATATCATGCTTCGCTGGCCAGATGATGATATTGTTCTCATCGACCCAGAACAGGAGTACACGCATCTCGTTACAGCCATGGGTGGCGTAGTGATTGACATTTCCGCGTCCAGCCCCTCCCATATCAATCCCATGGACATTACCGAGGACTACGGCGACGATGAGGACCCCATCCGACTGAAAAGTCAGTTCTTGCAGAATTTCTGCCAGCTGATTCTGCACAGCTCCGAATTGTCGCCCCAGGAGCGAACCTTTATTGATGTGGCTGCCAGCCTGACCTATCAGCGCTATATGGCGAACCCCAAACGAGAGGAAATGCCAACGCTGCACGACTTTTATAGAAATCTTGCGCTGCAGGGAGAGGAAGTCAAGCCACTGCTTACGGCATTGAAGCTATATGTAAGTGGCTCCATGGACCTGTTTGCCCACCAGACCAATGTGAACGTGCAGAATCATTGCATCTGCTTTAATACGGTCAAGCTGGGCAAGTCGATGCAGTCTATCGGCATGCTGACAGTGCTGGATCAGGTCTGGAACCGCATCACTCGGAACCGCGTGTTGGGTCGCCGCACATGGGTGTTTACCGACGAGTTCCAGCAGTTACTGGGCAACAAGGACTGCACGGACTTTTACTTTCAGCTGTCCAGCCGCGCCCGTAAGTGGGGTGCGATTCTGACCTCTATCACCCAGCACGTGCGCTCGGTGCTGGACAACGAGGACGCGCGCCGAATGCTGTCCGACTGCGGATACATCAAGCTGCTGAACCAGTCTCCCGACGATGCCAACGATCTGGCGCGGCTGCTGCACATTTCCAACGAGGAAAAGCGGTACATCGAGAATGCAGAGGTCGGCAGCGGACTGCTGATCGTGTCTAAGACGGTGGTGCCCTTCAACAACGATTTTCCGAAGGATACCGAGCTGTTCAGGCTGATGGATACCTCTCCTAATCGAAAGTCTTAATGCGTTATGCTTACACCAGCACATCTCTAAAAACAACCTCACGGAGTCTGCCATGTCAGAACTATTCACGCAAAATTATAGCGACAAACCTTTATTCCATACCGATACTGACATATCGGAAAGCCTGCACAATCAGGTAGGTGAAGCATCAAACGGCGAGGAACTGCTGGATAATACTGAAAAGCAAGTCGAGTCGCTACTGTCGAATGACGATTATGTAAGTGAAACGAAAAATAGTATTTCAGGCGATAGCGATGATGTAACAGAAAGCTTATCACATCCCGCCGAAGGTAGCAGGAAGTACATCGCCGGCACCAACACGCCCCGTGCCAGCCGCAGCAATGCCTACTACGAACTGCTGTGCAATCAGCAGACAAACGGCTACCACTCCCCTGCCATGCGCGGCACAACAGCCGCAGCGCACGGCATCACGAGTGCGAGCGGGCTGGTCAGCTATCAAGAGGACTTTGCCACCGATGCTGCGCAGGATCTCGGCGTGCACGGCGCAGCGGCGGAACTGATTATGCAGGAGACGTTTCTCGGGACTGCTGCGGAGGACGTCGGCATACTGGGCAGCTACGCCGTGAAGGGCGTCAAGGATGTACAGGACGGCACGCGCACCGCCGAGGAGGTCCTACACACAGGCGGCGACGTGCTGCGAATGGAGCTTGGGGCTTCTGCTGTACACGTCGGCTCTGCCGGTGCACGTACCGCTCTGCACTATGCAGAGACTTTCTCGACCAGTGCGGATGATTTTGCTGACCGCACACCGGGCATCATCAGTAATGCAGGCTTTCAGGCCGGTCATAGCGTTATCAAGGTTGCACGGTTCTTTGCCCATCCTGTCAAAGCGCTTGCTTCTATCGGCAGGACGGCGCTTATTTGTGGCGCAATCGTTCTATTGTTGCTGATTATTGGGCTGCTAGGCCAGATGAGCGGTACTACAACGACCAGCGTGCTGTGTGCCGACAGACCGGAGGATATTCAGCAGCTTATCGAAAGCATCAATACCTACCGCAACGAGTCCGCCACTGACGAACTGCGCAGGGCCTTTCGTAACGATGTTGACCCCAACGGCAACCCCTACGGCTACGACACGCTGACCGGCCAGCGCAGCAACAATATGCAGCATGGCGTCACATGGAGCTACGCCAACGGCATCTACAATGACACTGCAGAGATCATCTCGATGGCCGCGGTCTACTATCAGCAGGACTGGCCCAGTTCACAGGAGCTTGCGGCTTTTACGGACGACGTGCCATTTACCCAATATTGCCGCGCCCTGACAGCCTACGGTATGGAAATTACCGCGCGGGAGTCAGCGCCCTACTCCTGCATCAGCTATGGCGGCTGCGTCAATGGCTACCGCAGCGAGGGCGAGACCGTGACCATCACAGAGTATCGATGCGAAACGCACACCTGTGCCCAAGGCAACGAAGAATGCGGGCACTACCACAGCGGAATATGGGAATGGAGTGACGACCACGCAGAAGGCAGCAGCCGCCCCGAATGGATCGAGGACGGCACACACGATGTGACCGTCTTTTTTCCTGTTATTTTCCCGGATGGGGCCACCCAGTCAGAGCTGTGTGCCCTTCCGGATAACTACACCCAAGTTGTCGACGGCAAAATCGCCGCAGAGAATTGCACCGGCAGCATCGTGTTGGATGAAAGCGCGAATCTCTACAAGGGCGAGCCGAACGATTGGTTCTATGCTCCGAACGAACGCACCGCCACCTTTACGGTGGAAACCACCGACGGCGACGAAACTATGTCGAAGGATTATACCGTGACCTTTGCCAACGCAACCTCTATCCCATGGTGTCCCGGAGAGCTGCACGACGGCCAGTACGGCCACTATGATCTGAGCTGCACCATTTACCTGACCGGCTATGACCGCTATGCTGGCCCGGAAACCGAAGCCCCCAATGGTGCGGACGGCGGCACGGGCAACCTGGAAGCACTGGCCGCAAGCAGCAACGACGGCACGTGACACGTACCGTCATCAAGCAGGACCAGTACGGCAATGCGTATGCGGGCAATGCGGTCACTGCCCGCTTTACGAAAACTGTAACACTGCCACCCGGCGCAGCAGGGTTCAAGGGCTGGTACGAGAACGGCGCGGACGCTTATGGCAATGTAGAATGGGCATCCCTGCTGTATCGCATGGACTGGGAGGCGCTGTACGGCGCGTCTGACGGCATCAAGTGTCGTTCGGTAGGCTCCGCTTTGACTTCTGACGAGCTGCAGGCATTGCTGGCCGGGCTGAACATTGACCCCGACACTGCGCGCGGGCAGGTCGTAGCCTTTGCCATTAGCTGCCAAGGTCATTTTGTGTACGGGCAGCCCTCGTCGCTGCGCGGCAGCCCCGGCAATGCCAGCGTCGGAATGAATTTAGACTGCTCCAGCTTTGTGCAGTACTGCTACTGGGCACAGGGGCTTCCGTTTGCAGCAGGTAATACAGCCGCCTATGGTCGCACCGGTGACTTGCGGGCAATCTCTTCTGCCGAGGTCCAGCCGGGCGACCTGCGGGTCGTCTATGCCGCTGGCGGTGAGCAAGGCCATGTGCAGATGGCGCTTGGCGGCGGCGCGTGGATTGAATGCTGTTATGGCTACGGCGTCTGCGTAAACATGTCCAACGCATGGATGGAGAGCCGCGGCTGCCATTACTTTACCTATGCCGGATTTTAATGAGGCGCTTTTCATGAAAAGAGTTCTGGCGATTTTGCTTTTTGTCTCGTTTGTCATGACGCTGGCACCACCCTGTCATGCGGCGGGAAAAGGCGAAGTTGCGGTATCCTTGGTAGATGTTCCCTCAGAGCTGCAGGAGCGTTCCGTGCTTGTCACTCTGGGCAGCGGTCCCAACGACACGGACGCTGTTCTTGTAACGCTGAACGGCTTAAACCAGTATAGCCAGACTGTGACGTTGCCGGAGGGCAGCTATTACTGCAATGCCGCTGTTCAATACGACGCCTTAAACGATTGGCCGCTGCGCGAGGTTGACGGCACCACCTTTTTGCAGGTCGAGGCTGGTGGTCAGTATGAGCTGCAATATGAGTTTGCAGGTGAGAGTTGGTTCACGGAAGTAACCGGGCAGACACGTTATTATACGCAGCTGCCGCTGCGCCAACCACCTGCTGATTATCTGCCCGAGGCAGCCCAGATCAGTGCGTACCTGACAGCACCCGCTGGCTTTTCTCAACACTGTATCGTCTACCTGCAGAACCTGTACAGCGGTACAGTATACGCGCTGGATGTATACGAATCCAACCGACTGGCCGCCGTTTGCACGGAGGCTGACAGCGGACTGTATACATTTCTATCTGCCCGTGTTGCAGGCGATGCAACGGAGCGCTACCAGTTCGAGTGCGAGCAGAAGGAGCTGAATACCGATGACGGCGCAAGCTTTCATCTGACGGTAACAGACACAAAAAATCCAGACGCTGATTTGAGTACGCCCAGCCATGACGAGAACACCACTGTACAGCGAGCGGCAACCTATAATGCACCAGCTGCCGCTGCGCCGTCCGCAACACCGACACCGGAGCCAACCTCTTCTCAACCTGTACAGGAGAGCAAAAAGTCAGAAAATCCGTTCTGGAATGTGCTGGACTTTTTGCCCATCGTTTTTATCGGAGCCGGACTGTTCTGGTTTCGGCAGAAGTACCGCCAGGGCGGCCCGAAGGGGTAACGTGAGCGAAAGCGAACGTTAGCAAGCATTGCATGTGTTTATACACACATGCCTCTTAGGGACACCCTAAAACCCGTTTTCCCGTAAGCTTCTTTAATTTGAAGCCAGACTTCCTTTGGAGAATTGTGCAAATGAAAAAGAATCGCGAGCGTTCAATAGGAAAGCTACTATACTTTACAGAACAAGAATTAGAAATAATCCAAAACAAAATGGTGGAATCTGATATGTCGAACTTTTCTGCCTATTGTCGGGAGATGCTGCTTACCGGTAAAGTCAAGCATTATGATTTTTCTGTTATAAAAGAAATTTCATCTAGCTTGAGTCATATCTCAGGTAACATTAACCAAGTAGCTAAGCGCTGTAACACGAATCAATCTGTTAGCACCAATGATGTTGAGCAATTGCGACGTGAATATTTACAGCTGAAATCGCTCTATCAGGAACGATTGGTGAAAGCTCTGCGAAAACTAGTCTAATATGTATGCAACGGAATACTATGCAAGCCCCAATCATGTCTTTCGTAAGCGGGCGTGCGAGAATCGCTATTTGTTTTTGTCTGTTATTGACGATTTTCACCCAGCCCTGAGTGGCAATCTTCACCTGTTTCTAACATAGAAGGAATCTACTATGGCTATCACCAAAATTCATGCGGTAAAAGTTCGGCTTGGCGATGCAATCAACTACATAGAAAATCCTGACAAAACCGATGGACAGGAATTGATTTCAGGTTACAATACCGCCCCACAGACTGCTGTGCTTGATTTTTCCGTTACTGCAGCAATGGCACGCAAAGCACGAAATGCAAGTGCGAAAAAACAAGGGAATCTTGCCTACCATCTCATTCAATCCTTTTCACCGGATGATGCCGTCACGCCGGAGCTGGCCCACAAGTTAGGTCGCAAGCTTGCGATGGAATTTACCGATGGAAAATTCGAGTTTGTCGTTGCCACCCATATCAATAAAGATTCTATACATAACCATATTATTATCAACGCCGTTTCTTTTTATGATTATAAAAAGCTGCGCACTGTTCCCTACCGCACCGCGCAGCAAATCCGTAGTATCTCTGATCGGCTCTGCATGGAATCACAGTTGTCTGTTATTAAAGATCCGCAACAGCTAGGCCAGCTCTACCCCACTTACATACAGAAGAAACGCACAACCAGCAATCGTACTGAAGTCCGCAAAAAGCTTAACTTCTGCTTGGAGCGTGCCACCAATTATGCCCAGTTCCTGCAAATGGCGCAGGAACTGGGCATTTCTGTTTGCCAGCGCGGCAAGCATATGACCTACTTGCTAAAGGGCGCGGGGCGTGCAATCAGAGATACATCACTGGCCGATACCGACAAGTTTACGTATACCGGCCTCGTGGAGCGCTTAGAGGATAACGCTGCCGAACAGCTATTTATTCGTGAGCGCATAGCTAAGATACTTCCGAATGTCTTAACCTTTGCTGACCTTGCAAAGCTTCTGCAGTTCGAGGGGGTTAAGATACGAGTAAAAAAACAATCCGGACAGCTTTTGTATAAGGCTGCCAACTTAGATGGCACATGGGTGCCTGCTGACGCTTTAGGAGATGGATTTACACTTGCGGGCTTGGAAAACACAATAAAGAATAAATCGGAAAACCTTGATACAAATCATAGTACACCGATTGCAGAGCTCTATCAAGAATTGACTACAAACTATCCGCAGAGTTGTGATACATCTGTCAGACTCACGTCACGTCAGATATGTTCTGCCGGCAAGCGCGGTGTTCTGCTGCAAATACAGGATGCGAACGGTAATCCCGCAAAGCTGATGATTGATAACAGCCATATTCATACGACTCCTGACGGGTCTGTATCTGCTAACATCGGCGCGGCTTTTTCATATGATATAACTTACGATGACAGCACACATGGCACAATTCGGGGCACTGATTTGATTCGACAAATCGATGAAGAAAATCTGACGCAGCCACTGATTGTAAGCTTGACCGCTGATCAGATCATGGCCATGAGCCTGCGCGGAGTGACAGTGCATTTGCCGCAATATGGCATTGAGCGGCTATTCATTCCGGAACACTATGTACAGCGAAACGTCGAGCAAGGAAGCTGTGCAATCAGTCTATATCCCGGTTGGCAGTACAGCTATGTGCCAATTGGCAGCGAGAAGACGCGAAAATCAATCAGTGGCTCTGAACTAGCGCAGTCGCTAGGAGGTGTGGTACAGGTTGGCACTTCTGAAAACAGTTTGGCCCGTCGAGTCGCTAATGTGGAACGCTGTGCAGGAATTGCAAATGCCCAAGAGCTTGGAAAACTCTTGGGCAGCATGGCTGATAATGGTTTACATTCAGCTGCTGACTTTGATAAACAAATCAGAGCATATCAACGCGAAGAAATGAAGCTCCGCAACGAGATTGCAGAGCTTCGTTCCAAAAGTAAAACGTATGAAGCCGCAGCCCATAGCCTTCAGGTGTGCCATACCTATAAATCTGTTTGGTTAGAGTTTACATCCAAACCATTGGCCCTAAAAGATACCTTCTACAAGCAAAATGAAGCCGCCCTGCAGACATACAGCAGAGCGGCTTCACAGCTTGATGGAATGGGAATTTCGCAACTTGTTGAGCCGGAGAAAATTCAACGGTTGATCTCTGAAACAGAAAATCGCATTACTGAACTCGTTGCTGAATTGGAAAAAGTGCAAAATGCTGATAATGGCATCCAAGAAGATAAAGAAAGGGTTAAGCAAATTCAAAGCAACGAAATTAATGGGACGTATAGCGCTTTTTCTCGTGCATAAAGGATTTAATATTCCTTGGCAAAATATGTGTTCAAATCATTGCTGCTATCACAAAATCAGTCTCTGCGGAACAAATCGCGGGTGTATACTTTTTCCTGCACATCATCAAGGCAGCTATCATAGCGGTTGGCTATGATTGCCTGGCTGCGCTTTTTGAATTCCGCAAGGTCATTTACAACCTCACTGCCAAAGAATGTACTGCCATTTTCAAGCGTTGGCTCATAAATAATGACCGTTGCCCCTTTTGCTTTAATGCGCTTCATGACGCCTTGAATCGAGGATTGCCGGAAGTTATCCGAGTTCGACTTCATCGTCAGGCGGAAAACGCCAACCACAACGTTGTGTTCCCTGCTCGGATCGTAATTTTCGTTAGCCTCGTATGCGCCAGCAATTTCAAGGACACGGTCTGCTATGTAATCCTTGCGTGTTCTGTTACTTTCAACAATAGCCTGAATCAGATTTTCGGGCACGTCGGCATAGTTGGCAAGCAGCTGCTTGGTGTCCTTGGGCAAACAGTAGCCACCATATGCACTCACCTTCTCCTGCGTCAGCGGACCGGCAAAGGTCAGGCTGATTTTTTCTGCCGTGATAGAGATTCCAGTCATGCCGGTTGTGCCGGCACCCAGGCGGTACTCTTCCAGCTCATCCAGCATCTCCTCCACCGTGCGGGTAGATGCCTGTTCCAAGGCATCCAGCAGGCTGTTCGATACCGAGAAGTTCGTGCCCATTGCTTTGTTCAACAAAGGACCGCGGCTGTACATCAGGTTCAGGAAGTTGCGGATGCTCTGGGCTGTATGCCCCGCCATCGGTAGGCTGATGGTCAGTTCGTCCACATCCTGCAAGGTCGGCTGTTCGGTCGGAACAGGCGCCTCATCCGCATCGGTGTCGTTCACGGTGTCCATCGGCTCATCCTCGTCCACCGGTTCCTGAACTTCCGGGGATTCCTCGGCAGTTGCGCCCGACTCCTCAGTGGGCTGAGTATCCTCTGTGCTGTCCACGGTCTCATCTGACTCTTCACACTCCGATTCCGTGGTCTCCCCGCAGGCGGCTTCGGTCTCCGGGGTCTCCACGCCTTCTTCACGGATGATGCCCTCGTCCAGCAGCGTCCGGATGATCTCCGGCGCAGCGTTATCTTCGATCACAAGCGTCCCCTCCTTTTCTACGGTGTAGCTGCCGACAATGTAAGCGCACCGCGGCATGAAAGTGTACCGGGAATGAAGCCCGGTCAACTCCATCAGGCGGCTTACCAGCACCTTGCGATCCTCGATGTTCAATGCGTACTTTTTCATAGCTTTGTGCTCCTTTGCCTTTGTTTTTTCGGTAGCACATATATCGCTCTAATTCGATAATATAGCAAGGCCATTTAGCGACATTTCTCATATTCGACCCATTACACAAACCGTGCCAAACACGACTGTGCAGGATCGTCCGATATGTATGCCCACTGTATCACGGGGGCATTCTAACCTCGCAATACGGTGGGCCGTTTTATAGGATTCAGCCAGCTCCGCCCTCCAGCACAGCGATGCGACGCTCAAACTCTGCCGCCTGGTTTTCCAGTGCTCCGAGTCTCTCGGCATCCGTCTTGGGCTTTTCCTCGGTTTCTCCGTCAAGGATCAGGTAGCGTTCCATGACATATCCGGGAATGGTGTCGTAGGTTACAGCACACCAGCCGTCTCCCTGCCCGGTCACATCCAGCCGAGTACCATTGGGAATCCATGCCAGCCGGTCTGCGGTCTTGGACGGAGCTTGACGCA
>OGZR01000744.1_pt1 | contig 12220 bp, 13 predicted proteins | sample 1576851 | NCBI WGS metagenome assembly OGZR01 (sample SAMEA3541492, study PRJEB24748) | human gut metagenome | biome: human gut; feature: human-associated habitat; material: faeces | place: China | collected 2012
ATCCGACAGCGCCGACGACACCGAAGAAGATCCAGGCCTCCAAAGACCTGCTGAAGAAGATTATTGCAAAATATAACATTACACTGATCTCCGTAGGAAATGGTACCGCATCCAGAGAATCTGAGCAGTTCATTGTAGAATTATTAAAAGAGATTCCGCAGAAAGTGCAGTACGTAATTGTAAATGAAGCAGGAGCTTCCGTATATTCGGCAAGTAAGCTTGCATCGGAAGAATTCCCGAAGTTTGACGTTGGACAGAGAAGTGCGACATCCATTGCAAGAAGACTGCAGGATCCGTTGGCAGAACTTGTGAAGATTGATCCGAAATCCATCGGTGTCGGACAGTATCAGCATGATATGAACCAGAAAAAGTTAAGTGAAGCTTTATCCGGTGTTGTGGAAGACTGTGTAAATAAAGTCGGAGTTGATCTGAATACGGCATCTGCACCGCTCCTTTCTTATATTTCCGGAATATCCGGAGCAATTGCTAAGAATATTGTGGCATACAGAGAAGAGAACGGAAGATTCACAGACAGAAAGCAGCTTTTGAAAGTTGCAAAACTCGGACCAAAAGCCTTTGAGCAGTGCGCCGGATTCATGAGAATCCAGAATGGTACGAATCCGTTAGACGGAACCAGTGTACATCCGGAGTCTTATGAGGCGGCAGGAAAGCTTCTTGAAAAGCAGGGCTTCAAGCCGGAAGATATTGCAGGCGGCAAACTTGCAGGTCTGTCTCTTACCATCAAAGATTACAAAAAGCTCGCTGAAGAACTTGGAATAGGAGAGATCACCCTTCGGGATATTGTCAAAGAGCTGGAAAAACCGGCGCGTGATCCACGAGATGAGATGCCGAAACCAATTCTCAGGACGGATGTCCTTGATATGAAGGATCTGAAGGAAGGAATGATTCTGAAAGGAACCGTGCGAAATGTCATTGACTTTGGTGTATTTGTCGATATTGGAGTGCATCAGGACGGATTGGTGCACATTTCCCAGATCACGGATCGTTTTATCAAGCATCCACTGGAAGCAGTCAGCGTAGGAGATGTTGTAGATGTAAAGGTGATGAGCGTTGATTTACAGAAGAAGCGGATCCAGCTTACAATGAGAGGAATTCAGTAATACATGTTCGGATATGTGACGGCGAATGAGCCGGAATTAAAAGTAAAAGATTATCATAAATATAAAGCGTATTACTGTGGCCTTTGTCAGTCACTGAAGAGACAGTATGGCAGCGCAGGTCAGCTTACGCTTGCCTATGATATGACATTTGTGATCATTTTACTTACTTCTTTATATGAAAGTGAAACAAAGGCAGAAAGCCATCGCTGTAAGATGCATCCGTTAAAGCCACAGCTAATGCTGGAAAATGAGATCACAGAGTATGCGGCCGATATGAATCTGATCATGGCGTATTATCATCTGGAAGATGATTGGAAGGATGAGAAGAAAGTAGCAGGGCTTCTCGGGAGTATGGCTTTGAAGCGAAAAGTAGAAAAAGCAATTTGGAAATATCCAAGGCAGAGTCGTGTGATCAGAGAAGAAATGGCAAAGCTTTCGGAATATGAAAGTCAGGGTATACAGGAAGTTGACTATCCGGCAGGCTGTTTTGGCCGGCTGATGGAAGAGATGATGGTATATAAAGAAGACTGCTGGGAACAGCAGCTTCGAGGGATCGGTTTCTATCTGGGCAAATATATTTACATTATGGATGCTTACGAAGATCTGGATAAGGACCTGGAAAAAGGAACTTATAATCCATTAAAAAAGATGCATGAAGAAGCCGGATATGAAGAAAGATGCAGAGACATTCTGTGCATGATGATCGGCGAATGCGCAAGAAATTTTGAAATTCTGCCATGTATACTGGACGTGGATATCCTGCGGAATATCCTGTATGATGGCGTATGGAAACATTACAGAAAGATACAAGAAAAGAAAAGCGAGGAAAAGGAAGATGACAAAGAATCCTTATGAGGTGCTTGGCGTATCACCAAATGCGTCGGAAGAGGAGATAAAAAAGGCGTACAGAGAACTGAGCCGGAAATATCATCCGGATGCCAATGTGGATAATCCGCTTCGGGATCTTGCTGAAGAAAAGTTCAAAGAAGTACAGGAAGCTTATGATGAAATTATGAAAGAGCGGGCGAATGGAGGATATAATTACGGATATGGCGCGGGTTCAGGGAACTATTCTTATGGTAATAATTCCTATGGGAATCAATCTTATGGCAATGGCAGATATCAGCAGTACAATAATATGAATCCGGAGATGCAGGCGGCATTCAATTTTATCAATAACCGTAGATATCAGGACGCGATCAATGTGTTGAACCGTATGAATGACCGGACTGCACAATGGTATTATGCAAGTTCCATGGCCAACGCCGGCGTAGGCAACAATGTGCTGGCAAGGGATTATGCTGCGCAGGCAGTGAATATGGACCCGAATAACCCGCAGTACAGAGAGCTGATGAACCAGCTGAACTGGGGAGCACAGAGATATAATAGTAATCCGTTTGGTCAGGGATATGGCAATCGTAATTCCTCTCCGTGTGGAACTGGAAATATGTGCTGTGATCTGTGGATCGCAGATTCATTATGTGAATGTATGGGAGGAGATCTGTGTCCATGCATCTAAATACAAAAAAGATTGCATTTGCAGGCGTTATGCTTGCACTGACAGAAGTGGGGATTGCGCTTGGCAGTGTGATCGAAACGAATACCCTTTTTTTACTGGCGGCAGCGTCCTTTTTTGTCGGGATTGTGATTCAGGAATTTGGATTGAAAAGCGGGGCAGGCTTTTTACTGGCTGGAATTTTGCTGGCAATCCTTCTGTCTCCGAATAAATTATATGTGGTTTCCTATGCATTTATGGGATTTTATATTCTAATTATAGAAACAATATGGCATTTTTCTGGAAGAGCTACCGGATGGATCAGAAGCCGTAACTTTTTCTGGCTCATGAAATATCTGGTATTTAATGTACTTTATATTCCGGGTTTAATATATTTCTGGAGTATGTTATCTGAAAAAAAGGCTGCAAAAGGAATAATGCTTATGTCTGCTGTATTCGGACAATTTATACTTTTTGTCTTTGATAAGACATATGAATATGCAATGGGGAAAATCTGGAAAGAAAATAGACATAAATTCGGATTTTAAAGCATATATAATACAATAATGATGATGTGAGTGTCGAAAGTAAATTTTGCTGCTCACTGATGTAACCGGATTGTTCTATTGCTACGCAATTCCCATAATCCTCGAACACATCATAATAATAAAAATATAAATTTTATGTATTTTTTGCACAAAAAAGTGGAAAATTTAACAGAAAAATTGTATAATATAAGACAGGACAAATAGGAAAGAGAGGATTCACTTATGAAGCAGAATAATATGCTTGCTATGATCTTGGCGGGCGGACGAGGAAGTCGTCTTCACGAGCTTACAAATAAAGTAGCCAAACCTGCGGTTTCATATGGTGGGAAATACAGAATCATTGATTTTCCACTTAGCAACTGTGCCAACAGCGGAATTGATAATGTAGGAGTCCTGACACAGTATGAGTCTATTTTACTTAACAGTTATGTAGCGGCAGGCCGCAGATGGGGGTTAGATGCCCAGAACAGCGGAGTCTATGTACTTCCACCGCGTGAAAAAGCGGATGCGGATCTGGATGTATACAGAGGAACAGCAGATGCAATTTCACAGAACATTGATTTTGTGGACATGTTTGCACCAGAATATGTACTGATTCTTTCCGGTGACCATATTTATAAGATGAATTATGATAATATGCTTGATTATCATAAAGAGACTGGAGCAGATGCAACAATCGCGGTCATTGAGGTTCCGATGAAGGAAGCAAGCCGTTTTGGCATTATGAATACGGACGATGAAGGAAGAATTGTAGAGTTTGAAGAGAAACCGGAGAATCCAAAGAGCAATCTGGCATCCATGGGTATTTACATATTCAACTGGAAGCTTTTAAGAAAGATGCTCCTTGCAGATATGAAAAATCAGGATTCCAATCATGATTTCGGAAAAGATATCATTCCGACTATGCTGAATGATGGAAGAAAGCTCTATGCATACAAGTTCAAAGGATATTGGAAAGATGTCGGAACAATTGATTCCCTGTGGGAAGCAAATATGGATCTGATCAATAGTAAAAATGAACTTGATCTGAATGATGATTCATGGAAGATTTACACAGAGGATACAACTGCGCTTCCGCAGTATGTTGGTCCGACAGCAGAGATTGAAAGAGCATTTATCAACCAGGGATGTGTGATCAATGGAAAAGTCAAAAATTCTGTATTGTTTACAGGTGCAAGAGTCGGCGAAGGTGCACAGATTATTGACAGTGTACTGATGCCGGGCGTTGAAGTAGAAGAAGGTGCAGTTGTAACAAGAGCGCTTGTGGCTGATGGCGTAAAGATTGGCAAAAATGCAGTTGTCGGATCAGCAGACAGTGAACATATTGAATTAGTATCAAAACGTGTTAAGGGGGATGAGTAATATGGCACAGGCATTTGGAATCGTAAGTTTTGCCGGCAACAATATCCGGGTAGGAGAGATGCAGAATTACCGTCCGGTTGGTGCTGTTTCATTCCTTGGAAGATACAGAGTTATCGATTTCCCAATCTCTAATATGAGCAACAGTGAAATCGAACATATTCAGGTTTATGTAAGAAGAAAACCACGTTCTCTTACAGAACATCTTGGAACAGGACGTCATTACAATATCAACTCAAAGAGTGGACGTCTTCATATTCTTTATTCTGATTTTGAAAATGCAGAATGGAGTGTATACAATAATGACCTGGCGGCATATGAAGAAAATATGGAGTGTATTGAAGCTGTAAAATATCCATATGTAGTTATTGCACCAAGTTATATGATTTATACACAGAATTATGATGAATTACTTAAGACACATATTGAATCCGGTGCAGATATTACCCTGTTATATCACAGTGTGGATAATGCAAAAGAATACTATCTGAACTGTTCAACACTTAATCTGAACAAGCAGAAAGGTGTTCTTTCATTAGAACCGAACCATGGCAACGCGAAAAACCGTAATATTTTCATGGACACTTATGTAATGCGCAAAGATCTGTTTATGGAACTGGTTAAAAAGGGAAGAAAGATTTCTTCCATGTTCACACTTAATGATATTGTGAATATGGCATGCAGTGAACTGGATGTACGTGGAGTGTCACATCGAGGATTCTTTGCATCTATCACAGATTTCAAGAGCTACTATAATGCAAACTTATCACTGATCGATATGAAGAATGCAGTGACTTTGTTTGATAAGAGCTGGCCAATTTACACAAGAACAAATGATTCCTGCCCAACAAAGTATTACGAAGGAGCAAGTGTCAAGAAGTCAGTAATTTCCAATGGATGTCTAATCGAGGGTACTGTTGAGAATTCGGTAATCGGACGTGGCTGTGTAATTAAGAAAGGTGCAGTTGTCAAAGACAGTGTTATCCTTCCGGGAGTTGTAATTGGAGAGGATGCACAGATTGAAGCGCAGGTAGTGGACAAGAGTGCAAGGATTGTCCATGCAAAGGAACTGATTGCAGATCCGGAAAAACCAGGATATGTAAGAAGAAACGATACTTTATAATCAAAAGAAATTCAACAGAGAGAAGAATGTTGGCTTGGGCAGACTTCTCTCTGTTTTTTTGTTTCATAAAAAAGAGGCTCATAACGAACCCCTTTTGCTGCTTTGTAAAATTATAATCTATTCGCGTCCCATTTGTAAAATCGGGCTGATCTTTTTGTAGATCAGGAATACGATCAATGATACCAGGAAACCTTTCAGCAGATTGAAAGGTGCAACAGAAAGTAAAACAAAAGTGATATGACTGTTGACTGCGGTTCCCATGGCAACCAGTGCGTCGATCGGCATATGGAATGCAGCAGCGTATGCCGGAAGCAGAAGGTATGCATTGATAAAACATCCGACAATTGTCATAAAAACAGTTCCTGTTACCATACCGATGATCGCACCCTTGCGAGAATGTAACTTCTGATAAATCAGGGAAGCCGGAATACACATTGCACATCCGATCAGGAAGTTTCCGAGGTCTCCAACACCAGCTGTTGATGTACCTCTGATCAGGAGGTTCAACAGGATTTTGACCAGTTCGATCAAAGCGCCGGCTACAGGTCCCATGGTAAATGCTCCGATAAGGACCGGAACTTCACTGAAATCAATTTTGTAAAAGGTTGGTGCAAATGGAAGTGGAATATCAAATAACATCAGAACCATAGCGATTGCTCCGAGCACACCAATCTGTGCAATTACCTTTGTGCTGATACGTTTTTTTTCTTTCGTTGTTGTTTTTGGGTTTGTCATTACATCTGTACTCATTTTTTCTCTCCTTTTCTCTTGACATAATCAGATGAATTGAGGAGGAAAATCTTCGAAAGCCTATGCAAAAAAATCCCCGACCTAATACGTCGGGGGGATTATTTGCAAAATCACTTTTTCTTCTCTCATCCAGACTTTACTGTCGGTTTTGGAATTGCACCAAATCAGCTGTCAGAAATCTGACAGGTCGCGGACTGTAACCGCCGGTTGGGAATTCTGCTTATACTATAGCGATAAGAAGTCACCCTACCCCGAAGAATTTCCTTGTTCATTTGAACACATTATAGCGCAGGCGTATATAAAATACAAGTACAAGTTAAGAAAAGACAGTGTTTTTCTAAACCTGGAGTGAGCAGTAACGACTTGTTTCCAAAGATTCGGTATGATATAATCGGTGTGACTTAATCTGATATGGAGGAAAATGAATGAATATAAAGTTTGAAGTAAAAATGACAAAAAAAGCCATGTTTGATTTTATGCTCTATACTTCCTATACAAGCCTTAGCGGAATCGTTGGTGTGATTTTCGGTGGTGTAACACTGGTGCTGGGAATCAGACAATGCATGTTTGGAAGCTACAGTACAGCTGCAACGTTCTTTTTGTTTGCCGCAATTTTTCTGATCGGAAACCCACTTCATTTAAAAGCACGTGCGGCAGAACAGGTAATGCGCTCTCCGATGTTTCAGAAACCGATTAGTTATGAACTTAACGAAGAAGGAATCCGCATTTCACAGGATGAACAAAGTGTGCTTAATGAATGGGGAGATTTCCGAAAGGCAGTTTCAACCGGTCAGTCTGTAATTATATATGTAACAAAGGTAAGAGCACTGATTTTTCCAAGAGAATCCCTGGGAGAACAGTATGCGGCAACAGTGCAGATGATTTCTACACATATGCCAGCCAAGAAAGTCAATATCAGACACGTCAGTGCAAATTAGGAGGCAGACCAGAAGATGATAATTGAAACAAAAAGTGCCAAAGAAACCTATGATCTCGGTAAGAAGATCGGGAGTCATGCAAAAGCAGGAGAAGTCTATACACTGGTAGGAGATCTCGGCGTCGGAAAGACCGTATTTACCCAGGGACTGGCAAAAGGACTGGGGATTGAAGAACCGATCAGCAGTCCAACCTTTACAATAGTCCAGGTATATGATGACGGAAGACTTCCGTTCTATCATTTTGATGTGTATCGGATTGGTGACATTGAAGAGATGGACGAGATTGGTTTTGAAGACTATGTATATGGAGACGGTGTAAGCCTGATCGAATGGGCGAACCTGATCGATGAGATTCTTCCGGCGAACCGGACAGAGATCACGATAGAAAAAGATCTGGAACAGGGATTTGATTTCCGCCGGATCACGGTAGAGAAAAGAGGAGAATAACATGCGCATTTTAGCAATAGACAGTTCGGGACTTGTTGCAACTGTCGCAGTAGTTGAAGAAGAAAACAAAATTTCCAAAACGATTGCAGAGTATACGATCAATTATAAAAAGACACATTCACAGACCTTATTACCGATGTTGGATGAAATCGTGAAGATGACGGATATGAATCTGGATACGATTGATGCGATTGCGGTAGCAGGAGGACCGGGATCATTTACCGGACTCAGAATTGGTTCAGCAACTGCAAAGGGACTGGGGCTGGCACTGAAGAAGCCTTTGATTCACATTCCGACAGTAGACGGGCTTGCTTATAATCTGTGTTATACAGACAGGATCATTTGTCCGATCATGGATGCAAGAAGAAATCAGGTATATACTGGTATTTATCAGATGGACGGTGATAAACTGCAGGTTTTGGAAGCACAGATGGCAGTCGAAATCGATGAACTTGCCAAAAAACTTTGTACTTATGGAAAACCAGTGATCTTTCTTGGAGACGGTGTACCGGTGCATAAAGACAGGCTGGAGAAGGAATTGATGACGAATTATGATATTGCATTTGCACCGGCACATATGAACCAGCAGAGAGCTGCAGCAGTCGGTATGCTTGGAATTCAGTATTATAAAGAAGGAAAAACAGAAACTGCAATGGAACACAAACCGGATTATCTGCGTGTATCACAGGCAGAACGGGAAAGAGAAGAACGTCTGAAAGCAGAAAAAACACATGAGTAATAGAGATAACATAGAAATTACTTTGATAACAGAAAATGACAGAGAACGAATGGAACAGGTGGCGCAGATGGAAACAGACGTATTTCCGGATCCGTGGAGTTATCATGAAGTGAGATCAACTGTCAGACAGAAGCATACTTTTTGTGCGGCAGCAATGGAAGGGGATACCCTGCTGGGATATTTTCTATGTTATTATGTTCTGGATGAATGCGAGATTGCAAGAATTGCAGTTGCTGAATCTGAAAGACGCAGAGGAATTGGACAGATGCTGTTTGGATTTATGGAACAGATCTGCCATGAAAAGCAACTGAAAAGAATGCTTCTTGATGTCCGTAAGAGTAATCAGACAGCGATTGCTTTTTATGAAAAAAACAAATTTGGAATCGATGGAGAGCGAAAGCTCTATTACGGAGGGAAAAATCCGGAAGATGCAATCCTGATGAGCCGTATGGTTTAGAAAATGGAAGAAATCGCAAGAATATACAAGACTTCCCACTGGAAGGCGTCAGTCTGTGACGTTATAATGTACCTGAACATAGAAAGAGCTGAAAAATGAAATGGCATTCTTTTTTTGCAAAGATACTCAGGAGGAAGTAAGATGCGTAATTATAAAAAAATTCAGACAGAAAAAAATACAGTCACAAAGATTGTGTGCAATAAATGTAAAAAAGAAATCACAATAAAAAATGGAATACCGGAGGAAGAGATGCTTACAGTTGAAAAAAGATGGGGATATTTTTCGCACAAAGACGGAGAACTCCATCGATTTGATATCTGTGAGGAATGTTATGATACCTGGATAGCATCTTTCCAGATTCCGGTATATGGAGAACAGGAGTTAGAATGTTAGATGTATGTTTGCTTGGAAGCGGTGGAATGATGCCGCTTCCTTATCGATGGCTGACCGCACTTATGACAAGATATAACGGCAGCCAGCTGCTGATTGACTGTGGTGAAGGCACACAGATTGCGTTAAAAGAGAAGGGATGGAGTTTTAAACCGATCGATGTAATTTGTTTCACACATTACCATGGAGATCATATCAGCGGACTTCCGGGACTTCTTCTTACAATGGGAAATGCGGACAGAAAGGAACCGCTTACTCTGATTGGACCGAAAGGTCTGGAGAGAGTGGTGAGTTCTCTGCGAGTGATCGCGCCGGAACTGCCATTTGAAATCCACTATAGAGAAATTACAGAGCCAGAACAGATTTTTGAGATGGATGGATATCGTCTGAAAGCATTTCGTGTAAAACATAATGTGATCTGTTACGGTTATACGATTGAGATCGACCGTGCCGGCAAATTTGATGTGCAGAGGGCAACAGAACAGAAAATCCCGAAGGAATACTGGAAACACCTTCAAAAAGGTGAGACAGTAGAGCTTGACGGAAGAATACTGACGCCGGAGATGGTCCTTGGACCACCTCGAAGAGGAATTAAGCTTACCTATTGTACAGATACAAGACCGACGGATTCTATCCGGAAGAATGCAAAAGGGTCAGACCTGTTTATCTGCGAAGGAATGTACGGAGAAAAAGAAAAAGCGGCAAAAGCAGTAGAATATAAGCATATGACCTTTTATGAGGCAGCAAACCTGGCAAAAGAGGCGGAGGTAGGAGAAATGTGGCTTACGCATTACAGCCCGTCCCTGCGCCACCCGGAAGAATATATGGATGAAGTGCGGGCAATCTTTCCACATGCGATCGCAGGAAAAGACCGTATGACAACAGAACTGGATTTCCCGGAATAAGCAAAGCAGTAGAGAGAAGGAAAAATATGGATACAGAGAAAAAGGATATATTAATACTGGCAATTGAAAGTTCCTGTGATGAAACGGCAGCAGCCGTTGTAAAGAACGGACGACAGGTGTTGTCAAATGTGATCTCATCACAGATAGATCTACATAAATTATATGGTGGTGTGGTTCCGGAAATCGCATCGAGAAAGCATATTGAAAAGATTAATCAGGTAATAGAAGAGGCTCTGGAAAATGCAGAGGTTACACTGGATGATATTGATGCAATCGGTGTAACTTACGGTCCGGGGCTTGTTGGTGCGCTTCTTGTCGGTGTGGCAGAAGCAAAAGCAATCGCATATGCGAAAAAGTTACCACTTGTTGGAGTTCATCATATTGAAGGGCATATTTCTGCAAATTATATTGAGAATCTGGAACTGGAACCACCGTTCTTGTGTCTTGTTGTGTCTGGGGGACATACGCATCTCGTATGCGTCAAGGATTATGGAACTTATGAGATTCTTGGAAGAACCAGAGATGATGCGGCAGGAGAGGCTTTTGATAAAGTGGCTAGAGCAATTGGCCTGGGATATCCGGGAGGACCGAAGATTGATAAGCTTTCAAAAGAGGGGGATCCAGATGCAATCCCATTTCCGCGCGCGCATATTGAAGATTCCCCATATGATTTCAGCTTCAGTGGCGTGAAGTCAGCAGTTTTAAACTATATTAACGGCTGCAAGATGAAAGGGATTGAATACAACCGTGCTGATATTGCTGCATCCTTCCAGAAAGCAGTTACTGATGTGCTGGTAGACAATGCAATGCATGCAGTAAAAGAATATGGACTTAATAAGTTTGCAATTGCGGGAGGCGTGGCGTCAAACAGTAGTCTTCGTGCAGCAATGAAACAGGCATGTGAAAAGAATGAAATAGAATTTTACTATCCGTCACCGATTTTCTGTACAGATAATGCAGCAATGATCGGTGTGGCGGCTTATTATGAATACATAAATGGAACCAGACATGGATGGGATCTGAATGCAGTCCCGAATCTGAAACTTGGCGAAAGATAGAGTGGGCGAACCACGAAATGCAGGTAAAAAGGAGAGAATAATATGAACAGGGAAAAATGTACAGCAGTAGTCCTGGCAGCAGGAAAAGGAAGCCGGATGGGTACAAAAATACAGAAGCAGTATCTGGAAATATGTGGAAAGCCTGTACTTTACTATTCTCTTGCTGCATTTGCAGCATCTCCGATTATTGATGAAATTGTTCTTGTGACAGGAGAAGGTAAGACTGATTATTGCCGGAAAAATATTATAGAAGCTTACGGAATCACAAAAGTTAACAAAATTGTGGTTGGTGGAAAAGAACGGTATGAATCTGTATATAAAGCACTAAGAGAAATAGAACCGGAAGGTTATGTCTTTATTCATGATGGAGCACGTCCGTTTGTTGATGAATCGATCATAGAACGAACTTACCAGGCAGTAAAAGAATACCGGGCATGTGTGGCAGGAATGCCATCGAAAGATACGGTAAAGATTGTAGATGGGAATGATTTCGCAGTAAATACACCGGAACGAAGATTTGTGTGGTGTATTCAGACTCCGCAGGTATTTGAGACTGCATTGATTCGTCATGCATATTTTAAATTGATGGAAAATGAAGAAAATGAAACAGGGATAACAGACGATGCGATGGTTGTAGAGCGTATGGAAAACTGTGCAGTAAAGTTGGTAGAAGGTTCGTATGAGAATATAAAGATTACAACGCCAGAAGATCTGATATTAGCAGAAAGTCTGATCAAAAAAAATTGAAAAAAATTTAAAAAAAGTGTTGACAATAATGTATCACTATGATATTATCTATCTTGTCGCTGATACACAGCAACAACTTAATAAATGCGGAGAGGTATCGAAGTGGTCATAACGAGGCGGTCTTGAAAACCGTTTGTCCGAAA
>OGZR01000748.1_pt1 | contig 12171 bp, 7 predicted proteins | sample 1576851 | NCBI WGS metagenome assembly OGZR01 (sample SAMEA3541492, study PRJEB24748) | human gut metagenome | biome: human gut; feature: human-associated habitat; material: faeces | place: China | collected 2012
CCGCAAGAGTTCTTCTCTTCTGTGTGCTTGCACTCATCAGTGGACTGATCCTTCTGGCATACGGAATCTACACATATAACAAGAACACAAAGAAACGCAGACGGAAAGGAGAGTAAGCAGATGAAAAGATGGAAAAAATTACTGGTTTCTCTTCTGACTGTATCAATGACGATCGGTGCATCCACGATGAGCGTTATGGCTGCTGACGGGTATACCTATAAGGTAACTTTATCTGCAGGTAATAAAGGAACGATAAACGGCCAGGCTAAGGAGGAGCGGGATTCTCTTGTCGCCGGTTCTACTGTTACTTTTAATCTGAAGGACGTTCAGGTAACCGATGACAAATACTATGTCAAAGGAATCCGTCTCAGCGGACGTGACAATGAAGAAGCTCTTGCTTCTCCTGTATTAGACAATGTAACCGGCGATGCCGACTATGTAGTAGCCTATGGAATCAAAAAGGACATGGTTGCCTACACCGTAAACTATCAGGATGCTTCCGGTAAGGCGCTTGCAGAAAGCCAGACCTTCTACGGAAATGTCGGTGACAAACCAATCGTCGCTTATCAGTATATCGAGAATTATATTCCAGATGCTCTTGCACTTACCAAGACTTTGAGTAATAATGTATCTGAGAATGTATTTACGTTTACCTACAAACCGGGTGCTACAGACCGTGTTGTTACAACAACAACCACCATCACAACGACTGTTCCTGGTACAGCAACTCCTGGCACAGGTACCGGTAATGCCGGTACAACAGGTGGCACGACAGGCGGCACAACCGGTGGAACTGCCGGAACTACCGGTGGAACTACAACCGGAACTACCAGTGGCACTACAACCGGAACTACCGGTGGCACAACAGACGGAACCACAACCGGTACAACCGATGGTACAACGACAGATAACAATTCTCAGGATACGACAGACGATACGACCACCGCACCGGATGAACAGACACCAAAGTCTCTGGTAGATCTGGATGATGAAGACACTCCAAAAGGAAATATCGATGCGAAAGACAAGACGAGCAAGACTCCGATCGCAGCAGGGATCGGCATTATCGTTGTTGCGGTAGCAGCTCTCGCAGGACTGATCGTATTCTTGAAAAAACGTGCAAAATAAAAAAGCGCGGCACTAAAGGAGAAGTCTTTTTTGAAGAGAACGAAGAAAAAGAAAAGCCCGGTGGCTGCATTTTGCAGTGCACTGGGCACTGTTTTACTGACAGTACTGATTCTTGCCTGTATTCCGCTGACGCTTCCGAAAGCTTTTGGTTTTCAGATGTACACCGTGATCAGTGGGAGCATGGAACCGGCGATCCCGACGGGAAGCCTGGTCTATGTCCGGTATGAAGAACCAGACACGATCGTCAAAGATGATGTCATTGCTTTTTACAGCAACAATGCAGACGGCTCGATCATCACCCACCGTGTAGTATCCAACAGCCCGGCGATGGGACAGTTTATCACCAAAGGGGATGCCAATGAGGAAAAAGATATGAATCCGATCCCTTACAACAACTACATCGGAAAAGTAAAGCTTTCTGTTCCGGTTGTCGGCGGTATCGCACAGGCTGCAACCGGCACTGCCGGAAAGATTGCCGCTGCATCTATCATCGGTCTTGCTGTGATTCTTGAAATCGTTGCTGCCATGCTTGACAGACGCGATGACGAAGACGAATAAGAGAAAACGTTTTTCATTTTAGCTTGCTAAAGTGTGAAACATTTGCTAAAATAATATCAGATTGTATTGTCAGAAGAAGATGGGGGAATTTCACAATTCTCCCATTTGTCATATATTGAAAAGAATGGAGAGGTGAATGGATTGTTATCCAACCAGATTTTACAGAGAACAATCAATGAAATAGGGGATATCATCGAGTGTAACTGTTCCATCTGGAACACAGACGGAGTGATGCTTGCAGCTGTAGGTAATGAGAAGCCTGCAGTAAAAAAAGCTGTCTGCTCATTTTTAAAAGAGCTGGAGGTTACCGGCGTATCGGAGGAGCACCTGGATGAATGCTATGGTCTGTTTCCGGTTTATGATGATGATGAACTGACTTATATTTTCGTGATCGAGCACAATAATGAGATCGATGTGCATACCAGCGGACGCTTAAGTGTCTGTCAGCTTGAGAGCCTTTTAAGATCCGGAAGCGAACGTCTTGACCGTAACCGTTTTATCCAGAACCTGCTCCTGGATAACCTGCTTCTCGTAGATATCTACAATCAGGCGAAAAAGCTTGGTATTACAGTTGAGCAGCGCAGAGTCGTCTATCTGATCGAACCGAAGAATCCGGATGACACGATCGTCCTGGATATGATCCGTGGGATTTATTCCTCGGGAACCGGTGATTTTGTTACTGCCGTAGATGAGGGACATATTATTCTGATCAAGTCCCTTGACAGTACGGATGATTATGATACGATCCGTTCGACTGCCGATATGCTGGTGAATGCGATCAACACCGAAGCTATGGTCAATGTCCGGCTTTCCTTCGGAACCATCATTCCCGAACTCAAAGAGGTCTCACAGTCTTACAAAGAAGCTGGCATGGCTCTGGATGTGGGACGTATCTTCTATCCGGAACGCAATATTTTATCCTACCGCGAACTCGGTATCGGACGGCTGATCCACCAGCTTCCCGTTTCCTTATGCGAGATGTTCCTGGAAGAAGTATTTGCCGGAAATACCGTTGATCAGTTTGACGAAGAAACCTTATCCACAGTTGATAAATTTTTTGAAAACAGCCTGAATATTTCGGAGACAGCGAGACAGCTTTTCGTCCACCGGAATACGCTCGTCTACCGGCTGGAGAAGATCCAGAAGCAGACCGGGCTGGATGTCAGAGTCTTTGAGGACGCCCTGACATTTAAGATCGCTCTGATGGTCGCAGACCACATGAAATTTATAGAAAACAGAAAATAGGAGGACATGATATGGTGAAATTATACGAAGGCGGTGCCTATCTTTTACACGGTACTGAGGTAATTGCAGATGCACCCGATGCACTTGCTGCCGTAAAAAGCAAGACAGGGATTGAGACAACAAAAGAAGCTACTGCAAAAGAGACAATGGCTTATGGGATCTTAAGTGCGCATAATACTTCCGGTAATATGCAGCAGCTTCAGATCAAATTTGACAAGCTGACTTCGCACGACATTACCTTTGTCGGAATCATCCAGACTGCAAGAGCATCCGGACTGGAGAAATTCCCGATCCCTTATGTTCTGACCAACTGCCATAACTCTCTGTGTGCAGTCGGCGGTACGATCAATGAAGATGACCACATGTTTGGACTGACCTGTGCGAAGAAGTACGGCGGTGTCTATGTTCCGCCTCATCAGGCCGTTATCCACCAGTTTGCCCGTGAAATGCTCGCAGGCGGCGGCAAGATGATCCTTGGTTCTGACAGCCACACCCGTTATGGTGCACTCGGTACCATGGCAATGGGAGAGGGCGGACCGGAACTTGTAAAACAGCTTCTGAACAAGACTTATGATATCAAGATGCCGGGCGTTGTCGGAATCTATCTGGACGGCGAACCGGTGAAAGGTGTCGGACCGCAGGACGTTGCCCTTGCGATCATCGGCGCAACTTTCGGCAATGGCTATGTCAATAACAAGGTCATGGAATTTGTCGGACCTGGCGTTGGCAAATTAAGTGCAGACTTCCGTATCGGAATCGATGTTATGACAACAGAGACAACCTGCCTCTCTTCTATCTGGAGAACCGATGACAAGATCAAAGAGTTCTACGATATCCACGGAAGAAGTGATGACTTCAGGGAACTAAATCCTGGCGCAGTCGCTTACTATGACGGTCTTGTATACGTCAATTTGAGCGAGATCAAGCCTATGATCGCCATGCCGTTCCATCCGTCCAATGTCTACACCATCGAGGATGTCAATGCCAACCTTGCAGATGTTCTCCACGATGTAGAGCAGCGCGCGCTGGTAAGCCTGGACGGTGCTGTGGATTACTCTCTTCAGGACAAGATCGTAAATGGTAAGCTTTATGTCGATCAGGGTATCATCGCAGGCTGTGCCGGTGGCGGTTTTGAAAATATCTGTGCTGCCGCAGACATCATCCGTGGCAAATACATCGGATCAGATGAATTTACCTTCAGTGTTTACCCGGCAAGTACACCGATCTACATGGAGCTTGTGAAAAATGGTGCGGTTGCTGACCTGATGGAAGCCGGTACGATCGTGAAGACTGCCTTCTGCGGACCGTGCTTCGGTGCTGGGGATACTCCGGCAAACAATGCATTTTCCATCCGTCACTCTACCCGTAACTTCCCGAACCGTGAAGGAAGCAAGCTGCAGAGTGGACAGATCGCATCTGTTGCCCTTATGGATGCACGTTCCATTGCCGCAACTGCTGCGAACAAAGGTTTCCTTACTCCGGCAACAGATTTTGATATTGAATACAAGAACCCGACCTACCACTTTGATTCCAGGATTTACGCCAACCGTGTATTTGACAGCCACGGCGTTGCTGATCCTTCGGTTGAGATCAAATTCGGACCGAACATCAAAGACTGGCCGGCAATGAGCGCTCTTCCTGAGAATCTGATCCTGAAGGTCGTATCTGAGATCCACGATCCGGTTACAACGACAGACGAACTGATCCCGTCCGGCGAGACTTCTTCTTATCGTTCCAACCCGCTTGGACTTGCTGAATTTGCACTTTCCCGAAAGGATCCTGCCTATGTAGGACGCGCGAAAGAGGTCCAGAAAGCCCAGAAAGCGATTGAAGCAGGTACTTGTCCACTGGATGTACTGGATGAATTAAAACCGGTGATGGCAGCAATCCAGAAGTCTTATCCGGAAGTCGGCAAAGGAAATATCGGTGTCGGAAGTACCATTTTCGCGGTCAAACCTGGTGATGGTTCTGCCCGTGAGCAGGCTGCTTCCTGCCAGAAGGTTCTCGGCGGCTGGGCGAATATCGCGAATGAGTACGCAACCAAACGTTACCGCTCGAACCTGATCAACTGGGGCATGCTTCCGTTTATTACCGAAGAGGAACACACAAAGCTTTCTTTCAGGAACGGTGACTATCTCTTCGTGCCGGATATCCGCAAAGCAGTAGAAGATAAAGCTTCCACGATCAAGGCTTATGTCGTAGGCGATGATCTGAAGGAGATTGATCTGAAGCTCGGTGATCTGACGGATGCAGAACGTGAGATCATCCTCAAAGGATGTCTGATCAATTATTACAGAGGTTAATTTTTCTCAGACAATGATATGATTTAAAAGGGACGGAAATTTTTCTGTCCCTTTTTGCAACACTTCCGACTTTTTTATACTCTTATATACAAAGAACCTGTTATGAGAGGAGGGACTTTATGATCGATGCAATTGCATTTAAAGAATTATATAAGACGGTTTATCAGGATCTGTATCGTTTTGCGCTCTGCATGATGCATCATCCGCAGGATGCAGAAGACGCCGTCAGTGAAGCCGTTCTTTCCGCCTATGAGAACATACATAAATTACGCAAAGAAGAAGCATTCCGTTCCTGGATCTTTCAGATTCTGGCAAATGTGTGCCGCCGGAAGTTAAAGAGCCGTGAACGGACCGAGACCGAGCTGAAAGAAGATCATGCTTCTGCCACATACTGTGACGGACTCCGCACAGATGTCGAGCGTGCTTTTCTTATTCTCGATGAAGACGATCAGCTGATCATCGGCTTATCCGTCTATGGCGGTTACAACAGTAAAGAGATTGGAAAAATGCTAAGGCTGAACCCGAATACAGTCCGCTCCCGCAGAAAGCGTGCCCTCGAAAAGATGAGCTGGCTTCTGAAAGAGTAGGATAAAAGAGTAATAGGAGGTGTTTCATATGACAGATCACGAAAAAGAAATACTGGATAAAATAAAACAATCTACGGAAAAAACTCCTGTTCCGGAAAGCCTTGCACCGGATCAGATTATGAAAATGCTGGAAGAGCATAACAGCACTCAGGCTTCCGGACATATACCGAAAAAGCATGGATTTTCCCGCGGCCACCGGATGCGCGGAGGACTTATCGCTGCCGCACTGGTACTGGTTGTCGGCATTGGCGCCCACATCCGCCAGCAGAATCTTTCTTCAGACTCAGCCACTTTTTCCACAAAAAGCAGTTCTTCAATCGGTACATCCTCCGGTAAGCTTGCTTCTTCCGATACTTTAGAGACGGCAACCGATTATGATGAAGTCTACACATACCTGCAATCTTATCAGGATGAGTTGGATTCTTCATCTGTTACCGGTTCAACCGACGGCGGAATTGTCATGTATTCAACTAAAACAGCCGACAATGATGCACGTACCGATAGTTCCAGCTCCTCTTCGGATTCTTCAACAGCCTCTGCACGTGCTGTGGATACTTCATTTTCCGATACCAACGTCCGCACAGAGGGTGTCGGTGAAGCAGACATTGTAAAAACGGATGGAAGTTATCTTTATACACTGAAAGCAAACTCACAGGAAATTTCCATTGTAGATATCCGGTCTGATCAGATGAAGGTTGTTTCCGGTATTTCGCTGAATGAGAATTTTCAGGCATCCGAATTTTACCTGAGTGACCAGAAGCTTTTTGTCCTTGGCAACATGCAGAACACACAGGTTGATTCTGACAGTAAAACCTTGTACCGCGGCAGCTGTACCCGTATCCAGACTTATGATCTGGCAGATATCAATAATCCAAAATCCATCGGAACCGTGGATCAGAGTGGTTACTACCGCACTTCACGTTTTAAAGACGGATATCTGTATGTATTCAGCGACTATTATATTTACGATACGATCACCAAAAAAGATTATCCTTCCTATGTTCCGCTTGTTGGTGACAATCTTCTGAAGCAGTCGGATATCTATCTCCCGACGAACCATGCAGCAGACCAGTACCTTGTTGTCAGCTCCGTTTCCGCTTCCAGTCCGGATAAGGCAGCAGACCAGAAAGCAGTCATGTCTGAGAATGGCGAAGTCTATGTGAGTGAGAACAACATTTATATTTACGAGTATGCGAACAGCAGTATCCTCGCAGATAATCTTGCGGCAAAGAATCAGACGATCCTCCGCAAGCTGTCTTACAATAAAGGAAAACTTTCCGGCTCTGCCCAGGGCAAAGTAAAAGGATATCTGAACGATTCCTTCAGCATTGATGAGTATGACAATACGTTGCGGCTGGTGACAACGGTTACGCATAATGTCGGAAGCTCTTCACAGTCCAATTCAGTCTATGTGCTGGATGCAGATTTGAAAACAATCGGTAAGATCGAGGATCTTGCCAAAAATGAACAGGTCTATTCCGCAAGATTTTTGGGCGATACCGGTTACTTTGTAACTTATGAACAGACAGATCCTTTATTCTCCGTAGACTTTTCCGATCCGGAGAATCCGAAGATCCTTGGCAAGCTGAAAATTCCCGGCTTTTCGGAATACCTGCATTTTTACAGTGATAACCTGCTTCTTGGAATCGGTATGGATACCGATGAAAATGGCATTACAAACGGGGTAAAGGTCTCTATGTTTGATATCAGTGATCCTTCGGATGTGAAGGAAGTCAGCAAGTACACACTGGATCAGTACTATTACTCGGATGTCTTTTCTGACTACCGTGCAGCACTGGTTGATACGGAAAAGAATCTGATCGGCTTTCCGCTTTCCGGATCTGCCAACCAGTATGTGATCCTTTCTTACGATAAAGATCAGGGCTTCCAGGTACAAATGCAGGAGGAAGTCAACGGTAATTCTTATCTTGGAACCCGCGGTGTGTATGCAAATGAAAAGTTCTATGTGATCAATGGAAATGCAATTGAAGCATACCGGATGGGAGACTATGTGAAGATAGATGATCTGCTGCTGTAGCGCAGATTTGCGACCGGAGCTACCGCTCCGCATACTTTGTACACCATTCCACATCACCTTATACACCAAAATCGTATATACAAAAACAGGTGCCCACTGGGATATATCACTAAGATATACTTACGTGGACACCTGTTTTATATTTTCATTTACCTGTTATTCCACACCGTTAAAGCAGTAGGTACATACCTGGCATGCATCAATCCCGATTGATTTGATCAGATCATCCAGTCTGTGATAACGAAGTGAAGTGAAATTCTGTCTCTTGCGGATTTCCTCCAGCATTGCTGCATACCGGTCACTGTTCGGATCCGCATATTCACCCAGTACATTGACATCATTGTCGCCTTCCCACTCACGGATGATCCTTCTTGTGATCAGATCCAGGTCTGATTTGGAACGGGAGAAGTTCAAATATTTGCATCCGTACAAAAGCGGTGGACATGCCGGGCGGACATGCACTTCTTTTGCGCCACTCTGATACAGGAACTCTGTCGTCTCACGGAGCTGTGTGCCACGCACGATAGAATCATCGATCAGCAGCAGGCTCCTGTCTTCGATCAGACTATGTACCGGGATCAGTTTCATTCTGGCGATCAGATTACGCTGACTCTGTGTTGTCGGCATGAAAGATCTTGGCCAGGTCGGAGTATATTTGATAAATGGTCTTGCATACGGAATACCTGATTCATTTGCATAGCCTATCGCATGAGCGATACCCGAATCCGGAACTCCTGCAACAATATCCACGTCGATCGAATGGTCATCTCTCTGTGCTAAAAGCTTTCCACAGTTGTAACGCATTTCTTCTACACCAACCCCTTCATAAGAAGAAGTAGGATATCCATAGTATACCCACAGGAACGAACAGATTCTCATCTTTTCACATGCAGGACTTACAGTCTCCACAGATTCCGGTGTCACGTAGACGATTTCCCCAGGTCCCAGCTCTTTGTAATCTGTGTATCCAAGGTTGATATATGCAAAGCTTTCAAAGGAAACGCAGTATGCATTCTCTTTCTTTCCGATCACAACCGGTGTACGTCCGAGAAGGTCTCTGGCTGCATAAATTCCATTCTCTGTCAGAAGCAGAAGCGTCATCGAGCCTTCAACTACTGACTGCACATAACGGATTCCCTCAACAAACGAATCCTTTTTACAGATCAATGCCGCAACCAGCTCTGTAGAATTGATCTGTCCATTGGTCATAGACTGAAAATGTGTATGTCCATTTTCATAAAGATTCCGGATCAGCTGATCCGCATTATTGATCTTACCTACTGTCGTAATTCCAAAGCACCCCAGATGCGACTGGATCAGAATTGGCTGTGGATCATAATCTGAAATACATCCAATTCCAATATTTCCCTTCATTGTATCAACATCTTTTTCAAATTTTGTACGGAACGGCGAATTTTCAATATTATGAATCGCTCTCTTCCAGCCATCACTTCCGTAAGTAGCCATACCTCCGCGGCGGGTTCCAAGATGCGAATGATAATCTGTTCCATAAAAAAGATCCAGATTACATGCTTCTTTTGATGCAACGCCAAAAAATCCTCCCATATCTGTAGGTCTCCTTTCTTTATCCCAATGCCATAGCCTGTATTTTTCATCTATTTTTTAGTGTATCATGCATTTATGGACGGAAACAATAGCAAAACCCCGAATATATTGCAAATGGCTATAACTATTTCTAATCGTATTTATAATTGTTTGAATTTTCTGATATATATATTATAATTTCATTTCTTTCTAATTTTATCAAAATTATTTTAAAATTATATTGACAAATAAGTATTTGGGTGTTATTATTAAGTTAATCCAAAAGAAAAGAAGTTCCTGACGAGAAAGGGAATTTCAAAAAGATATTTTTTTAATCTGTTACATAGTTTCATATATACTCGCCAAGAGTATAAGATGAAGAACCAGATCAGAAAAGGGTAACAAGAATAATTGTTATTTGAAGGTTAGAAAGTTTTAAAAAAGCAACTATACATTTTGGTTATGAGCGTTTTGTAAGCGGAGTGTGTAGAGAACAATTTTTTAAATTGATAATTTATAATAATAAGAGAAAATTGATATCTGACTTCTGAACAGAAAAAAGTATAAGAGAAAAAGAATATCCGGATAAAATTTTGGAACGAGAACGAAAGGAAGGAGGCTTTGACCGTTGGATATTTCATCATCTAAAACTCAATATGTTAATGGTATGGCAAATGTAAATTCCTGTGAGATGAGCCTTAACCATAGATTATAATCCGGTAAGAGAAAAGTTAATGATAAAAAAGGTCGGAGTAGTAGATAAACCGGAAGCGATTATAAGATATAAAAAGATTCAGCATTTGTTGACATATTGAAGTAAATACCACAGTAATTCAAGATCAGAAAATGTGTAAAGAAACATTCATTGATAAGTAATTTAACAGTGACGAGAAAGCTGATAAATACCAAAATTGGATTACCTGATTATATAAAATAACGAACGATCAGAATTGATCAAAATCGATTCATATGATTTCATTTTTATAAATTTTATAAAATCTGAATATCATATGAAATGCTCAAAGAACTTACAGGAATAAGAATTACTTAATTCCTCCGATATAAAAATAAAAATTACAATTGAATATTCCGAGACAGCCATTCAAAAGATGGCTGTCTCCTTTTTTTCTGTTACCAGCTCCCAATTTGTGAATTTTTTGTAATATTTTTTTAACATTTCTGAAAAATATCAGCCGTAATTTTTGACATTGACAACGCTCTATGATACACTTAGTAAGTAAAATTATAAGACTTTTGTTTTCCGTTTCTGGTACAAAAGTCAGACTTACTGAGGAAAAGTAAAATAATTAATAATAATCATATGAGGTGAGAAACGTTGGATAAATATGAATATCGCGCAAAGACAGAGCAGATGCTTGCGTATGCCGAACAGAAGTCTTACCAGAAAGCGATGTCGATTGCAGATACGATCGACTGGCGTAAAGTAAAAAATACCGCCATGCTCTCTACCGTAAGCGAAATCTATGAAAATGCGGGGGAACTTGGTAAAGCACGTGATACCTTATTTATTGCGTATGATAAAGCACCTTCCAGCAGAAAGGTTGTATACCGCCTGGGAATTATTTCTCTGAAGCTGGGACATTTCGATGAAGCAGCTGATTGCTACGAAGAATTTGTCAAGCTTGCTCCGAAAGATCCAAACCAGTACATTCTCCGGTATAAGATCTTAAAAGCACAGAAAGCGCCAGTCAAAGAACAGATTGAAGCTCTTGAAGATTTCAAGCATTCTGAATACGTTGAAAAATGGGCATATGAACTTGCCAGATTATACGCTGAAGCCGGTATGACTTCCGAATGTCTTGATGAATGTGATGATCTGATTCTCTGGTTCAGCGAAGGTACTTATGTATACCAGGCAATGGAACTTAAAATGAAATACAAACCGCTGACTCCACTTCAGCAGGAAAAATACGATCATCGAAATGATGGTATCGGCCGTAAGGATTCTTCCAAGAGAAAACCTTCCTTCCGAAAATCCAAAGAACGTCCGGAACCGAATCCACGAATTGCAGACAAGGTCCGCAAAGATGTACATGTCACAGACAGTATTGATCTTCCGGATCTTCCAGAGCCAATGGCCCGGACACATGCTTCCGAACCAGAAGCTGAGTCACAGCCAAAAACCCGGATTCGAAGCACTTCCGATATTTCCACAACCATTTCCGGTGCTTCCCTTTCAGATGCCCTGAAAGCTGGTGTTGCCGTTGCAAGTGGTGCAGTTGCTCCTGAATCTGCTTCAGACGATTCACAGATGACCGGTAAGATGAAGATTGAAGAAATTCTTGCCAACTGGGAAGCAACTCAGCGTGAAAATGCAAAGATTCTTGAAAAGAGCCAGGAGGAAGCTGAGAAAGAAAAAGCCCTGCGCGAGAAGAAGAAAGAAGAAGAAGAGGAAGTTCTTGGAGCTACAAAACCAATCCTTTCTGATGATATCCGCAAACTGATGGAACAGCTTGAAAATGGTGAAGAGCCTGAAATCACCGATGAAGATGCTGAAGATTTCGTTGATGATGAAGAGGATGAAGCGACTGAAAGCCCGGAAGATTCATCCAAAGAAGCTTCAGACACTGACGAGGATGATCCGGAAGAAAATGATTTTGAAGAAATCGTTGACTCCGAAGAAGATGATGAATCGGATGCGGTTTACGATGAAGAAGCTGAATACGAGGATGAGGATGATTCCGAGTATGATGACGACGAGGAATACGAGGATGAAGATGATTCCGAGTATGACGACGACGAGGAA
>OGZR01000753.1_pt1 | contig 12099 bp, 8 predicted proteins | sample 1576851 | NCBI WGS metagenome assembly OGZR01 (sample SAMEA3541492, study PRJEB24748) | human gut metagenome | biome: human gut; feature: human-associated habitat; material: faeces | place: China | collected 2012
TGGTTCAGACTCCCTCAAATATTCCTTAAACGGGTCTTTTTCCATATCCACTACCCCGCTTCATAGTCTTATAATTCACTCTTTTGCTTTCTATTTTTATTTTTTTATAAGAGATCCTTTATTTTTTATCCGGTTCTTCTTCTCTGAGTTCTTTCATCTTTCTGAAATACGAACTCATCTCATCTGCCATTCCCGAAAGCCTGTTCAGCAGTCCGGAAAACTCCGTCAGCATCTCATCATCCTTGTAATACGGATACACAATATCATGGTCAATCTCGCTCCATCCTTCTTCAAAAAGCGTTCTGCCCTGAATTTCCAGATAGTATCCGTGATACTTGATAATATAATGCAGTGAACGGTAATACCCGCCTGTCCGCACTTCAATCTGCGTACTGTCATAAATCCTCGTATCTCCGGAACGCTTGTATACTTTTGGACGTTCTGCGATATAGCAGTGCTCCGGATCCTCATCAAAATCCCGCAGCCTGTCCTCTATATAATTGTTCGGATCATTTTCAAACATCGAAGTGATGAACTTATGAAAATGGATCCAGTCCTCCCGGTAAAGGAAGAAAACCCTGATACCAATCAAATCTGTGATGTATTTGTGGTAATTCGATTTGTTGATATGTTCAAATTTTGCATAATTTTCTTTCCGCTTCCGGATGATCTTTTCCAGAAGGTGCATTGGATTCTTGGTTCTGTAACGGTAGGAATGGATCCCTGCCCGCTCAATATCATAAATATATTCATCTACAAATTCTTTTCCCAGATGACGGAACAATTTCGTTTTTGACATATAATCTTCATAGATCTCTGTCAGCTCCTCCCAGGAAATCCGGGCAGCCGTAAGGTCATCCTCTGTCAGATTACAGGTTTTCAGAAATTCCTCTTTATTGATCATTTGCTTTCTCACCCAATTCTTTCCGGCCCATGCGGACCTCTTCCATATGACCGGCAAGCTCTCTGTCCATATGATCGAACAGATAATTTTTCGCACTCTCTTTGTGCAGCTCCCATTCTTCCTGAATCTGCCGGTTCACGATCTTCACCTCTTCCAGGAACTCCCGGGAAGATATGATCGTACCTCCCTGTCCCTGTGTGATCACCTGTTCCACACCATCTGATGTAACTACCGTCACATGATACTTTCTTCCGACTTCATGTACTACCTTTTCAATGTACATATCCGCCGTCTCAGCTTCTTTTGTATACACAACATGAATGTTGTGGTATTTGAAGATTTCCATTGCTTCGCCTTCAACCTTGTAGGCATCAAATACCAGGATCAGAGGATAGTTCTTGAACCCCTGATAATTGCAAAGCACATCCATCAGTTTATTTCTTGCTGCTTCAATATTCTCTTTTGCCAGTTCTTTCAGATCATCCCATGCGAAAATAACATTATAACCATCTACCAGCAAATATTCCTGTACGCCTTCTTCATCTTTCTTTGCTTTTGGCGTTTTCCCTGCAGTCACAGTCTTTGGAAGACGATCGGCTTTTCGCTCTACCCGTCCGTAAGTCCGGATAAAAATCTCTTCCAATTCCCTGTCTTCTCTGGCATTACGCGCATAATGCCTGCCGCCTCTGGCTGCTGCTTCTGCTGATCCGCTTTTCTCCTTGCGTAAATTTACCGGTACAGTCTCATCCAGACTTTTTTCTGTCTCTCCTGCCAGCCTTTTCCGCTCTTCCAGGATCTTCGGAAGCTGTGCCTCAATATGCATATGTTCCGGCACTTCCTGCCACGGTACATTATATCCTGCTCCATGAGCACAGAATACAGAGCCTGTCGGATTTTCTACATCCCTCTCCGGATCATAGCCAATTACCTCTACGACCTCGTCCTGGTTATGGCATGGAAAATATCCTTTCAACGTACAGAACAGTTTCCCTCTTCCTCTGCTGTATGTGGTTACTTCTCTCTGATAATCCTGCATTTCAGACACCGGTGCACTTCCGGTGACCACAGCCATATCATCTTCCGTCTCCGGTCCGTCAAATTCTCCATTCATCCGCTGAATATCCGTAAGTGCACGGCCTGTCATCTCTGACGGAATTTCCAGACGAAATGCATAATACGGTTCAAGCAGTACATTCTCTGCCTGCATCAGTCCCTGGCGGATCGCACGGTACACAGCCTGGCGAAAATCTCCGCCCTCTGTATGCTTCAGATGTGCACGTCCACTGGCAAGTGTGATCTTCACATCAGTAAGCACCGATCCCGTCAGAACGCCCCGATGCTCTCTTTCCAGCACATGCGTCAGGATCAGTCGCTGCCAGTTCTTGTCCAGCACATCCTCACTGCAGATCGTATCGATCGAGATTCCACTTCCCGGCTCTCCCGGTTCCAGTATCAGATGCACTTCTGCATAATGACGCAGCGGCTCAAAATGCCCTACTCCTTCAACTGTATTTTTAATCGTTTCTTTGTAAACAATATTCCCGCTTCCAAAGGAAATATCCACGTCAAACCGTTCTTTTACAAGGCTTTGCAGAATCTCCGTCTGCACTTCGCCCATCAGCTGGACCTGAATCTCTCCTGCCTCTTCATTCCAGACTACACGGAGCATCGGATCTTCTTCCTCCAGTTGTCTGAAATTCTGCAGCATCCGGTGTACATCACAGCCTTCCGGCAGCTCCACCCGGTAATTCAGAACCGGCTCCAGTACCGGTGCCGAAGAACCTTGCTGCATCCCAAGCCCCTGTCCCGGATAAGTCCGGGTAAGTCCTGTCACAGCACAGATACAGCCTTTTTCTGCTTCCTGCACCATCTCGTACTTGTTCCCGGAATAAATCCGGATCTGGTTAACTTTCTCCTGCATAGGTTCTTCCTCTGCCATATATTCCAGGATCTCTTTGACCTTCAGTACTCCGTTTGTGATCTTCACATGTGTCAGACGGCTGCCCTGTGAATCTCTGGATATCTTATATACCTTCGCTCCAAATGCCTCTTCAGCATGCGTCCCGCTTACCGGTCCGTCCATGTATTTTTCCAGTCCGTCCAGTAATTCCTGCACACCTTCCAGCTTCAGTGCAGAACCGAAATAGCATGGAAATCCCTTTCGTTCCCGGATCAGCGTCTGAATCTGGCTCGCCGTGATCTCTCCATTTTCCAGATAGCTTTCCATTACCGTCTCGTCGCACATAGACAGCTCTTCCAGAAATTCTTCACCCGCTTCTGTAAAATCCACACACTCTCCGCTGAGCTTCCGCTTTAATTCAGTAAATCTGTCCTGTCTGTCCGTACCGTCCTGATCCATCTTATTTATGAAAATAAAGGTCGGAACCTGATACCTTGCAAGAAGATTCCACAGGGTTCGTGTATGTCCCTGCACACCGTCCGCTCCGCTGACAACCAGGATTGCATAATCAAGAACCTGCAAGGTACGCTCCATTTCTGCTGAAAAGTCCACATGCCCCGGTGTATCAAGAAGAGTCACCTGCTTGTCTCCAAGCACAAAATTCGCCTGCTTGGAAAAAATGGTAATCCCCCGGCTTCTCTCCAGCGTATACATGTCCAGAAACGCATCTCCATGGTCAACTCTTCCAAGCTTTCTGATCTGACCGGTAAGATAAAGGATTCCTTCCGAAAGCGTCGTCTTTCCGGCATCCACATGCGCCAGGATCCCGACAGATATATATTGTTTTGGCTTATTTTCAGATGTTGCTGCCATCGAAAAAATGCCCCTTTCTGCTCATAATAATCTCTTGATTATCATATCACAGAAAGGGGCATAAGTCGACACGCGAATCTTTTTATCTGTCCTGCTTTTCATTTGACATTTTCTGCGGTAAGATACAATCAGAACAAATTTCTAAAAAAGGAGAGTGCCATTTACTCATGAAAAATACTGACTTAACCAATACTTACCGCGAACTTGACAGCGAACTTGCCATTTTGCATGACCAACTCGAAAGTCACCGTTCTTTTGAAAATATCCTTTTTCTCCCGACTCCCGAAAAGATCAGGTCGGTCCGCGAGAAATGGAATGATTTAAAAACACAGGTTGAAAACCTGGATGCACCGGACAATGTCTATCGTCTGGTGAAGCATCATCTGAATGACTTCCTGGATTCTCTTAAATTTACTATCGAAGAAAAAGAACACAATCCGGAAGCACCTCTCCTGGATTTTGTCTATTATCTTCAGGAAATCGCTCGCTGTGACCGGCGTTCTAATGAAGTACGTCTCGATGTCCTGACCAGAAAATTACAGGCATTTCATGAAAATCAGGATTTGATCCTTAATCTGATCCACACACAATACGGAGAAAATGAAGCTTCCCTTTCTTCTGCCTTTGCCCGCGCAAGGCTGGATATGCAGCGCGACCGGAAACTGTTAAATGAATATTTCCCGGATTTCACAGAAGAACAGATTGCATCTTTATCACAGTCCTTCCGGATTTTTATCGATCAGCTTCAGGAAATGGCAGATTTACTCGGTTCAGACTGCCAGTCTGACTCTGAAGAATTGTTAAAGGATGATCTCTCAAAGACCATCAAGATGGATCCGGAAGCTTACCGCAGCCTTCTGAAAAACCGTCTTGGTGTATCTCTCGACGAACTGCTTGCATGGCATAAAGAAGAAATTGAAAAGACCCGTGCTGAAGTATTCGAAATCGCCTCCAAATTAGAGCTTCCGGAAGGAACTCCGAAGACAATGAAAGAAGTCAGCGATGTGCTTTTCCGCTATGCCGGTCCTTGTGACAGTGCCGAGGAAATGTATACACGTGCCAGAAATTATCTGAAACGTACCCGTGCTGTCGCTCATGAATATGTACGTCTTCCGGAAGATGAAACCTGTCTGTGCGTTCCTCTTCCGCCTTGCTATAAGGATTCTTACCCTTGGGGCGGTTATGAGGGTGGTGATTTCCGTGTCAAACCGCTCCGCGGCCAGATGTTCCTGAATCAGTATAATTATCAGAACATTACCGATGGCTGGATCAAGATGAATACCATGCACGAAACTTATCCGGGACACCATGTCCAGTTTATCCGTGCAGCGATCGATCCAACACCGGAAACTGTAAAAATAGGAGCAAAAAGTGTACCTCTGGAAGAGGGAACCTGTATTCGGACTGAACGCGCATTTACCTTTATCTTTGCGGAAGACCCGTTCTTCCCTCTGTTCGTTGCATTCCGCCGTCATCATGCCTCTGTCCGTATCCTGGTTGATCTGCAGCTGTATTATTTTGGAGCGACACTGGAAGATGCTGTAAAAATCTACGAAGAAGAGCTTGGCTTTGACCGCGTAACTGCCCGCGCCCAGGTACAGGCACACCAGAATGCGCCGGGATATTTCACCTGCTATTATTATGGAATGAAAAAAATCTGCGACTGGGAAAAAGAGTATGGATATACGAAATGGGATTATACGGAACTGCTGTTCTCAGCCGGGCGGATCAGTATGGAAAGCCTGGAGATGCTGGTTAAGATGACCAAAGAAGAGCAGGGACGTTTCTTTACGGAGTTCCGGAGCTTGCTGATGGATGAATAAGGTAGGTTTTAAGGTGTTGGAGGGGGACGAAAAAACGGATAAATAAATTTGAGTATAATGATTTGTTTTAGTTTTTAAAAATTTGTATCTTTAAAATATTTCCAACAACACATTATTATAAAGATATAAGTCTACCAAGTTCTTCACGTTTCTTTTTAGTTATGCCATAGATATTTATGTGGTTCAGGTCACCGCTGCGGTCTGTAAAGGCGGGGAAGAGGAAGCCGGATGTTGGGGATCCGGGTTCGTATTCGCCGACAAGGGGACAGATGGCGCAGATGAGGTAAGGGAACATCTCTTCGGATTCTCCGAGGCGTTCTTTGTCGGTGGCTTTGGCTGGGATATCGTAGTTATCATGGAAAACATAGATCGCATAAGGGGTGGTGATCCGGATGTTTTCCATGATGATATCATAAAGAGTATCCATCAGGGCATCGTTTTTAAGTTCACAGTCTCTGAGCGCCATCAAAAGCTGCCACATACTTCCGGCTTTCTGATTTTCCGGCTGGATCTCGTATTTTTTCAGTTTTGTGTTTGTCTCTGCAAATGGAATTGTTTTGGCGATTGCGAGATTTTTTGTTTTTTCTGACGGAGAGAGTTTGAGGAAGTTGATGTTAAAGCTTCCGTCAAAATCTCCGTCTGCATCTACATAACAGCCTGCTATTCTTGTGAATGATGTTCTTGCAGGCGTCATCCGCCGCGTCAATTCCAGCATATCTTCTCGGTTGATCATTTGTATTTGTTCCTCTCTTTGAATATCAATTGAGTCTCACTCCGTTGACCTGTTTCTATTTTCTAAGTTCTCATATCATCCATTGCTAAAATTCTTCTATTTCAGCAACACGGTTCCCCTGTTTTTCTTTCCAAATCATCAGGTACACTTTGAAATCTACCGAATCTCTCGCCGCAGCAAATGGCTCCTCACGTACAAGTGTAACTTTCTGTCCGTTTGACTCCAGCTCTGCTTTTCTTTTTTCGGCTTTTTTCAAAATGTTCTGATAGTTCTGATTAAATTTCTCCCCAAAATCCCTCCGTGGATAATTTTCCGCTTCTTTGGCAAGTTTTTTATTTAGCAAGTCTACAACCGCCGCATGTTTCTCTCGATGTAATAGTCGGGCAATCCATCTGCTCATTCTTTTTCCATGATATCTCCGGTATCTTTGCAACCACCACAACAGACTTTTATCCCCTACTTCTTTAACGAGCTCTTCCATTACATCCATTGCCTCTTCGGTCGGATTCCACGGATCTTCCATCGGGACAATATATTTTGCCGGAACTGCCGGATAACAGGTATAGTTCAGCGGAGGAAAATGTACCAGTTTTGCAAGTTTCCGTTCTGTATCACTTGTTGCCTTTTCTCCAAGATATTCACATTTATCACTCAGAATCGCCAGACGGTATTCCAGAATCCGCAGATACTCATACCCTTTCACCCAGAAATGTCCCACATCTCCGTAATTATAAAGGTTCACCTCCAACGAAAGATCCTGGAAAAAAATGGTCACAACCGTTTCGCCCTGATATACGACAAGTACATATTCTCCATCCTCCTGGCTTAAAGTTGCGTCCAGCTCTCCTTCATAATCTTTCTGATAATGTCCGGTCATTCTTGCACCAGAGAATACCAGAAAGCTTTCCACTGCATCATTCATCAGATACACCAGACGCATTTCATCCTGGTTTTCCACATCTTTGTCTGGAAACAGAAGTTCAAACTGATCCTGACCGAGTAACTGGGCAAGCTTCTGGAAGGCCTCCGGAATTTCTTCATATGCATTTTCTGTATCCATGAACGCTTCCTCTGCTGACATATTTTCCTGTATTTCCAGTTCACTCATCTATTCCTTTTCTCCTTCATTTGCCTCTTCCATATCCACACAGGCAAGTCCTCTGTCCTCCACATAACTGACACGGATCACTGCCTGCGACCAGTTGAGGCTGATCCTGGCAGCCTTCTGCTTCTCTTCTCCGGCTTTCCGGAGCAGATCCAAAAGTTTCTCCAAAACTTCTCTTGTCAGATAGCCGCCTCTCCACTGAAAGGTCAATATCCTGCCCTTCTTAGCCGCCTGCAGCGACCGTTTATAGACATCTTCTTCTTTTGTAAAGGAAAGTTTCTTCTCCCGATAATAAAAATGATCCCCATTCGTACAGACCGGTGCCGGTGCGATCAGCGGTTCATGATCCCGGAAAATCTTCTTGTCGTCCAGATTGAAATAATCATAGCGGATCTCCTGTCCTGCCGCACTGTGTTTACCAAGCGTATTGTCAAAAGTTGCATCCAGATGATAATATGTACCACCAATTTTTACGATATTCCAAGTATGACGGTACTTGATCCCTTTTTCCGGATTGTTACCACAGACTGCGATCATGCACCAGATTCCAAGCGCATCACAGAGTACTTTCACAGATTTTGCAATCCCTTCACATACGCCAACTCCATGTCCAAGTGGACCGATGATCTCATGGGAATACGCCTTTTTCAGCTTATCATAAGTCACATTATCACAGATAAAATCATGAATATATTTCTCCTTTTCCCATTCAGACAAATCTTTTGCCGCCCGCGCAAGTTTTTCTACTCTGGAGGACATTGCCCTCTGATGCTCCCGGATTTTATTTTTGTCAAACAGATACTCCGGTACAAAGATCAGATTCGGAGAGTCCTGATAGTATTTATACTTATATCCTGTCATCCAGAAAATCTCCGGATGATCCAGCCGAAGCCTGAAAAAGACATCATAAAGCTCCGCACTTTCTATGCGCGGTATCTGAAATTCATCCGCAAGTGCATTCGCTCCCTGCATGATTACATGGTATGCTGCCTGCTGCTGTTTCGTCATTTTGGTATAATAGAATGGTTCCATGAAAGTCCTCCTGCGCAATGTTTCGATTCTCCTATTATACATTTTTTCACGAAAACACGAAATGTTTTTCCTTGCTTTTTAACGAAAAACAGAAATGTTTTACGCTAGTTTTTAACGAAAATAGAAAATGTTTATACCCGTTTCTTAACGAAATCACAAAATGTTGGCCCTTTTCCGCTTCTTTCAGACACATAAATTCCCTTCATTACTTATATAAAAAGGCTCCATATAACAGTTTTTACTGCTACATAGAACCTCTTCCATTCTTTTATTTCTCAGTTTCACTTGATACAATTGCCGGAATCCGGATCGTGACGATCGTACCTTCGCCCTCTTTTGACCATATCTGAAATCTGTATTTATTTTCATAAATATAGTCCAGTCTTTCTTTAATATTTTTTATACCGATATGTTCTCCTCTTTCCATACTTGACAGTTTACGCTGCGGTTTGCTTAATTCATCTAGTTTGTCCTGAGACATCCCTGCACCATTATCTTTTACAATAATCTCAACTTCATCTTCTTCCATTCTGATACGAATCGTAATGCATCCGTCTATTACTTCGCCTTCTTCATCCGTATTACATAGAATTCCATGAAAGAACGCATTCTCTACAAGTGGCTGCAAAATATTTTTTGCAATCAGATATGGCTCAACCCCCGCTTCGATATCAATAACACTTTTAAATATTCCTGTATATCGATATTTCTGAATCAGTAAATATTCTCTCACTACTTTAATTTCCTGCTCTACTGTATCATAAACATTATCCACCTCTATACGTAGTCTGTCCCTTAAAATCTGAATCATAGCTTTATTCACTGCAATCACATCTTCATTCCGGTTTTTCTGTGCCAGATATGTAATCATATTCATGGTATTATAAATAAAATGCGGATCCACCTGCGAAATCATCAAACCATACTTCAGTTGCTGCTCTCTCTTTTCCTGTTCGACCATTTCAACAATATTTTCCTGCAAACGTTTTGCCATAACATTAAACGAAGCGCCTACTTCTCCTATTTCATCTGTTGAATTCACCTCGATTCGTGCATCCAGATTTCCTTCTGCTATTTCATTCATTTGTTTTGATACATCCGTAAGCGGACCGGTAAAATGATTTACAATCGGAATCATAACTAACACAATTCCAAGCCCAAAACATAAAATCAGTATTTCTACCAGAAAAATCAGCGAACGGTTATTGTCCAGAATATCTTTTCTGCTCTGCCTGCAAATAATCTTCCACCCATCTTCTTCTGAAAAACGTACTGTAGTAATCCCATCTTCCTGCTGCCAATAACCTTCCTTATAGCTTTTTCCATACTTCATGTTTTTCAGAGTTGCGTTTACATCTATTTGTGTTTCCTTAACACTTGGCTGTAAAATCTGATTATTTTTATCAAGAAACAGATAATCGTTACTGTAATCTTTCATCTGGTTTGCAATATAGTACAACTGGTCAAAAGATGCTATAACAGTAAGATTGCCTTTCTGCCCATGATATATATATTCCATCGTATATCCATAAACCATGTTAAATATATTTCCAAATGCTGTATCTGATTCCCCGTCATAAGCAAAAGGATTCAAAAAACTTGTCTTTTTCCCTTTTAAATCTAATTCTTTTATTTCACTACAAATATGTTCTTTTACTTTATTCGAAAATCCTACTGTTGAAAAATCATATATTTCATCCGCCTTTTGGACATCCAGATAAATCCCGATGATTCCATATGACTGAATTTTATTTTTTACACCAAGCTGGGATAAAAAAAGACTTATTTTCGCATTATTTGCTTCATTCGGCTCCGACATATATTGATCTATTTTCTGAATAAGTTCTGGTTCTTCTGCCACAATCTTTGTAAATCTTACCAGTTCTTCAAAATTCTGATCTAACTGAGACATGATCTGCTCATTCAGAATCATAGTATCCTCTCTGTCTTTCACACTGATATTTCTATATACCAGTTCCGGTAATGCCGTGAGCAATATTCCCATAATTACTAAAAACACACATAATTGTGCTATAACCAATTTATTTCTTAATTTCATGACCTCTTCTACTCTCCGGCTAATAATTTCCTGCGATATTGGTTCGGTGTCAGTCCTGTATATTCTTTGAAAATTTTACTGAAATACTGACTGGAAGTAAAACCTGTCTTTTCTGATACTTCATAAACCATATATTCTTTATCCTGGAACATTTTCTTTGCATTTTCTATTCTGACATTATTGATAAAATCATTTACCCGTATTCCAGTTTCTGTTTTAAATTTCGTTGATAACCAGGAAGATGTCACACCAACATGCTCCGCAACTTCCGCTGCTGTAATACTTGCATCACCATAATTCTGAGTGATATAAGCCATTGCATTGATTGTCACATCGGAATAAATCATTTTTTCTTTCTCATTTTTCATTCGACAAATTTCTTCTATCTTGTATTCAATATATGCCTGAAGATCTGTTACTTTTCTAAAATCATAAGAACTGCATCCCTCGGTCATCAAAAATCTCTGACCGCTTGTTTCTCCAATCAGTTTTCCATCAAACAAACTAAGAGCCTCCAAAATATGTTCTATATATTCCAAGTATTCTGTAACATTCTGTTTTTTTTCTGTTTCATGCAATCGGTTTTCTATTTTTTCAATTTCTTCTGTTTTTCCCTGTTGTAAAGACTGATAAATTTCTTCTGATGAAATTCCTGACAGTTTCTTCTCATTTTCCTCTTTTCCGTCATAACGCAGCTCCTGTAACTCTACTTCATTTTTTAAAATATTATTTTCCAGTTGTCTTTGATAATTTGTAAAATTAGACCGGAACTGCCTTACCATACTTCCATGCAAACAATAATATACATGATACAGTTTTTCTTCTCTGTTAATATATTCATACAGCTTTCTTGCAAAATCATAAATTCTGTCATTTATTTCTTTTTGTGAAACAATTCCTTTTCCGAATTCAAGCAAAATCAGATATTCATCTTCGTTTACCGGAAACCTGGCCCCTACATGAATCCCAGTATTTTCAGATACATTTTCGCACGCTCTTTTTATGAGCCGATTATCCAATGTCATCTGATTGTTATCAAGTGGAATATATTTCTTTAAAATCTTCGGAACCTTTCTTTGAGAAACGATAATATAATAATATTTCTTATGCAAACCTATATAATCATTTTCATCAAGAATATCTTTATATACCTCTTCTGAAATATTTTTTCTAAATAATTCCTCTAAAATTGCTGTAATTGTATACTGCTTTTTTGCTTTTTCTTTTATAATTTCTTCTTTTAATTTTAGTATTTTTCTTAAAAACCCATCTTCCTCCAGATCACTTTTTAAGATATAATCATCAATTCCTAACCGGATTGCCTGTTTTACATAATCAAAATTTTTATATGCTGAAAGGAACAGAATATGTGTATTTCCACCATATTCGCGAATTGCATCCCCTAATTCCAATCCATTTAATCCAGGCATCTTTACATCTGATATCACCAGATCCGGTCTGTGTGTCTTGTAAATTGCAAGTGCCTGTTCTGGATTTGTCGTTACCCCGATCAATTCAAATCCATGATACTCCCAATCAATAATATGCTCCAAATACTCCAGTGCCAGCTTTTCATCATCCACTAACAATACTTTTATCATATTTTCTTCCTCCCATTATGCCCTGTCAAATGCTGTCTATTCCGATTATACAGCGACACCCGGAGTATC
>OGZR01000754.1_pt1 | contig 12098 bp, 9 predicted proteins | sample 1576851 | NCBI WGS metagenome assembly OGZR01 (sample SAMEA3541492, study PRJEB24748) | human gut metagenome | biome: human gut; feature: human-associated habitat; material: faeces | place: China | collected 2012
CTCGCCCGCCGCTGGCCACCATGTCGATGGCCTTGCAGTGGTCCTCCACATACAGCCAATCGCGCACGTTCATGCCGTCGCCGTACACGGGCAGGCCTTTTTTTGTTTTGGCGTTGTTGATCATCAGCGGGATAAGCTTTTCCGGGAACTGGTACGGACCATAGTTGTTGGAGCAGCGGGTAATGTTCACAGGCATGCCGTAGGTATCGCCGAAGGCCTTCACGAACAGGTCTGCGCTCGTCTTGCTGGCGGAGTAGGGGCTGTGGGGGTCCAGCGGAGTGGTCTCCGTGAAATAGCCTGTCTCGCCCAGGCTGCCGTACACCTCGTCCGTGGAGACCTGCAGATACTTTTTGCCCTCGGCCCACTTGCCGTCCCTATACCAGGCGTTCTTGGCGCACTGCAGCATATTCACTGTGCCCTCCACGTTCGTCTTGACGAAGATCTCGGGGTTCGTGATGCTGCGGTCCACATGGCTCTCAGCCGCAAAGTTGATGACAAAATCAAAATCATACTGTCCGAACAGCGCCGTGATGGCCTCCCGGTCGCAGATATCGGCCTGCACGAATACATGGCGTTTGTCGCCCTCGATGCTCTTGAGGTTCTCCAGATTGCCCGCATAGGTCAGCTTGTCCACGTTGACAATGGTGATATCCTTGTACTTCTCCAGCATATACAGCACGAAGTTGGAGCCGATGAACCCGGCGCCGCCGGTGACGAGATAGGTTTTCATGTGTTTACTCCTCCGGTTTGTAGTTTTCAAAAAAACAGGCCAGCGCGGTTTTCCAATCGCGCATTTCATTTCCGATAGTCGCTTTCAGCATGGCGTTTTCCAGCGCCGAATACGCCGGGCGCGGCGCGATCTGCTTTTTCGCTCCGGCGATGAACTGCTCCGTCGTGCAGGGCGTCACCGTGGCGGGGATGCCGGAAAGGCGGATGATCTCGGCTGCGAACTCGCACCAGGAGCACACGCCCTCGCCCGTGCAGTGGTACACGCCGTATTCCTTGGTCACCAGCAGGTTCAATATCTCGTGGGCCAGATCCGCCGCATTGGTGGGGTTGCCCAGCTGGTCGTCCACCACCGTCACGCCGCCGTTCTGCCTGGCCAGACGAAGCATCGTCTTGACAAAGTTGTTGCCCGCGTAGCCGTACAGCCACGCCGTACGCACAATGAAATAGTGCGTGCAGAACTGCTGTACATACTGCTCGCCCAGCAGCTTTGTTTTGCCGTAGACCGAGCGCGGCGCGGGCAGGTCGTATTCCCAGACGGGCTGCGCCGCGTCGCCGCTGAACACATAGTCCGTGGAGACATGCACCAGGCGGGCACCGGTCTTTTCGGCGGCCTGTGCCAGATTGCGGGGGCCGAGGGCGTTTGCCTTAAAGGCATCGTCGTGGTGCACCTCGCAGCCGTCCACGTTGGTGTAGGCGGCGCAGTTGATGATGACATCCGGGCGGTTGCGGCGGATGAACTCGTCCACCATTTTGTAGTTGGAGATATCCAGATCCGGCAGGTCCACGGCGATCACCGTGGCATTGAGCAGCTTTTCGGGGATGGGGCCCAGCTCGCTGCGGCCCTCCTGCAGCTGCTTGAGCAGCTCTGTGCCCAGCTGCCCCTTGCAGCCTGTGACAATGATTTTCATACCAATGTGCCTTTCCTTATGCTTAGTAGCGCAGCTTGCCGTCGGCCACGTTCTTCAGGTGCTGGCCGTAAGGACTCTTGCCGTAGCGCTCAGCGCTTTCCAGCAGGGTGTCGCGGTCGATCCAGCCGTACTTGAAGGCGATCTCCTCCGGTGCGCTGATCTTGATGCCCTGACGCTTCTCGATCATGTGCACAAAGTCGGCAGCCTCCACAAGGCTTTCCATCGTGCCGGTGTCCAGCCAGGCAAAGCCGCGGCCCAGAAGCTGCACGTCCAGATCACCCTTTTTCAGGTACATCTCGTTGAGCGTCGTGATCTCCAGCTCGCCGCGGGCCGAGGGCCTTACCTCCTTCGCCATCTGAACCACGCGTTTGTCGTAGAAATACAGGCCCGTGATCGCGTAATTGGATTTTGGCTGCGCGGGCTTTTCCTCCACGGAAACGACCTTGCCGTTTTCGTCAAATTCCACGATGCCGAAGCGCTCGGGATCGTTCACATAATAGCCGAACACCGTAGCGCGTCCGTTTTCGGCGTTTTCCACCGCCGCGCGCAGCAGCCTGGAAAAGCCGTTGCCGTAAAAAATGTTGTCGCCCAGCACCATGGCGCATGGCTCGTCCCCGATGAATGCATCCCCCAGAATGAACGCCTGCGCCAGGCCGTCCGGCGAAGGCTGCACCTTGTACGACAACTTCACGCCGAACTGGCTTCCGTCGCCCAGAAGCGATTCAAAACGGGGCGTGTCCTCCGGTGTTGAGATGATCAGGATATCCTGAATGCCCGCCAGCATAAGGGTGGACAGCGGATAGTAGATCATGGGCTTGTCGTAGACCGGCAGCAGCTGCTTGGAGGTCACGAGCGTGAGCGGGTACAGGCGGGTGCCGGAACCGCCGGCGAGGATGATGCCTTTCATATAATCCGTCCTCTGTAATCGAAAATAGTTATAAATCAAGCGGTTAGTAAGAGTTTGATATTCTTTAAGTTAAACCTTCTCAATATTAACGAAAGAAGCAATTGATGAACAACCGCAAGGACACAACCCGTAGAGACGACATAACGAACGTGAGGGCCCTTGCAATATTCCTTGTAGTCCTAGGCCACAGCATTATTCTGTATTCAAGTGCGTGGGGATATTATCCAACTGAACAAAAATCAATTCTGTTGGATAATCTCAAATTCTTAATTAACGGAATCCAGATGCCCTTGTTCTTTTCGTTATCTGGCTTTTGTTTTTTATGGAGCTGGAATCGATCAAGCGATTTTATAAATCAGGTCATTAAAAAAGCTCAACGCTTAATTATCCCCTATATCATGACTGGAATATGTTGGCTCTTCCCCATCAGGATGCTCGTTAAGTATCCCTATTACAATGGCCTAACTGTACCGCACATCATCTTTAAATCAATTCTGTTGGGCGAAGACAACGGTCACCTTTGGTTTCTCCCGACTCTTTTTTTCATTACAGCAGCCACGTCGTGCATCTTTCAAATACTCGAAAAGAGCCCTCTAACAAGTTTTAAGGTTCCGATAGTTTTCGGCGCTTCAATTTATCTTTACCATTTTGGAATACCGTCATCGAACAGATATATCAATTTGGCAGAAGCAAATGCAATATGGTTTGCGCTTGGCCTAACAATCCACTACTTGGAAGCAAACAAATGGTTCGAGAGCTATAAAAGGCGTAAAAGCATATCAATAGTCCTAATACTATTATTCCTTGTAAACTTACTAAAACAAGTGGTGCCCCCCATTGCTTCCACCGCCCTTACTTGCATGGCGCTTGCATCAATTTATTGTGTCATCCCCCAAAAGGCAAACCTACTAACCGAAAAGATTAGCAAAAACAGTATGGGAATATATCTTTTTCATTCTCCACTGGTTTACATTTCTTTTACCTACTGGCCCAACATAGCCCCAATGGCGATGGCAGCAATTAACCTGATTGGATTTGGATCAGTCGCCTATATGTTGACAAATCTAATTCGAGCCACAAATATGGGTTGGATAATCGGAGAAACGCCAAAGGCACCACACGATAAGAAATAGGGAAAGCAATAGCCAAGGAATACAGCTAATTAAACTGTTTCTTCCATTTATCGATGCTCGTCCAGGGAAGGTCGATCTCCGTTTTTACGGGATGGTTAATCCAATCAGCCATCTTAAGGAGATACCCAGCCTCGCGCTCAAGAACGGGAAGTCCCGTGTCTTCACCGATTTGGCGGGCTCGATTATCAATTGCAATAATTAGAGAGCGATGTCCTCCATTTAAACAGCGGATGCCCGCATGGAGACGCGTCCCCACATAATCAAACTCCTCGGTTTCAATTACACGATTAAGCTCTTCGGTATTGGGGCCTATGACATTAAATTGCGTCAGATCGACTATTTGATCAAGACACCAATCAACATCATGGCTTCCTTGAATCCAAATCGTTACCTTTTCGTATTCCGACGACAGCAATTCCAGCATCTTACGGTCACGTTCCGCATCGAAACAATAATCGGTAATTGACGTAACAACGTTTTTAGAACGCTTAGAGGATATCTCGAGTTGCCTAGATGGGGTTAACGACAACATGGTCGGACATGCGGTATTAAGAACATTCTCTATGCCAATAGAGTTAAGCCTCTTCTTAGTCATTTCATCTCGAACACTATGAAGATATTCATCGGATAGCAAGGTTTTATAGAACTTCTTTGTATAGGCGTCGATAGCATCGTCCACCCCAATATCAGACATGCCCACGCCGAACAAAACAACATTTCTATTATTGCCCAACCGCTTGGCAAGCGCCCATTGCTGCTGATCAGCCATATGCGTATACAGAATATTGGTGCCGCACAACAGCTTTACGTATTCAGGATACATTTCAAGCTCTTTGGAATAATAGTGCGTTGCCACATGGGGCAACGCACCGCCAAAGATTTGATCCGCGATACAGCCACAGGCATCCATGATCACATGGTCACCAGAGTTCTCGCTTCCCATAGCCGTATCCAAAAGGAGATAGCGTTCTTGCTTAACACCATCGGATTTTTCATCGTGCCTGCACGATGTCGCAGAGGCTTTAAGTAGCTGAGTCCATTGGTTAAAGCGCGCCATTAGTTTCTCCGAAATAAACGTTTGAGTAGAGCAACGTGACCGCCTTCGACGCCCGTCGAAGCAGAAGGCTGAAACGGTTCACAATAATCATCAGATAGGTTAAAAACGGCAGACACGCTGCATGCGCCACTTTCAACCGAACGAACAACAGGATGAGCGTTGCGAGAAGGCGAAAGACAGACTAGTTGGCTTAGCTCGGCGACACAAAGCGGATTCTTGCCGTCTTCCGCAAAAGAGTATATATGAATGCGAAGATAGGCCTCTTCATCATCATTTAAAAACAGCGGAACATGCCCCGCAAAAAGACCGTCCCTAGATTCAAGACTAATCCAGCGAATATCAGACTGATCATCGGCACGCCAAACAGCCGCGCGAACATCCACAGGCATCAAAGACGACTCAAAACGCACAGTCAAATCAACAGAAGAAGCTTGAATGAGCGTTTGAGACATGGCAGACGATCGCAATCGAGCATCAGCGAGATGATCGCTGAGCAAGAAGACCTTACTTAGTTCTTCGGTTTTTAGCACATTCCCGAAGGCGGACTTCCCGCTAACCAAGGATGGCTCTTCATTCAGATAACGTGTAAAGGCCTCGAAGAACATTTCATTTTCACGCTCAATCGACGTGCAGCTAAATCGATTAGGCGAATCGCATTTTGAGCCTGAAAGAGCCTCAAGAATAGAAGAAGCAATGCCGCAAGCAGAGGGCTCAGCGAGGTGGATGGTGCCCTCCGGAAAGTCGAGTAGATTATTCTCACGGTTTATTTCAATTACCGAAAGCTTCGATGCAAGCATTTCGAAAGGCAGGCGAGAGGGATTAGTCACGCTCAACGATACGCCGGCAACACACTTGGCATAAAGCGAGGCGCATTCATCAGCGGTCAAGATGCCGAGGCTGCGTACACGTGGATCACGAATGGGAGGCATTGCGTCTTCGCCGTATAAATATACGACAACTGCATCGTCGAGCTTGAGAAGCAATTTAATTGCATCAAGCAACATGCCAGACAAACGCCGATCCTTATTGGATTGATAAATAGCACAGACGGCATACTCTCTGCTTAGATTTTGTTCCTGCGCAGTATATATATCGCTAACGCCAAAACCACAATATGGGACTTCATGCGAATAATAGGGTTCAACTTTTTTAGAAAGCCATCTGCCTATTGTTATGGGGTTTAGTTCATAACGATAACTTGCTTCGGCATTTAGATACATCTCCCCCATCGGATAGAACCAAGGTTCAAAATCCTGAATGAAGTAGAACTTATGGGTGCACTTCTGCATAGATGCAAAGTGCGCCGTATTCCAAGCGGTGGCGATTACTGCAAAAAAATCCTCGGACACACTCGGAGCCACACGAACTTCTTTAGGCGAATAACCAAACCAATCCTTTATTTCGGTCTGAACTCTATGAGCACTTTTGTATGCTTCACAGCCCGGCATAATGTAAAAGTAGTTCTCATATCCGCGAGAATCTAGAAAGGAAGCCTTGCTGCAGATGGTTCGAAAGCCGCCAGAACCCTTTGCCGGCGGAGATATTATCCAGGCAATTTGTTTCATTTAAAGCACTCAAATCGCTTCGTAGTCAAAAGGATCGAACTTATATAACGCTGCGCGCTTGGGATCTCGAGAAAAGTTAACGGAGAACCATGGATCTCCCTCAGAGAAACGCTCGGACCAGTTATGCAACAATCGTGCCTTATCCTCAAAATGCTTATGAGAGCGAGATTTACTATCAAGGGATTTGTCAACACATGCCATATGGCAGAGACATGCCTCTGGTGTATAGATCACTTTTAACCCAGCTTGAGAAGACTTGAAGCAAATATCAACATCCGAATAGTCAAGAAGATACGACTCATCAAAACCACCCAGACGATTAAAATGTTCGCGTGAAATAGCTAAACAAACTCCACTCACCGCCGATACATCCCTTACGGTCAATGGCATATAGATATAGCCAGGAGAAGAGCGATGAATGCCTTGCGACAGGTTGACGATTGATTCTCCAACATAAGACAGGCCTGCCTGCTGCACAATGCCGTCAAGATCGCACGTCATTGTTCCAACGACGCCAACATCCTCTCGTTGAGAAAAACCGACGAGAGTCTTTAGCCACGAGGAGTCTAGTGCCTGAATATCGTCATGAATAAAGACGAGTTGCTCGCCACGCGCGGCGAAAGCACCGGCATTTCTCCACACAGATATATTAAAGGGGTCATCAAGCGCGTGAACGATATAGCGGCAACGAAGTCCAGAGCTCGATTGCTTAACAGCAGCTTCCGCTTCCTGCGAGCACACGAAAACGACTTCAAGATCATCAAAATCGGTGTCATTGATTGAAGATACAAGAGTCGAAAGAACCGAAGAATTGCCGCGGGTGGTAACGATTAATGAACAGGACTCAGATGAAGGAACATCATAAATGGGGCTATAACGAAAAGCACGATTATGAGAATTGACCACAGTCGCCTTGATACCGCATCTATCAAGGTGCTCCTGAACAGCTTTTATTCCAGCGAGGGTTGCATAGGGTTTACTATCGGAATTACCCGCAGTCGAATTCTCGCTTATTCTCCAGTGATACAAGATTTTAGGAACGTGATGGATCGTCCCACCAAGTTCGGCAATCTTCAGCACCATGGCATGGTCCTGGGCGCCATCCAACTCGCTGTTAGAAAGGTCAATTCTGTCTAAACATGCCCTCTTAATAGTAAGAAGGTGGCAAATATAATTATTGTCTCGAGCCATATCAAGACTAAAATCCGGCTTAAAAGTAGGATGAGCCAAGGACCCATCAGGCAATAGCTTATCTTCATCACAGTAGAGAAGATTAATATCCGAATTTTGATTTAGAGCGTGTGCATACTCAAACAAGATATTCGGTTCGAGAACATCATCATGATCGAAAAAGCAAAGGTAGTCTCCCTTGGCCATCTTGATTCCGACATTGGTGTTCTCAGTGATACCTAGATTGCCCTCAAGATCAGTCACTTTAATTCTAGAGTCTGCAGTCACGTACTCGGAAACCAAGTCGCTAAGTCCATCGTAATCTGGCGTAGAGTTAACCAGGATGAGTTCCCAATTCGAATACGTCTGAGCAATCACAGAATCAGCCATATCCCTGAAGAAATTCAAGGGAGTCTTATATAGAGGAACGATGATTGAAAACAAGGGCTGGTATGCAAGTCTTATTTGTGCTTGTGCCCGTGAATCGGATCCAGTCAATCTGCGCCCAGAAAACCAGGACAAATAACGGGGTTGATCGAATGCACACGCATGATTCCGATCAGCCTCATCCAAAAGCTCTTTAAGCATATCTTTCTTTAGATTGATAAACGTATCTAGATGACCAGAAGCCCTGTGTATGCAAATGCACAGGCTATCCCCGACCTCAGGAATATGAAGAGAGAAATTTATTAGACCAGGATTCGCATCGGCTATTAATTTATTAAATAACAAAGATTCCCCAACAACGCAGGCTTCTTCATTAAAAGCGACAATACGATCACCCTCAAGGTAATCAGTACCCGAAAGAACACCTCTAACGATTACGCCATCAACGCAGGGAATAAAGCTCTCAATTTGGATAGAAGCGAGCGCATGCACGCCAGAACGGTCAATATTGCGAAATCGTCCACAATGCTCCGCGTGCAGCAAGCCGTTAACTTTCGACTCAATCGAAAACTTGCCAGGATTGATGCGACGCTGATAAATTATTTTATCTCCGCTAAAGAAAGAAAGAGATTGGTCGACACCAAAATCGGCAAGGACAACAATAAATTCAGTCTCTGAAAAAGGGATGATTCTTGCGGGCAGAATTTGCCCATTGGGTGATTGCGACTCCACAGCATCCGGGAAAACGGATGCGGCTTTATACAGTAGATATAGCTTGCCGTCGCCACGGCAATTTAGTTTATTGTTAAATTCGGTATTAAAAACTATGCCCATATCAGCAACACTTTCCAACAACTAAAACAAACTCGCAAATCGTAGCCAAAGCAAACGGGAATACGAGGCATATCAATATGAATCGTTTACTGTCCCCAAAGACCAAGCGGCTCTGGTTAAGAATAAACGATAGGCACGGAACCAGAAGTGGCAAAAGGTAGCGACTCTGGCAACCATTAACTGTCCCCAATCCAACGGGAGTAAAAGACACATAAAGTGCAGTTGCCACCAAGATCACCGTAAACAAAAACACAAATGAGGCCCAAAGAAATTGTGCGAGACCAATATGCTTAACGCTAATCGAATCTGCCGAAAAAAGCCCAAACAATAATAGGCAAACAGCTGGAAGTACCTGAACCAACCCACGGATTGCATTTACAGAAATCTGAGCAGCAAGCGATCCAAGGTATGCAAAGTTCAATGCATATCCAGAAGAGGTTATCGGATTTAAATAATAAGTTGAAAAATAATTGGCGAGTATTTCAGCGTAGCGCAATGGATCGGCGAGAATGAAAGCGATTTGCTGACCAGAGTTGACATCGGAGCCGCCTCGCATATCGCCAACGTTGGATCCGCTAGCCGTTGAAAACAAGAACGGAAGCGCAAAGGAGGCAAAAGCAATCAAGCCCAAAACAAACACAGCAGCATAGTAATGAACTCGTTGTTTCGAGCTAACAAAACGATTTCGCGGAACCATAAAGAAAAGACCGATTATCGGAAAATACACAGCTTTGACTGCGAGTCCTAAAAAGGTAAATAAAAATGCGAGTGATATATTGCGAACTGTAAATTCATTTAAATCACCCCATGCATACCTCAAAAAATAAGCAAAACCGAGAATGGTAAACGAAATGAGCCATGCATCATATGAGAAACACGACGCAAGAAAGATCGAGGTTGGCAGCATTCCCACAAAAGCAAATAGTCCCTTTTTCGAGGGCGTAACCTTGATTGCAATGGCAATTGCAAGACAGTAACTAAATAAATTGCAAATCCGAGCGAATTGAATCATAGAAGAAAAATCGAAATGCAGAAGGCGAGCGAGCCAAAGACCAATTGCCGAGGGAATATACCCAATGCTGCTAAGCGTATAAACGAATTCTTCATGCTTGTTAACTTGCACATGACCAGAAGCGATATCAGATCTATAGGAGCTATTCAGCTCCCTAGCATGCTCAAGAATTTCCGCTCGATCAAAATGGGAAAGAGAGGGCTCTTCATAGCCCTGCGCACGACGGACCGCTTCGTCAGTAAAGTTAATATCCGTATCAGTTTTTTGAGTTTCAAATAAATAAGATGTCGAAAGGGCATTGGAATAGTGAATTTGATCATCCCATGAAATACCCGTCGTTATCGGAGTGCTCACCACAAGGAACACACCAATTGAGAATGCAGCGATAAAGAAAGTGACGGGAAGGGCAGAGTTTCCCTTTCGAATGCCCGAGCAAGCCGTGAAAACCGAAGTTATGATTACCAGCAGGAAATAAACAACAGCATTAATGAACCCATTCACGAATGCAATCGTAGAGCAGCCAAAAACAATAAAGAATGCGATAATCAGCAGGGAAACGTAATCGGTAGCCTTGACCCTCGCCGAAGCAGAATGGAACAACGCTTTCAGAGAAAAGCCGCTTTGGAATAAATAGAGTATTGCGCAATAGGAAATCAGAAAAAAGAATATGAGCCGCTTTTTATTCCAGTCAGCAATATTCGAGAAATGAGAAGCCGGCGAGCCAAGAACGGTGCAGCCCTCCCAGATGACCGCCACAGCAAATGCCGTAAGCAACAGGACTAATAATTGAGCGCAGCGACCAGAACAGTTGCCACGCTTTTTTTCATCATCTGAGGAAAGGAAGATATAATATGATTGCCAAATGGCAGCATCTACAACGACGCAATAGAGCGCTAAAACGAACAGCTGTGAGACAGAGTGGTTCACATAAAAGTGCTTCATGCACAGAAGCTCGACAATAAAGAGAAGAGCAACGAAGACGGCTTTCATTATTTGCTTTTGGTTTACGCATCGAGACAACACGGGGCTAATTCACCTTTATCCAAATCAAGCTGCAAGGGCCCTCGAAGAATCGTTCCCAGTCATCTGGATGACAAGTATGGGCACCAAGCACTGTTCACAACTGTTGAAAGAAATATAAGTAGAGACATTCCCATCCGGATGATTTATACGCCAAAGCGAAACGCATAGCCTACTTTTCCTTCTCCCTACTTAACGCAACAGCCTGAACAAGCGAGTTCAAACGCTCTTCCTGTCGAGAGAGGCGAAGAGAATTGCAGAAATCACGGACCACAAGAACGGCAATAACGTAAAGGAACACGAAGTTAGAAGCCGACAGGAAACCAAATAGACTTGAAAGCCACATTGCAACTTGTGGAAAAACGCCCAAAATTACAAAACTGACGCTGAATAGCAGCCAAAACAGAGAATCCAAAACTTGCATTTGGGATTTTTTTAATTTGCGCAATACGAACACGAATACCAAAACAGCGCAAACGAGAAGCAAAATACGAAGAGAGACCGGCAAATGGATCACCTAAACCACTGAACGACAAGGAGCGTAACGAAAACACGAACCATATACTGCATAGACCTAACAGGGTTAAGATAGCTCTCGCCACCTTGACGCTCGCGCATCTTAACCTGTACCTCTGAAATAGAATACCCTTGCTTCAAAAAGAGAGCGAGAGATTCTGGTTCCGGATTTAAGGTATTGTCGTAATAGTATTTCGTAAGAATATCCCGCCCAAATAGCCTAAATCCAGACGTGGGGTCACTGATCCTCTTGCCTGTCAGAATCTTTATTAGCACCGTAATCATACGCGAGCCGATCATGCGAAGCGTCTTGTCTTTGCGCACGCTTACAAACCTAGAGCCAATGACAATATCTGATCCATCAGATTGAGCCCTATCAACAAGGACCTTTATATATTCCGGACAATGCTGGCCGTCAGCATCAAACTGAACCATATAGTCATATCCATGATCAACCGCATAACGCGCAGCCGTCTGAAACCCAACGGTCAAACCACAGTTAATGGGCATATCAATGATGTCACAACCAAGATCCTTGCAGATAGCCAGCGTTCGATCTCGAGACCCATCATTGATAACAACAAAATCAAACTCAGGTGCAATTTGCCTGAGCTCGCATATCGTCTTTTCTATGCATTCCTCCTCATTATAAGCAGGAATAGCGATAAGAGTTTTAGGTGTCATATACACATAAACCGATCTCTAGTTTTTCTCATTATTATAGCGAGAGATATACAAATGGTTAAATAGACACAACGAATGGTGCACCCTTGATTATCAACCCTTGATTATCAACTTCATCCGAACACCTCCCACATTCATCCGCACATGTGCGGATGAATGTGGGAACCCGATACCCT
>OGZR01000756.1_pt1 | contig 12031 bp, 7 predicted proteins | sample 1576851 | NCBI WGS metagenome assembly OGZR01 (sample SAMEA3541492, study PRJEB24748) | human gut metagenome | biome: human gut; feature: human-associated habitat; material: faeces | place: China | collected 2012
AGATGCCATCAGGCAGGCGTCCTGTGCGGGGATCCCAATGCTCTGCAAATTGCGCACTGCACCGTCCAGATAAACACCGCCACCGTCCAGGGTGCCGTTTGCGCAGCGGCTCACACCGTTTTGCACAATATAATCTTGCCCGGCCACGGTGTAGCGTCCATCGGGCAGACCATGGGTAGCCACACTGTCGGATACGGCAATCATCGCTTCAGGGCCTTTCATATGGTAGACAAGCTGCAAAGCGGCGGGGTGCAGGTGAACCAGATCGCAGATGCACTCGGTGGTCACGTTAGGATCCAGCAGAGCGGCGGCCACCACACCGGGGTCGCGGTGGCGCAGGGGGCGGCAGGCGTTGAAGGTATGGCACAGACCTGTAAATCCAGCAGAAAAAGCACGCTGGGCGGTCTCGTAATCAGCATCGGTGTGCCCGGCCTGCACCCGGATACCTCGCGCCGCCAGAGCTGCGCCAAGTTCCAGCGCACCGGGAAGCTCCGGGGCAAGGGTCACCTGCCGGATGACGGATTCATACCCCTGTACCAGCGTCTGGTACGCGGCGAGGGTTGGCGGCAGCAGCGCGGCGGGTGGCATGGCACCGGGACGTTCGGGACTCAAAAAGGGTCCTTCCAGATGAACACCCAAAATATGCGCGCCGGGCAGTTTGCCTGCGGCCTGCTGCTGCATGGCGGTTTGTACCACCGCCAGCGCCCGGCGCATGGTGGGCAGCGGCTCCGCCCCAAGGGTGAGCAGCACATCCGTTACGCCGTGGCACAGCAGGATGGTCAGGAACTCGGGCAGGGGGCGTTCATTCAGCTCCGGGTCAAAGCCCTGGCCGCCGTGGCAGTGCAGGTCAACCAGTCCGGGTGTTAAGGCCCAGACAGAAAAATCGGCCGGACCCCCGCCACCAATGGCAGTGATCTGGCCGTTTTCGACCGTCAGCGTCCCCTTGCCCTTGCATGCCTCGTTCACGTGGAACATGCTGCTGTCGGTGCTGAAATCCGCGGTGTAAACGCCGTCGGCAAGCGCGGGCTCGGTGTTCGTGTCCTGCGGATCGCCGTCCCCGCTCTTCTGCCCGCAGCCGAAAAGCAGCGTGCAGAGCATCAGCACGGTCAGTATCAGTGTCAGTGTTCTTTTCATTGGGAAGTACCTCCATCCGGAAAAGGCTCCGAAGCGGTGCACAATCGCTTCGAAGCCCCTTTTTGATCCTTTTTATGCGTTCAGGGCGTCAATGGCGGCCTGGGTGTGGGCGATGTACAGCGCCTGGATGTCGGCAATCTCGCCGAGGCCCGCGATCTGGCAGTCGACGGTGAAGTCGGCAGCCTCGAACATAGTCTTCCAGGAATCGTCGTCGCTGCCGGCCATGTCGTTGTTGGCGTGGTCACCCGCAACGACCATCAGCGGGCGCAGGATGACGTTGGTGTAGCCCGCGGCCTTGACGGCCTCGATGACGGACTCGCAGGAGGTCTCCTCCGGCTCGCCCTCGACCGTGCCGATGAAGACGTTCTCATAGCCAAGGTTCTGCATCTGGGCTCTCATCTGGCTGTAGCTGACCTTGGCGACGTGTGCGGTGCCGTGGCCCATGAAGACGAACGCGGCGCCAGCTTCCTTGGCAGCCTCGAGAGAGTCAAAGCCGCTTGCCTCGACCGCGGCGGCGGTGATGGCCTTGGCGACAACTTCCTTGTCGGCGTTGATGACGGTCGCGTCGCTGCCGACCTCGCCGAGCAGGGGCTCTGCGATGGAGACAGATTCGAACCGGTCGCGGTACTCGTCGATGGTAGCACACATTTCGTCATACTCCGCGCCGTGCATCAGGTGCGTCGGCTGCACGACGAGGTTCTTGACGCCGTTGGCCACAGCGCGGTCGAGCGCCTGGGTCATGTTGTCGATCTTCTCGCCGTCGCGGGCCTGAATGTGGTTGATAATGATCTGAGCCGTGAAAGCGCGGCGGACGGACCAGTCAGGATAGGCCTCCTGCAGGGCGTCCTCAATGTTCTTGATGTCCTTCACGCGGCTGTCGTTGTAGGACGTGCCGAAGGAAACGACCAGAAGCTCGTTCTCGCCGATGTCATCCTGGTTGCGGGGATCGTCCTTGGACGCATCGCCCGTGTCAAGGCCGAAATACTCGGCGACTTTATCCTCGACCATGGCCTTCTGCTCGTCGGTCAGCGCGTCCCAGGCAGCCTTGGCAGCCTCGCACTGCGCGTCGGTCTCATCGGTGCGCTCCTGAACATAGATCGCGTCAATGAGCGCGGCGACATTGTCGGCTGCGGCCTTGTCGGTGTCCTCCGTGTTCTGCGTGTCGTCGGCAGCATCGTCTTTCTTGCTGCCGCAGGCGGTCAGCACGCCCAGCAGCATTACGGCTGTGAGCAGGATTGCAAGTGCTTTTTTCATGTTTCTCTTTACCTTCTTCTTCAAAAATCGTTCTGAAAGAAATATAAAAGCGGCCATGGTGACCCACAGCCGCTCTCACGATTCCAACCAGCAACACCGCGCCGCGAAAAAATCGCGCCGCGGGTAAACTCGCAGAAATATCAGCCTGTGTGCAGCGGGCTTGAGATTTCCCGCAGAGGCAGGTCTCCTGACTTCGTTCATCGCGGCGCTGCCCTTCCCAGTTTCCCAGTGGCTACGCAGGCCGTTCCCGTACACAGTGACTGCATCGTTCCGGATTCGCACCGGATTCTCTATTCTCCGCCTCGCGGCGGCACCTCTGCGATACAATTTTACATTTTTTCAGACATAGCAGATTATAGCATTCCCCGTCGAATTGTCAATGAGGAAAGCGCGGCGTCCCTTTTACCTTTTGTGTTGATGGTAAAAACTCCGTCGATTTCACCAAAAGCGTGCCCCAGATACCTAATTTCCGAGAGGATACCTATTTTTAGGGTATCCTCTTTCCTTTGCCTGCTGTCTTAAAACCAAGCTTACTGATATTCAGAAGAAAATAAGATTTTGAGGATGGTGTTCCTATGGAAGATCTATTTGACAGGTTCCAAGCCATAACAGGCATTTCCAGAAGAACAGCAGAGAAGGCAACACATAATAGACAATCAGATATATGGCTTCGCCACTTCTGGAATCGCAGCTACACTAGTAAGAAGGCAGTTGTATGATAACCCTACACTTGTAAAAAACATCTATTTCACAACTGCAAAGGACATAGTAAAAGAGATACAAGGAGCATTCAGCAATATGAAATTTGAAATCTTATCGGCGGTATGGATACAATCGCACGATAGTTCTCCGCTGCAAGCAGGAGGATGAGCAGCGGCGAAAACACGATGATACCGCCCGCGCAGAGATAGATTGCGTACGGAAGTTTATGCTTCGTTCGCCTCTGAAAAGGTGAAGAAAATGCCTGCTGTCAAGAATGGTTTCAAAATTGAGATTTTTAATGTCCCGACATCGTGATCGTGGAGATGCAGCCCTATTACTTTGCTTTTTAGCTTTCTGTTTGGAATTGCTTTTCAGCCTTCTGCCTGATATAATAATGGCAGCATAACGCGAGAAGCTTATCGATAGGATCGGGTGTATTTATGGGAACGCCAAGACCTGATCGGACAAAGAAAGGGTGGGGAGAATGTTATGTCAGAGATAATGTGGCACATCTGCATTTCGAGCATCTACACCCGTGACCGAGTAGAATGCTTTCTACGATGGGAACGCTTTCATTGCGATTGTGGTCGGAATTCATTGATACTGTTATCTTTTTGAGCTTTGCTTATGGCTGGATACAAATGTTAAGGGAGATATTGATATGGCATTTTTAAATGAAAACGAATGGATACGCCTCAATGAGATCGCATACAATATTTCATTTATCTATACAGTAGAGGAAATGCAGCATGAAATTCTCAACCGATGGCTTCCTTTTTTGATTTCGTATGATAGCGCAATTTTTGCCCGAATCTCTACTGCGGAGAATGGATCCTATCAGTTTCAGGCCCCAGCGGCTTTTCATCTGCCTCAGCAGGCTGTCGATGTCTGGATGCAGGAAAGCCTGAATTCAGATGCTTTTCGCTGGGCGCTGTATACCTGTAAAGGCGGTGCTTTTCGGGAATCTATGCCATCTTCGGATGAACAGGTGAATAGCAGCGGAATCTACCGGAACTTCTATCTGCCCAATCACTTGGCATATTCCGTCGGCCTTTCCATCTCCTTTCGAGAAGAACCGGTCGGCTTATTGAAATTGTACCGGCAAGCTGATAAGCCTCCGTTTAGCGAACGGGATATGTTTGTATTGGAGCAGTTGCACAAGCACTTTGCATACCGTTTAGTATATGAAGCAAAAAAGGGAGACACCCGCTATTTTTACGCAAAAGGATATCATGAAAAGTTGTGCAGCCAGTACGGCTTGACCAGTCGAGAAGGGGAAATGTTAGATTTGGCCGTACACGGGCTGTCCAATGAAGATATCGCTCAAAAAATGAATATCAGTATCCATACGGTAAAAAAACATTTCCACAGCATATATACCAAAATGAATGTGCGTAACCGGGTACAGATGATCCAGAGTCTTCCTGTATCAACCAACAAGATCGATTTTGATGCGCTATAAATAAAACTTGGGAAAAATGTACCGCCTGCATTGGCTAAACTGCATTATCCTTTGGTAGTATATAAAGATTCGTTGGTCTTACATCGGGACACACAAGGCTTGTCCAAATAATATACAGACTACATAAAATGGAACTGGCGCTGAATTTTAACGCCGGTTCCATTTTGCTATATTTGGGGTACAAAAGTTAGGGGATGCATATGAAACGAAGCGATATTTGGTGGGCAGTTGCTTATGGGTTTTTGGCTTTGTTCACGGTACTCTTTTGCGTCACAGGAGGCTTTGCCAAGGTCAATACAGCGTATCCTTATCTGGCAGGTTTTGCGCAATTCGCTGTCTATGCTACGGCGGGTGAGTTGCTCTCCGGACGTCTGTTGGAGGGAACTTGGCAGATCAACCGGGCGACTTGGTTCAAAAGCCTGAGTTGGGGAATAGGAGGCGTCCTTGTCACGCTGGCCTTTACCGTGTTCAGCCAAGGTACCCGGCAAGCCATGGCAGCAGGTCTTCTTCCGGGATATGGAAATGCTCTGGCACAGGCCTTTTTTACCAGCGTTACCAATAATCTGTTTTTTGCTCCTATTCATTCCGCTCTGATGCGAGTATGTGGAAATTATGCTGAAATCCGCTTTTTGGCGGGACAGCATATCACTCCACGCCAAGCGGTGGACTCTGTAGATTGGGGAGAATTGATCGATTTTACTCTGTTTAAAACGATTCCTCTCTTTTGGATCCCAGTCAATACCGTGGGATTTCTTCTTCCGCAAGAATATCGTATCGTATTTGCAGCGGTGCTTTCCTTGGCATTTGGAATATTGATGACTGTTCTCAAATTAAGGGAACGGAAGAATCGGAGTAGAAAGGAGTTACCTATATGATTCAAATTTCAGATAACACTCAGCAGATCCAACCCTCCAAGATTCGAAAAATGTTCAATAAGGCGCTGGAGTACGATCATGTAATTAGTTTTACACTGGGAGAGCCGGATTTTACTGCCTCGCCGAACGTAGTGGAGGCTGGGTGCAGGGCCATTCGGGAAGGAAAGACCAAGTATTCAGAAAATGCAGGGCTGCTGGCTCTGCGCCAGGCGATTGCAGAGTATCTCCATCGCACAGAGGAACTCTCTTACGATCCTGCAAGCCAAATTGTGGTGACGCCTGGAGCCATGGGAGCCTTGTTTTTGGCGCTGAAAGTGCTGCTGAATCCTGGGGATGAGGTTATCGTCAACGAACCCTGCTGGACTAATTATGTCCAACAGATCCGGATGTGCGGCGGCGTGCCGGTGTCGGTGAAAACCAACGCACAACGGGGATTTGATTTGGATGTATCCGCTATTGCCGAAGCTGTTACCGATAAGACAAAGGCCATTATTCTAAACAGCCCATGCAACCCCACAGGAGCTGTAGCCAGCACTGAAACGCTGCTCCAACTGGCTGAATTGGCCCAGAAGCAGGACTTGGTGATCTTGGCTGATGAGGTGTATAAGCACATCCTCTTTGATGGAAGGACTTATACAAGCTTTGCTGCTCTGCCTGGAATGAAAGAACGGACCCTGGTTATTGATAGCCTTTCCAAAACCTATGCGATGACCGGTTGGCGTATCGGTTATGCTGCCGGACCGGAAAATGTGATCCGGAATATGGTCAAGCTGCAGGAAAATGTCAGTGCTTGTGCGGCCACTCCCTGCCAGGTCGCGGCTATTGAAGCTTTGGAAGGTCCACAAGACCACTTGAAGTATATGGTGGAGCAGTATCGCCTGCGCCGTGACTATGTGATGAGGCGGATATCTGAGATCCCTGGTTTGTCCTGCCATGCTCCGGCTGGGACTTTCTATGCATTTATTGACATCAGTCAACTGGGTATGCCTTGTGAAGAATTTGCCATGAAACTGCTGGAAGAACGACAGGTGGTAGTGGTACCCGGTACGGCCTTTGGCGAATTTGGCGAGGGATATATCCGTCTGTCCTATGCGACATCCATGCAGTGCCTGGAGCAGGGGCTGCAGGAGCTGGAGGAGTTTGTCAGATCCCATGAGACTGAGGGGGACCCCGCATGAGTATGATCAACGGCACCCGCTTATATGATCATTTGACCCGACTTGGGCGAATCGGTTTTGTGTCGAAAGAAGGAACCACACGATTGCCGTATACCCCTGCCTATGACGAAGGACGAATCTATGTTCAACAGTGCATGGAACAGGCAGGACTTCAGACATCCGTCGATCCTGTAGGGAATCTGATCGGTACGCTTCCCGGTCAGGGAGAGATCATTTGCATTGGATCCCACATCGATACGGTGCCGGGGGGCGGGATTTACGACGGAACCTATGGTGTGTTGTCCGGAATCGAGTGTGTGCAGCGCCTTAAGGAGTTGGGATATCAAAATCGGCATCCCATCCAGGTGATTGCATTTACCGAGGAGGAAGGCAATGTCATTGGCGGAACTTTTGGAAGTAAGGCATTTACCGGCGGAGAGATCGATGAAGCTATGCGGCCAAATCTGGCCCTCCACGGACTTACAATGGAGCAGGTCGGCGCCTGCCGAAGAGATCTGACCCAATATCAGTGTTACTTGGAGTTACATATTGAGCAGGGCGGGGTATTAGAAGCTGAAAGAATGCAAATAGGCGTGGTTGATGGTATTGTGGGCATCGTGCGCTATCGCATGACGGTTTCCGGCTGTGCCAATCATGCAGGCAGCACACCCATGCATCTGCGGGATGACGCGCTGGTGAAGGCCTGCCGGATCATTACCCAGCTTATGGAACGGACTGAGGCCGCTTCGCCGGATATGGTCTGCACTGTAGGAACCCTTCAGGTGTTCCCAGGAGCGGTCAATGTGATTCCGGGCAAGGTGGAGTTTATTGTGGAACTGCGCAACCCAACGATGGATCCCATGGATCAGGTCATTGACTCCGTGCTGAAAGAGCACCCGGAGCTGGTAGGCGAAGAATATATTCGCCAGTCGCCTACCCAGTGCAGTTCTAAGCTGATAAAGCTGAGCGAGACACTGTGCCGCAACCGCGGTATCCGTTTTCGCAGAATGTTCAGCGGTGCAGGACACGATCTGATGAATTGGGGAAAAGCGGTCCCCTCCATGCTTCTGTTCATTCCCAGCAAAGACGGGATTAGCCACTCTATCCGAGAATACAGCGCTCCTGAGGACTTGTACCAGGGAGCTGAGCTGCTGATGGAGATGGTTCAGGCTTTGGACCAAGAGGAGGGAAAATTGTGAAGATCAAAATCATCAATCCCAATACGACGCAATCCATGACTGAAAGTATAGAAAATTTAGCACGTCGAGTGGCACGCAGCGACACTCAGGTTTGGGCGGTTACTCCGGCATCCGGGCCGGACAGCATCGAATGTTATGTGGATGAGTATTTGGCTGTTCCGGGGGTCCTGAAAGAAGTGATCCGGGGAGACCGAGAGGAAGGCGCCGATGCATTTATCATCGCCTGCTTTGGTGACCCTGGGCTTCAGGCAGCCAGAGAGGTCACCTCCAAGCCTGTGCTGGGTATCTGTGAGTCGGCCATTGCTGCTGCCAAATTTATAGCGCCGTACTTTTCTATCGTATCGGTGCTGGATCGGTCCCGCAAGGTTACAGAGGATGTGGTGTCCAACTATGGAGCGGAAAAGTTTTGCCGTTCTATCCGATCCACAGGTTTGAGCGTGCTGGAATTTGGCAGGGACCCCAAGAAGGGATTGGAAGCGTTAGCCTATCAGGGAAAGTTAGCCGTGCAGCAGGACGGCGCTGAATGTATTTTGCTGGGGTGCGCCGGTTTCGTGGACTTTGTTGAGGACCTGTCCGCCCAGCTGGGCGTTCCCGTGTTGGATGGGGTAATGCCAGCAGTTAAATTTGCGGAAGCCATGGTAGATATGGGGCTGCGTACCAGCAAGGTGTCTACTTGGGGCTTCCCAGAGCAGAAGAATATCGTAGGCTTTCCCATGTTTACCAAACAAGAATTGATATTTTAGGAGATGACAGTATGCGTACCTTGATTAAAGGAGGCACAATTGTAACCGCAGAACAAGAGTATGTGGGGGATATCCTGGTGGAGGGCGATGTGATCCGCGCAATGGGGACACATTTGGATGAAGCTGCAGATCTTGTGATAGACGCCAAAGGTAAATATGCGTTTCCGGGAGGCGTAGACCAGCACACCCACTTTTCCGCCCTGTGTAATGTCGGCAACCGTGACACCGCCGGATATGAGACGACCGACTCTGCTATTGTAGGCGGCACGACCACCATTGTGGACTTTGCTCCGCAGGATCCGGATCGTGGACTGCTGGATTCCATTGATTATCGAATCAATGTGCGGGCGAAGGATAAGTCTTGTGTGGATTTTGCACTGCATTCCATGGTAACATATATTATGGACAGTATCTTTGATGAGATTGAAGAATTTCCTCGGAGAGGCATTTCCAGCATCAAGATTTTTATGGCCTACAACGGCTCTCCGCTTCATGTAGATGACGGTACTTTCTTCCGTATTCTGGAGAAGAGCCGACAGGTTGGCGCTACGGTATTTGTGCACGCAGAGAATGGAGAGATCCTGAATTTCCTCCGCAGCGAGTGTGTAAAGAAGGGCCAACTGACGCCGCATTACCATTATGTTTCCCGTCCGCCTTTTACTGAGGCGGAGGCGGTGCGCCGGGCTATTTATCTGGCTGGTCAGACCGATACGCCTCTTTATATTGCTCATATGACCTGTCGGGAAGCCATTGCCGAATTACAAAAGGCCAAGGGAACTGGCCAGCGGGTTTCCGGCGAGACTTGCACTCACTATCTGACCACCACTAAGGAAGTTCTGGATAATCCGGATTTCAATGAAGCGGCTAAGTTCGTTTGCTCCCCTGCTTTGCGGGATCGTGAGGACTGCGAGGCTCTTTGGCAGGCATTATCCGACGGACTGCTGACGGCGGTCTCATCCGACCACTGCGGTATAGATGTGGCAGAGCTCAAGCAGGCCGGCAGGAATGATTTTACTCAGATTCCAAACGGTTCCCCCGGCGCCGGCGATCGACTGCATATGGTGTGGACCGAAGGTGTATGCACGGGAAAGCTGACCCGCCAGAAATTTGTAGATGTTATTGCCACTCAGCCGGCAAAAATCAACGGTATCTATCCGAGAAAGGGAACGCTGGCGGTAGGTTCTGACGCAGATGTTGTCATTTTCGATCCCAATTATGAGGGGACAGTTCATCTGGCAGATAACCCTAACGGCGTGGACTACAACCTCTATGAGGGCCGTCGTCAGTCTGGTCGGGTGGAGACGGTTCTGCTGCGAGGCCAGGTTGTGGTGGAGAACGCCAAGTTTGTGGGCCGCTACGGCCAGGGAAAATTCATCCCTGCAAATATGTACGCATCCGGTTACGAAAACCGAAATTAACCAAGTGTGATCCGTAGTTACTCGCGCTGCCAAAACCGAAGATGTTGGGAGCGGTGGGAGGCTGGAAACCGGAGTGCGCAAAACGTTTGGTCTGTTAAATCCTAAATATACGGTATATCGTATGATCAGTCTTGTTCAAAGCTGATATGCCGTGTCTTGATTTTGCAAGACTTACGTTTTGCGCATCCCTGGATCGAGAAAGTGAGGAGGTGTGATTTGCAGATTCGGATAGGGCCTGTAGTTGCGGAAGCAGAGATTCCATGAAAAAAAACCACAGATAATTTATAACAGGAGGCTTGTTATATGGATACTACATATGGAGTGTTGTGTCTCATTCCCCCCATCGTGGCAATCGGATTGGCCCTGTGGACCAAACAGACGATTTTCTCTTTATTCATCGCGGTTTGGTTGGGGTCCACAATGATGAACGGCTTTAACCCTTTGGTTGGTTTTGTCAAAATTATCTCGGACTATATGATCCCCTCTCTCAGCGGAAATGCATCTTTGATCATTTTGGTTACACTCTCCGGCGGTATGATCGCCATGCTCCGTACCACTGGTGCTGCAGAGGCCTTTGCTACCAGGGTGACAAAGGTTATCAATACTGCCAAGAAGGGGCAGATCGTTACTTGCCTAAGCGCCTTCATTTTCAGCTATACGGAGCCCTGCCTCATGCTTGGTACTATCATGCGGCCCGTTACTGACATGGTGCGCATCTCTCGTGCAAAATTGGCTTATATCTTGGATTCCATGGGATGCAATTTAGCTGCGCTTTCTCCCATTAGCAGCTATGGTCCCTTTATCACGGGACTGATTGCCGCAGAGCTGTTGGCAAGCGGCGTTGAGGGCAACGAATGGGGCATCTGGTTGAATATGCTTCCGTTCAATCTGTATGGCGTATTTGCCATGATTTCTGTTTTGATCGTTGCTGCTTTCGGCTTGAACTTTGGCCCTATGTACAAGGAAGAAAAGCGGGCCAGAGAGACCGGAAAGCTGCTGGACGACGGGGTTCAGCCCTTGGTTCCAGAGGTGAAAAATGAACTGCCCGCAGATTATAAGCTCACTATGTGGAACTTTATTATCCCTATTGTTTGCCTGTTTGGTTCTCTCTTTGCCACCATTTTCTGGTCCGGCGATCTGGTTAACAACGGGTTGGTGGGATGCTTCCGCAATGCCAACATTACACTTGCTATTTGCATCGCCTTTATGGGTGGCGCGATGGGTGCGGGCATCATGGGTGTAAGCACCAAGCTCTTCAGCGTGACCAAGGCGTTCGATACCTTTGTCAACGGTATGGCCGAACTGATCTCGGTTCCCTTTATTCTGGTGTGCGCATGGTCCTTGGGCTCTATCGTCAAGGGTATGGGGACCAGCGAGTTTGTGATCCATATTGTGGAGCAGTACCTGACTCCCGGCATGGTTCCGGCTTTGGTATTCCTGTTTGGCGCACTCATTTCGTTTTCGACCGGTTCCTCTTGGGGCGTGTGGTCTATTATGATGCCCATTGCTTTCCCGATGGCCATCGCCTTTGATATTTCCATTCCGTTTGTTGTTGGCGCCGTGATTGGCGGTGGTCTGTTCGGCGACCAGTGCTCCCCTATCTCCGATACGACTGTGCTCTCTTCTACCGGTGCTTCCTGCAACCATATCGTCCATGTTATGACGCAGCTGCCCTACGGAATTACGGTTGGTATTTCGGCTTTCGTGGGATTCCTTTTTGGCGGACTGACCGGACAGTATGTCTTGAGTATTGCGGTTACTGCTGCTATTCTGGCAGTGAGCCTGATTACTCTGACTCAGCTTACCAAACGTCGTTACCCTGAGAAGGTACACTAACTGCTTTGCCGTTGGAATAGGAGACATTTATGAAAAAGATTGATACCATTGTGGTGGCCCCGCATTTCTATACGATGGAGGGTGCCGGCGTAGGCTATCATAGTGATGCCGCTATGGCTGTAGACGGAGGCAAAATCTTGAAGGTGGGCAACCGGCCTGAGATTTTAGCGGAATATACAGCTGAGGAAATGATCACCTTGGATCATCATATGGTGCTGCCTGGTTTTATCGACGGCCATATGCATACTGCA
>OGZR01000760.1_pt1 | contig 11987 bp, 9 predicted proteins | sample 1576851 | NCBI WGS metagenome assembly OGZR01 (sample SAMEA3541492, study PRJEB24748) | human gut metagenome | biome: human gut; feature: human-associated habitat; material: faeces | place: China | collected 2012
AGGGGTGTGCCGCATCCGTAAGGCAGCAGAGCCGCCAACGGCTGCGCAACAGCGGATGATAGAAGCAGAGGCAAATCGTATCGCAGCGCTAAACGCGGCTTCGCCGCGCGCAAGCATTCCCATTCCGGAGGCATAAAGGTCATTCGAGATTGAGACTGCCAATTAAAACCTTTCTCTCGGGGGATCAAAAGGGGGATACTCTCTTTTGTGAAAGAGAGTATCCCCCTTTGTCCGCTCCCCTGCGCGGTGCAGGGCAATAAGGAGCAGCGCTGGCGCGCTGAAATTTCAGATGCTCAAACCATTGAGCCTGCACAATGTATTGACCACCGCAAAAATAATGACCGCGCCGAGGTTGGCGGTCGTATTATCCTGGTCGAACCGCGGGGAGATCTCGCAGATATCGAACCCGCGGACCTTGCGCGTGCGCAGCACATGCTTGATGAGCGGCAGCACGATCTCGGGGTCGAGGCCGAGCGACTGCGGCGCGCTGACGCCCGGGGCGAACGCGGACGAGAAGACGTCCGAGCAGACGGTGATGTACGTGTCGTCGCACTGGTAGAGGAACTGGTCCATGCGCTCAAGGATGGACTCTAAGTTCGAGGCCTGTAAATCCTTGGCGAGCACATAGTCGACGCCGAGCTCCTCGGCCTTTTTGAAGAGGCTCACGGTGTTGCTGTGCTGCTGGATGCCGATGGGGAAATAGTGATACGGTGTGCCCTCGGCCTTGCAGACATCCGCCATCTGGCGGAACATCGTGCCGGACGAGTTGCCCATGTCGTACGGGCGCAGATCGAAGTGCGCGTCAAAGTTGACGATGCCGAGCTCCGGCGTCTTGCCCTTGTCCTTTAAGAAGTTATGCTGGCCCTGGAAGTGGCCGAACGTCGTCTCGTGGCCGCCGCCGAGCACGATGGGGAACAGGTTCCGGCACAGAATTTCCTCCACGGCGCAGCCCAGCTCGCGCTGGCCCTCTTCGAGCGAAATTTCATCGCAGATGATATCGCCCGCGTCGTAGAGCTTGACCTCCTGTGAAAACGTGCACGGAAGGCCCGACATCTGGCCGCGCACAAAGTCCGGCGCGAGCGCCGTGCCCGTGCGGCCCTTGTTGCGCGCGACGCCCTTGTCGCTGCAAAAGCCGATGAAAGCAAAGCCGAGCTTGCCGGTGAACGGCGCGCTGCCGTCGTTCAGGTCGATGGGCTGTACCCACTGGTGCCAGCGAAACGCGTCGTAATCGGTCTCGCTGTCGATGCGCCCTTTCCAGCTGTCCATGGCACTGACATAATGATCCAAAAGCATATCTGATCGCACTCCTTTACTGTCTTTCTGATCGTGGGTTTCTTATTCATCCAGCTTGAGGACAGCGAGGAACGCCTCTGTCGGCACCTGCACGGTGCCGAGCGAGCGCATTTTCTTTTTGCCCTCCTTCTGCTTTTCGAGCAGTTTCTTCTTTCGGCTGATATCGCCGCCGTAGCACTTGGCCAAAACGTCCTTGCGCATGGCCTTGACGGTCTCGCGCGCGATGATGCGCCCGCCGATGGCCGCCTGAATAGGAATTTCAAAGAGCTGGCGGGGAATGTTGTCCTTGAGCTTTTCGCACAGCTTTCTCGCGCGGGCGTAGGCCTTGTCGCGGTGCGCGATGAACGACAGCGCGTCCACCTGATCGCCGTTGAGCAGGATATCGACCTTGACGAGTTCGCTCGGGCGGTAGCCGGAGAGCTCGTAGTCGAGCGAGGCGTAACCCTTGGTGTTGGCCTTGAGCGTGTCGAAAAAGTCGTAGATGATCTCGTTGAGCGGCATCTCGTAATGCATCTCGACAAGGTAGGTGTCGAGGTACTGCATGTCCTTGAACTCGCCGCGGCGGTCCTGACACATCGGCATGATATTGCCGACGTAATCGGGCGGCGTGACGATCGTCACCTTGACGTAGGGCTCCTCGGCGTGCTCGATGTGCGCGGGGTCGGGGTAGTTGTGCGGGTTGTCGACGCGCACCATCGTGCCGTCGGTCTTGTATACCTCGTAGATGACGCTCGGGAGCGTGGTGACGAGGTCTAAGTCAAATTCGCGCTCCAACCGCTCCTGAATGACCTCCATGTGCAGCATTCCGAGGAAGCCGCAGCGGAAGCCGAAGCCCAGCGCGACGGATGATTCCGGCTCAAACGTCAGCGAAGCGTCGTTGAGCTGCAATTTTTCCAGCGCGTCGCGAAGATCCGGGTATTTGCTGCCGTCCTCGGTGTAAATGCCGCAGTAGACCATCGAGCGCACCTTGCGGTAGCCCGGCAGCGGTTCGCTCGCGGGATGCTCGACGCCTGTGACCGTGTCGCCGATCTGCGTCTCATGCACGTCCTTGATGCTCGCGGTGAAATAGCCGACCTGACCGGCCTCTAACTGCTTCGCAGGCTCCAGACCAAGCGGGCGCATCAAGCCGCATTCGAGCACCTTGAATGTTGCGCCCGTCGCCATCATCTTGACCTCCATGCCGGGCTTGATCGTGCCCTGCTTCAAGCGCATGTAGACGATAACGCCGCGGTAGGCGTCGTAATAGCTGTCGAAGATCAGCGCCTGAAGCGGCGCGTTCGGGTCGCCCTGCGGGCAGGGAAGGTTCTGCACGATGTCCTCGAGCACGGCGTCGATGTTGATGCCCTGCTTGGCGGAGATTTCGGGCGCATCCTCGGCGGGGATGGCTAAAATGTCCTCGATCTCCTGCTTGACGCGCTTGGGGTCGGCGGCGGGCAGGTCGATCTTGTTGAGCACGGGGCGAATTTCAAGGTCGTGCTCCATCGCGAGATACGTGTTTGCGAGCGTCTGTGCCTCGATGCCCTGCGAGGCGTCGACGACGAGCAGCGCGCCCTCGCACGCCGCGAGCGAACGTGAGACCTCGTAGTTGAAGTCGACGTGGCCCGGCGTGTCGATCAAATTGAGCGTGTAGACCTGCCCGTCGGCGGCGGTGTAATCGAACGTGACGGCGCGGGCCTTGATCGTGATGCCGCGCTCGCGCTCCAAGTCCATGTTGTCGAGGATCTGGTCCTCCATCTCGCGCGCAGAAACGGCGTTGCACTTTTCAAGAAGCCGATCCGCCAGCGTCGACTTGCCGTGGTCGATGTGCGCGATGATGGAAAAATTTCGGATGTTCTTTTCGTTCATAGCTGTTGCTCCTGTTTGTTGTCGGCAAGGCGACGCCGCGCGCCAAATGGCGCGTCCAAGCGTTTTGCCGCAGGGGAAATTCTTATTTCCTGCCGAGCAGGGAATTCGTCTTTTCTTCGGTGCTGTGGAGTACCTGCGTCACGCTCTGCATGAGGCCGGGGTAGAGGGACGCGAGCGCTTCATCCTCCATTGAGGCGAACGCGCCGTCCTTTTCGGAAAGCTGCGCGAGCGAGGAGGCGTAGGCGATGTAGTCCGCGCGCATCTGCGCGTCCACTGCGCCGGACTGGTAGGCCGTGGCATCTAAGCCGAAGTACCCCTCTTTCCCGCCGCTCGCGCGGTGCAGCGCGCGGTAGAGCTGGTAGAACGCGCCGCCAAGGTAGCTGCCCGCCGACGTGATGAGCGTGCGGTCGTTCGTCTTGCCCAGCAGCTCGAAGAGGACGCCCGCGGTGTTGACGAGCATCTTCTTTTGCAGCGTCGCGGCGATGCTGCCGCGCAGCGTGCCCTTTTCATCGCTCGAATCGTAGAGCGACTCGGCGTCGATCATGCCGCCGTCGCGATCGAGCGTGCGCCCGAGCAGATAGTCCGCCGAGACGTGGTAGTAATCGCACGCCTTTTTGACGAACGCGAGCCCCGGCTCGCGGATGCCGTTTTCATAGTGGGACAAAAGCGCCTGCGAAATGCCAAGCTCTTTCGCGGCCTTGCGCTGGGAGATCCCCTTTTCCTGCCGCAGCAGGGCAAGGGTGCGGGAAAAGTCAGCATTCATGGCAATAACCTCGTCAAATAAAATACGGTAGGTTATAGTATAGTCTATTGATAACCACTTGTAAATTAAAAATTTGCGCTGATTTGCCGTTTTGCGCAAAAAAATCGGGCGCGGCAATTTCGCCGCGCCCCAAAAACGGAGGAGAAAAAACAATGGACTAAATGAGTACGCTGAGTAACCATGCCAGCGCGATGCCGCCCGCGCCGATGCAGCCCCACAGCGCGGGCGAGCCGCGCCTAAAAAAGCTGCGCTTGCTGCATGTCGCCGTGCGGCCGCAGGTGCGCGCCACGCGGCAGGCTTCGTCCACCAATCGCTGCGCCGTGACGCCGTTTCGGTTCATGGCGTCGTTGCGCACGATGAAAATGGCCTGTTCAAAAAGCTCCGTATCCGGCGAGTCGACCACGATCACTCTCCGCGATGTTCCCTTGACCATATTGAAAGCAGCACCTCCCGATGGAAAAACATTCTGCCTCCAGTATGCCCGCCGCGGCGGGCGCTATACGGGAAGAGCGAAAATTTTTGCTGCATTCAGACCGCCTGCGCGCCGCCCGAATCCTCGGGAATGTAGAGCGCCAGAACACCCGCGTCGTCCGTGCCGCCGCGCTTTTCCATACTGTCGGCCAAGATCGCCGCGACGAGCTGCTGGGGATCATGTCCCTCCCAGCCCGCGAGCAGGTTTTGCAGCCATTCGTCGTCAAGCGAGTCGGCCACGCCGTCGGAGAGCATTACGAAAAAGCACCCCGGCGAGAGCTTGATATGCGTCGCCTCCGGCGGGGGCGAGCCCTCCTGCAAGCCCGCGGGCAGGCACGAGCAGGTCACGCGGCGCACCGTGCCTCCGCGCTTTAGATAGCTCGGCGCCGCGCCGTACTTGTAGAGCTCGCCCTCGAGCGTCTGGAGCGAAAGCGTCAGCAGGTCGACTGTCGTAAAGCTGTCGGTCGACTCGGCGCGAAGAGACAATGCGCTGTTGAGCGTCTTGAGCGCGGGCGGCGCGTCGATGCCCGCGCGCAGAAAGCGCTCCAACAGCCGCGCGGCCATCGATGATTCGCGCTGCGCGGCCTCGCCGCAGCCCATGCCGTCGGAGAGCAGCAGGCAGAGCGGGCCGTCCTCGGTCTCAAAGTGGGCGGCGCTGTCGCCGCTCACGCGTTCCCCGCGCTTGGGGCGCAGCGAAAGACCGATCTCATAAGAATGCACCGGCTGCGTCGATACGGGGCGCAGCGCGCCGTCCGCCGCGCTCTGCATGAGCTCGGAGAGCTGGGCGTACTGCGACGCGGCCTTCGCGCGGTCGTCCTCCAGCAGCCGCCGGTACTGCCGCCGCAGAAGATAGGCGCGCAGCTCGCCGTTCACGGCGGAGAGAAATGATGAAAAATGGATGCACCGCTCGGAAAAGTACGAGGGAAAATCCTCGCCCCTGCCCTGCCCGCGGCGCAGCAGCGCCGCCGTCGCGTCGTTGAGCGCGGTATAGGTGCGCTGATACTCCTTTTCCCAGCAGTAGCTGCACAGCGCACAGCCGCGGCAGACCTTTTCCGCCGCGCGGTCGAAGATGGCGGCGGGATTTTCCTCCGTCAGCGTGCGCGGACGGGCGATGCTGTCGTAAAGCTCGCGCAGCGCCGCGGCAGAGGCCGCGATCTTTCTGCGCACGGCGGCGTCCTCCTGCGCGGCCTCGTCGCTGCAAAGGCGCTTGCCGCGCAGGAACCGCGACGGGATCAGCAGGAATAACAGCGTCGCCGCCAGCCCCTCGTAGAGCAGCACAAGCCCCGCGTGCGCGTTCATCGGCAGGGCAAAGCACAGAATGCTCAGCGCAAACCACAGGGCCGAGAGCACGCGGTTGCCCCGCGCTGTGACGTTCACCAGCACCGCGGAAAACGCATATGACGCCGCGTGGACAAAGCTGCCGCCCCCCGCGCCGAGGTCCATCCCCAGCCCGATGCACAGCGCCGCCGGAATGGCGAACGCGCTGCCGCGCTCAAAGGCGAACAGCAGCACCGCCAGCATCGAGAGGATGCGACCCGGCGCAAAGCCGTCCGCGGTTTCGAACGAGGACGCGGCCATCAGCACGCCGAGCAGGATGAAAAGCGGCGCGTAGGGGTGGTCCTCCTTTTCCTTGTCGCCGGTCGACAAAAGCGCGCGGCCGCTCATCGCGCCGAGCGCGCACAGCAGCAGCGCCATCAGGCAGTTTGCCGCCTCGCCCACGCCGTCGCGTAAGACGTAGACAAACTCGACGGAGAACATCATCCCCGCGCACAGCAGCGGCAGAAACGCCCGCTTTTTGTAGAGTTTCAGATCGAAAAACGCGTTGTTCGCCGTGAAGATCAGAACGCCCGCGGCGAAGGTCCTAAGTGCGTGCGAAAACGGCAGAAACAGCACAGCGCCCGCCGACGCGCCGATCAGCGCGCTCACCCCCCGCAATCCTGCGCCCGATGCGCCGATCATGCCGAGCGCGAGCGGCGCGTAGCCGCCGAAGACCTGCGCCCCCGCAAGCGCGAACGAGAGCGCAAAGCGCAGCACGCAGTCGATGACCTTTCCGGACCATTCCTTGCTTTTGAGCAGCTCGATCACCTTCACAGCCTGTCCCCTCCCTGTGCGTCGATTTATTGTGTCGGGGATTATTGTAAACGAGCGGAAAGAAAAAGCCTGTCGGGAAATACACGCGCAAAAAAAGAACCGGCAGTTTTGAAAACTGCCGGTTCTCTCGTTCACGTTACTGCTTATTTGACGATCATTTCTGCCTCGCGGGCGTTTTTTGCGATCATGTCGTGCAGCTCCTGCGTGGAGGAGCACTTCTTCTCCTCGCGCAGGTAGTCGAAAAAGTCGAGCTGCAACTTCTGCCCGTACAGGTCGCCATCGAAGCCGACAAGATACGTCTCGATCGTCACGGTGTTCTTGTCGCTCACCGTCGGCCGCACACCGACGTTCGTTACGCCCACACATGTCTCACCATTCGGCAGATGCGCGCGCGTGGCGTACACGCCGCGCTTCAAGGCGATGATGTGCTCTTCGGGGATGAGGTTTGCCGTCGGGAAAAGGGCTTTTTTGCCGATGCCCTCGCCGTGGCGCACCGTGCCCTCCACGGAAAAATAATGGCCGAGAAATTCCGCGGCGCGCCTGACCTCGCCCGCTTCCAGAAGCGAGCGGATATAAGTTGAAGAGACGGTCACACCGTCTTTTTCCACACGCGGGATGATGTCGCAGCCGAGGCCGTGGGCGGCGCAGTAACTTCTGAGCTTTTCCACATCGCCCTCATTTTTGTGGCCGAAGCGGAAGTCGTGTCCCGCGACAAGGTGCACCGCGTGATACTTCCTGACGAGAAGCTCAGAGATAAAGTCCTCCCACGGCATGGTCATCATGTTCCGGTCGAACGGCGCGACAAAGACCTCCTGCACGCCGTATTGTGTGCGGATGATGTTTGCGCGCTCAGACGGCGTTGTCAGCAGCGGCACGGGCTTTCCCGTGACGAATTCACGCGGCGAGCGGTCGAACGTGAACGCCGCAGAGCGGCAGCCGCGCTCCTGTGCGCGGCGCACCGCCATTTTGAGCAGCTCGCCGTGCCCGATATGCACCCCGTCGAAAAAGCCCAGGGCGATGACTGTGGATTCATTCATAGTTTCGGTTTCCTTTTTGCGTCAGCGTCACACGCTGAAAAAATTTCGTTTCGAGGTGAGCGTGCCGTCCTTCGCCTCCGACAGGGCAAGGAACGCCCCGTCGCGCCCGTAGACGCGGTACAGCCCGTCGGGGAGCTTTGCGCGCAGGGGATTGCCGCAGAGGCACTTGCGCTCCTGCTCGGCGCTCGGGATGGTGTAGGCCGGATACTGCCGGAACAGGCTGTCCGTGGGGCGGAGCAGGGCCTCGCCCTCGCGCTGCACGTCCTCGAGCGTCACGGCCTCGTCGATGCGAAAGTTCGACGCTTCCGTGCGGCGCAGCGCTGCCATGCAGCCGCCGCAGCCGAGCGCCTGACCGAGATCGTGGCACAGCGTGCGGATGTAGGTGCCCTTTGAGCACACGACGCGCAGGGCGTACTGTCCGTTTCCCAAATTCTGTGTGAGCTCAAGGTCGAAGATCGTGATCTTGCGCGGCTTGCGCGCGACCTCACGACCCTGACGGGCGAGGTCGTAGAGCTTCTGGCCGTTTACCTTGATGGCCGAGTACATTGGCGGGATCTGCTCGATCTCGCCGAGAAAGCGCGGCAGCGCCGCGCGCACCTCGTCCTCCGTGACGGTCACGGCGCGCTCTTCGAGCGTTTCGCCGGTCGTATCCTGCGTGTCGGTCACAAGGCCGAGCTGTAAAACGGCCTCGTAGACCTTTTGCCCGCCCTCGGCAAAGGAGACGGCCTTGGTCGCCTGCCCGACGAACACGGGCAGAACACCCGTCGCCATGGGGTCGAGCGTCCCCGCGTGGCCGACGCGCTTTTCATGCAAAATGCCGCGCAGCTTGGCGCACACATCCATACTCGTCCAGCCCTGGGGCTTATCAATAATTACAATGCCGTTGGGCATAAATGGCCTCCTTTGCGCCAAGCCTTCGGCGCTTTTGCGCCGTACAAGCGTTTTGCCGGCAGGCAAAACGCAGTTCTCTTTCTACTCTCCGCGCACCAAGATATGCGCGTTCATGCGAAAGCCGTATTTCTCGTAGAGGTGGACGGCGTCGTTGCCGTCGACCACCTTGACTTCGATCTTCCGGACGCCGCTGCCCGAAAATCCCGCCATCGCCCAGTCCATCAGGGCCTTGCCGTATTTCCTGCCGCGGCACTGCGGCAGAACGACGAGGTAGTCGAGCTTGCCCGTGCCGTCTCCGTGCAGGTCGACCTTGCAGAAGCCGACGATCCCGCTGACCTCTTCGATGACCGCGATGCGCGAGACGTTTTCTTCCAGCGCCTGTGCAAAAAGCGACAACGTTTTATCATAGGGCCGGCTCGGATAGCTGCCCTTGAAATTCACGGACACGCGGTTGTGGTGCTCGGACAAGGCCTGCACACACGCGCGCAGGCGCGGCGCTTCGTCCGCCGTGATTTGTCGCAGCGGCGGCAGCCGCTTTTCAAGCAGCACGAGCTGCACACCGGCGATACCGTTAAACGTGCACGGCACGACGCCGATCTCGGCGTAGCCGAGCTTTTGATAGAAGCGGCGGGCGCGCGCATTGCGCGCGTTCGTGTCGATGCGAAGGTGCCGGCAGCCGTGCGCGAGGGCATAGCCCTCGTAAAATGCCGCAAACTCGCGGCCAAGGCCGCGCGATTTGGCCTCGGGGTCGATGACGAGCGTGTGCAGCACCATGACCTCGCTGTCCGGCGCGTCATAGCGCCAGTTCGCCCCCGCGTAGGAATCGACCTGCGTTTGGTTGAGAATGGCCGTGCCGACGATCTCACCGTTCTGCTCCTGCACGAAAAGGTCGCCGCGCGCAAGCGCGGCCTCCGCTGTCTCACGCTCGGGATACACGCCGCGCTGCCAGCCGATCGCGGCCTCGCCGCGCTCCTCTGTCGTGTGGATCTGGTCGTAAATGCGGCACACCGCGTCCAAATCGGCGCGCGCCGCCTTGCGGATCGTGCTCATGCCTCTTCCGCCACCGCTTCGGCGATGGCGTTCAGGATCATGGCGCGCGCGGTCTCATAGTCCGCGTGCTCAATGAGGCAGCCGGACGCCGCGTGGTGTCCGCCGCCGCCGAGGAACGAGCAGGCGCGCGTCGCGTTGACACGCGCGCCTGTGCGCACGCTGACCTTCCACGCGCCATCCTTCGTTTCCTTCATCGTCACAGCGCAGTCCGTGCCCTCGACCAAGCCGCCGAGGGACGCAAGGTCTTCCATGTCGGCCTCGGAAAGCGCCATGCTCTTTTGCAAGGACTGCGGCACGGCGACGATGACGACGCGGTCCTCGTCGTAGAATTCCATCGTGCGCAGCAGCTCTCCCTCAAGCGCCAGGCGCTTTTTGCTCTTTGTGCGGAAGTGCAGCTTGTTGGCGGCTTTATAGTCGATGCCCGTCTCCATCAGCGCCGCGGCCACGCGGTGCGTGTTCGCCGTGACGTTGGAGTAAACAAAGCAGCCCGTGTCGGTCGACACGGCGACATAGAGCGGCAGCGCGACAGCAGGCGTCAGCTGGCCGAGCTCCTGCGCGAGCTCGCACAGAATTTCGCCGCAGGCGGCGCACTCGGGATGCACACAGCTCTCCTTGCCGAAGCCCTCGTAGCTCGGGTGATGGTCGATGGCGAGGTCGACGCGCGTTTTGAACATCTCGGCATTGTCGGGGAACAGGCTCAGCGCGGCGAGGTCGACGGAGACGACCGTCTCATAGTCAAAATCGTCCGCGACCCAATACTGCTCGACGTACTGCTCGAAGTGCTCGGTCGTCTCGCGGTTATAGAGGATGCCCGCGGTCTTGCCCATCTGGCGCAGCATGGCGCACAGCGCCGCAGCGCAGCCGAGCGTGTCGCCGTCCGGACGGCGATGGGTGAGAATGAGGTACTTGTCGTGCGCGCGGAGATATGCCGCGACTTCGGAAACGGTCATTCCTGCTCATCCTCCGTGTTCAGTGTTTCGTTTTCGGGGTTCGCGGGCTTCACCACGCGCGGGTCGCGCAGCATCTCTAAGATGTGCGCGCCGTATTCGATGGAGTCGTCCGCGATGAACTGCAGCTCCGGCGTGTAGCGCAGCGACATGTTCGCGCCCAGCTCGCGCCGGAGATAGCCCGCCGCGCTCTTGAGACCGCGAATGACGTCCTTTTCGAGCGACTTTTCGAGAACGCTCACGTAAATGCGCGAATAGCGCAGGTCGCTCGTCGTGTCCACATGGGTAATGGTCACCATGCCGCTCTGGACGCGCGGGTCCTTGAGCGTGCGGAAGAGCGAGCTGAGCTCGCGCTGGATCTCTTCATTGATGCGTCCAATGCGATTGCTTGCCATTTTTATTCCTCCTTTGAAAAAAGCAGGGGCGAACGCCCGCCCCTACCTTAAGGCTTCTAAACATTGCGCCGCGCACGGCGCAAAAATCTTGATCTGTATTTCTGACGACCTGCGCGTCAGAAATACACTTTACAGGCTGCAAACGTGCGAGCGCAGCGAGTGCGCTGCCGCAGCCTGAATCCTACTCAAAAATTCGCTTCGCGGATTTTTGAAGTCTTACTGCTCGATCTGTTCCATAACGTACGCTTCAACGATATCGCCGACCTTGATGTCGTTGTACTTTTCGAAGCTCAGGCCGCACTCGTAGCCCTGCGCGACCTCCTTGACGGAGTCCTTGAAGCGCTGGAGCGAGGCGAGGTGACCCTCGTGGACGACGATGCCGTCGCGTACGATACGCACGTCGCACGCGCGCTGGATCTTGCCGTCGGTGACATAGCAGCCCGCGACGGTGCCGACGGACGAGACTTTGTAGGTCTGGCGAATTTCGGCGTGGCCGATGATGGCCTCGCGGAACTTCGGCGCGAGCATACCCTTCATAGCGGCCTCGATCTCGTCGATGGCGTCGTAAATGACGCGGTACATGCGCATGTCGACATGGTTGCGGGCCGCGCTGTCGCGCGCCGCGGCGTCCGGACGAACGTTGAAGCCGACGATGATGGCGTTGGACGTGGCCGCGAGCATGACGTCGCTCTCGTTGATCGCGCCGACCGCGCCGTGGATGACGCGCACGCGGACCTCGTCGTTGGAGATCTTCTCAAGCGACGCCTTGACAGCCTCGACCGAGCCCATGACGTCCGCCTTGACAATGATGTTGAGGTTCTTCATTTCGCCCGCCTGGATCTGGCTGAACAGGTCCTCGAGCGAGACCTTCGTAATGGGGGCGTTGGCCTTGCGCTTTTCCTCTTCCTTGCGCTGCTCCACGAGCTCGCGGGCAAGGCGCTCGTCGGCGACGGCGTTGAAGTGTGCGCCGGCCTCGGGCACTTCGCCAAGGCCCGTAATCTCCACAGGCACGCTGGGGCCCGCGGTGGTGAGCTTCTGGCCCTTGTCGCTCATCATCGCGCGCACGCGGCCGACGGCCGTGCCGGCGATGATGATGTCGCCCTGATGGAGCGTGCCGTTCTGGACGAGCAGCGTTGCGATCGGGCCGCGGCCCTTGTCAAGGCGCGCCTCGACCACAGCACCGGACGCGGCACGGTTGGGGTTG
>OGZR01000768.1_pt1 | contig 11844 bp, 6 predicted proteins | sample 1576851 | NCBI WGS metagenome assembly OGZR01 (sample SAMEA3541492, study PRJEB24748) | human gut metagenome | biome: human gut; feature: human-associated habitat; material: faeces | place: China | collected 2012
TTTCATATAATTTACGGAGCTGTTCATCATCCAGCGTTCCGGTTGCTTCTTTTCGATATCTGGCAATAAATGGAATTGTGTTTCCCTCGTCGATCAGCTTCACCGCTGCCTCGACCTGCCAGAGTTTCACACCGAGTTCTTCGGTTATCTTCTGATTAATATCCATATATAGTATCCTTTCTCCATTATCGTGATGCCTGTATCAAAAAGCAGCATCATATTGCATTATTATACTCGAACTACTTTTTATTTACAACATTTTCAAAAATCCTTGACTCAATCCTTAACGCGTCTTCATATGTGCAAGCAGAGTCTGCTCTGTTTTCTTGATAATTTTCTCCTTCTATGTTATACTACGCGTAGAATTAAACCGAAGGGATTTTTAAGAAAATGAGTGAAATATTATCGAAGCAGCAACTGAAGTCAAAAGAGACGAAAGCTAAGATCTTCCGGGCTGCAAAACACATTTTGCAGAAGCACGGATATGAAGCGCTCTCTATCAAAAATATCTGTGAAGAAGCCGGCGTTTCTAACGGAAGTTTTTATCATCATTTTAAGACTAAAGATGATCTGCTTTCCTACTATATTGAAGAGCAGCCGAATATTAACCCAGATCTTCTTGATATACCAAGGAGTGCTGATGAAGTTAAATCTGCCATTGTATATGTCTACCTGAATTATGTGCATTATTGCCAGGAACTCGGCGTTGAATTTATGGCGAATTATTATACTCCGAAAAACCAGTCTCTGAACCCCTTGATCCGTACCGAACGTCCGTACCCGATTGTGACTGTACACAATTATCTGCAGAAGTGTATCGGTGCCGGAATCATTTCCCCGAATCAGGATATTGAGGATATCACGACAGATATTCGTATGATCGTTATTGGAAATGTTTTCGAATGGTGCCTGAAAGAGGGGAACGCAGATTTTGAGGGAAATATGAAACGTTCCCTGGAATCTTATATGAATGGAGTCTTCTAACAACTGATGTTGTACGAAAAATACAAATGTTTCAAAAGCATTTTTTTCGTGCAGCATCATTTTTTTATCATTATGGAATTAACAGTCAGAATGAATTTATTAAAGACAAATATTTTATTGAGAACAAACATTTTATTGGAAATAAGCATTTTGTTGCAGTGAACTTTATTTGCGGACATAAAAAGAACCTTTAAGTGAGCGTTCTTAAAGGTTCTTTCTATTTTAGAAGGGAAATGGCATTTCTTAATGCCAACAATAATATCTTTATGTTTGTATTATAGTCCAGGTTGCAAAAAAAATCCAATTGCTTATTATTATATAGCAGATAACTTATAGATTTTATCTATATTTCAAGTCGAACGTCCGTGAGACTTGGCGCGTGATTCTGGTCAGCGAAGCTGACATATTCCTATCAGAATCACTGCGCATCCTCGCGGAGCGTTTATCTCAGTCGGAGATTGGACTCCCACTGAGACAAATTTGCTATTACTCACCACCTGAAGAGGTGGGAGTCTTCTCGACTGAGATAAAACTTACTCCAAACCATCAGAAAGTGAGCACAACCATGGAATATGAACACATTACCCATTCCTTTGAACCAATATATAATGAAGACTCCGAGATTCTGATTCTTGGGACGCTTCCTTCTGTAAAATCACGGGAAAATAATTTCTACTACGGACATAAACAAAATCGATTCTGGAAATTGTTGGCGAAACTTTGTGAGGAGGAAACTCCGCAGACAGTTGAAGAGAAAACGGCCATGTTACTCCGCCACCGCATCGCCATCTGGGATGTTATTCAAAGCTGTGACATCAAAGGCTCCAGTGACAGCAGTATCAAGAATGTGATACCAACTGATCTGAAACAAATCTTAGATCATTGTCAGATTCGACAAATCTATGCAAATGGAAATAAAGCCGGAGCTCTTTATAAGAAATATCAGCAGCCGCTGACCGAAAGAGACATCCTCGTACTCCCTTCCACCAGCCCGGCCAATGCCGCCTGGTCACTGGATCGTTTGTATGAAAAATGGAGTGAGATACTGAGGTGAATTATATTGCCTCAGTTCTCACTCCATTTTTATTCGAATAAATTACTATTTCAAACAACTTAGATTATTCGCTAACCTGCGCTCTTCTCTGCTCAAACACTGCTACCAGTCTCGGCAGAATCTTATTGCATGCCATCGTGTATGCCGCGCCAAATACATTTGCCCCAATACGAAGCGCTACCGCATACGGCATCCCAAACAAGCCGGATGCAATCGACAATGCACCAAATGTATTAAATGCTGTCTGCCATGCATACCCTGCAGAATACCCAACTCCAATTCCTCCGATCATTCCGATGTACGGATACATTGACTCCGGAAGTATCAGGTACAGGACAACGAATAACAGACAACCTACTATATTAAATGCAGCTCTCTTACCTGCCCGCTCTTTGCAGTCATCCGGGAATGGAAGACAAACAGACATGCTTGCGATCCCTGCCCACATTGCTCTCGGAAGTCCAAGCAATGACATGAATAACATTGCACTGGAAACAACTAATGAAAGACGAATGTACCATCTGTTTCTTGCGGAGTTAATATTGAACTCGCGGAACAAATCAAGAAATGATCTTCTATACGGTCTGTTCTTCTGATTCTTATAGAAGATTGCCATACATAATACCATTCCAACCAAAAGGCCAGCCACGCGATACAAATACTCCTGTCCGGTCACATCATATCCCTGGAGAAGAAGATATCCAAGAACAAATGTAGAATGATTGTACATGATTACATTGTGACATCCAAGAATCATAAGAAGCAAAATACATACTATATTAATAAAGAATGCCGGAACCGGTGACACCATATTCGAAAGCTTCGGTCCTGCAATCAATATTCCAAAGATTCCGACGATGGAGGCCAATCCGTGCGTTGTACGAATTCCAAAATCTGCCTGTCGAAGAACAAGCACCGCAAGAAGCACTGTAACGCCTACTACACTGTTGTTATTCCCTGTGAAATGACTGTATAAAGAAACTACCGCCACACAAAATGCCATTACAAGATAGACTTTAAAATTATAAATAAGAATGTGGCGATACCTTTCCTTCTTGTCTTCTGTCGCTTTGATCAGCTGTTTAGATGCAACTGAACTGAGCTGTAACTCCTGATAAAATGTCATATATCTCTTCCTCCCACTGTTATTTTTTCTTCAAAAGATCAACGAGAAACTATAATACAAATCCATCACGGAGTCAATAAAAACTTTATTAAAATTTTCTGATAAATCTGAATTATTTGAACAATATATAGAATTTAATTTTTAGACTTTACAAAACGCAGGCTCTATGATAAGATAGTTTGTGTCGAGCGGAAGTGGCGGAATGGCAGACGCGCTAGATTCAGGTTCTAGTGGGAGTTTTATCCTGTGGGAGTTCAAGTCTCCTCTTCCGCATTGATGAAATGTGAGAGAAACCTTTGATTTTCAAGGGGTTCTCTTTTTTATTATCTGAAATTTGCCCATTTTGGGTTACCTCTGTTTTTTCTTCTCCTTACAAAACATCTTTGCATTAATCTTTACTTGCGCAAATGGATTGGAATTGATAAAAGCAACAATCTCACATGCGAGACACTTTCCATTTATGTGATTTTTCCTCATCGTCTAGGACTTCTCCTCAGAAAACGCTCTATAAAATTTATGAATTTATCGTAAATTTATATATTTTTTTGTGCGTTTTTCTTATATTTGTGTTATAATAGATTTTAATTTGGTTTATCTTTCACTTAATTATGGAGGCATAAATTTATGACAAAAAATCATACTGAACAAACTGGATCGAATCTTCTAACTCACCCCGGTAGGACTTCCGACTCTTCCCCCAAAAATACTGTTTCTAAACAGATGTCTCTATCTGATTCTATTTTATCAGGAGCAGTTGTGTCGTATCGAAAGGCAGGTTATACATTCGGTCGACACTTACATACTAATATTGAGATTTATCGAATTCTTTCCGGAGAATGTTATATGGATATTCAATCAGAAACCCTGCATTGTACAAAAGGTGACTTTATTATGATCCTTCCTGATATGGTGCATTCTTTTTATCTGAATGATACTTCAGATTGCGAGTTTCAGCATATACATTTCACCCCTGATATGTTTTCAACTATCATTCTTGATAATGATGGAATATTCCCGATTACGCTTCTTCATGCTGTATTATTTTCTTCACATTTTTATTATCGACTCATCTCTGATGAAACGATTGATAAGCATCTTCAGAAATTGATTGATTTGCATACTTCCTCTGACAGTCTGTTTACAGCCGCTAATCTTAATGTTACTCTTATGAACCTGATGCTCTATATTCTTGATCACACAGAGCTTGTACATGAACGTGAACATGCAGAGCCTCAACTTCAAAACAGTTATGTAGCTTATACATTGAATTATATTCAAACACATTACGCTACAAAAATTTTACAAGAAGACATTGCACAACAATTGCATATTTCCGTCCGTTATCTAAGTAAACTTTTCAAGAATTATATGGGGGTCACATTATCAAACTATATTAATATTTATCGTATTAATCGCTCCATCGATCTAATGCAAGACACCACTTTAACCTTAACGGAAATCGCACTGCAGGTTGGATTCAAAGACTCTCAGCACTATTCTAAAGTCTTTGGAAGCATTATTAATGCAAAACCTTCTCAATACAGGAAGACGTTTTTAATTAAATAACTAATCAAAAACCCAGGATTTTACTCCTGGGTTTTTCTGATTAGTTGTTCTTCTATACCAATTTTCTTTTTACAATACTATGCTTTCTTCTAAATCATAACCACAACCATTTTATCTTATTCTCTTTCTTTTAATCAGTACAACAACAATTCCTGTTGCCAGACAGAGGATTGTAACTCCTGCTACACCTGCTACATTTGCTGAATCACCTGTTTTTACTGCATTTGATGTCTTATTGACAATGCTTGTAGTATTCTTGTTGGATGATCCGTTATTGTTTGATCCGCCATTAGATGAACCATTGTTGGATGTTCCGCTGTTGCTGTCATCCTTTTTATTGTCATCTTTCTTGTCATCATCCTTCTTGTCGTCGCCCTTATTGTTGTCGTCTTTCTTGTCTTCTTTTACTTTCAGAGCTTCTTTTGCTTCTTTTACTGCCTTCACTGCTGCATCGATCTCAGCCTGTGTTGCTTCTGGATTATCCAGTACTGCATTCGCATCATCAATTGCTGCCTGAAGTGCTGCAAGGGACTCTTCTGTATACTGCTCTGTATCTCCTACAACCTTTGTTGCATCTTCTACTGCAGCTTTCAGTTCATCCTTCTTAACAGGTGCCTCCGGCTTCGGTGTCTCTTTCTCAACAAGAGCCTTCTGTGCTGCTTTGACTACTTTCTCTGCTGCGTCTACTTCTTCCTGTGATGCATTCTCATCAGCTAATACTTCTTTTGCTTCTTTGATTGCTTTCTGAAGTTTCTCGATAGACTCTTCTGTGTATTTGTCAACTAATGCGGCATCGCCTTCTGCTGCTGTAATTGCAAGATTCAGAGCATCTTTCTTTGCTTTCGCTTTCAGAGCTTTCATCTTATCTTCTACATTTGTCTTTGCTTCATTTACTTTATTCTGATCAGCATTTGGATCGTCGTAAATAGCCTGCGCAGCTTTGACTGCATCTTCAAGATCTTTCAAAGATGACGGTGTGTATTGCTCTGTCTCTGCAAGTTTTTTGTTTGCTGTATTAATTGTTGCTAACAGATTTTCTTTCGCAATTGTAAGCTCATCTTTTGCAAATGTTACTTCAATTGTATGATTTGCAACAATATCTTCGAAAGCATACTCTGTTGCAATAGTTTCTACATTTTCTCCGTCCACTGTAATACTTTCAATATGGTATCCCTTGTCAGGAGTGATTGTGAACACTTTGGATGTTCCCTTATAAACTGTTGTTGTGGCTTCCGGTGCAATCTTTCCGCCTTCACCTGCTGTTGCTGTGATTGTAAACTGTGTCTGAATATCAGCAAGTTTTGCTGTGATTTCATCTTTCTTCTTATCTACAGCTTCCTGAGTAGATGTTGCTGTCAACAGCTTTCCTGCATTCACAAGTTCCTGAAGTTCTACAAGAGCTGCTGCAGAATATTTCTCGTTATCTTCTGCTTTAAGAATTTTTTCTGCCTCAGCAATCGTTGCTGTAAGTTCTGTAAGGTCTGCTCCCTTCAGTGTTGTAAATGTCGCTGCTTCTGATTTTTCAGACTCATTTCCTGCAGCATCCACTGCTGTTACTGTTACGTTGTACTCAGTATTTGCTGTAAGGTCTGCCAGATCATACTCTGTTCCTGTGATAAGTTCATCATTTACTTTCTCATTGTTCAGGTATACATTGTATCCGGCTACTTCTACGTTATCTTTAGACGCTGTCCAAGTGAGCTTTGCTCCTGTATGAGCAATCTCGGATGCTTTCACATCTGCCGGAACTGTTGGAGCTTCTTTATCTGCAGCAGCTTTATCTACGTAAGTAATAATCGGTGTAATATGAGCAGATGGTTTGCTTGGATTTCCGTTACATTTTGCTACTACACGGATCATGTCGCCTCGAGTCACTTCGATTTCTTCTGCCTTTTCCCAGTTTCCTTCTTTCTTTTTACTGGTTTCAAGTGTCAAGTTCTTCTTCTCTGTTCCATTTACATAGAGGCTTAATGTAACTGTTCCGCCTGCGTTATCATTCTGACGAAGATATGGCTCATTATCTCTAACTTTGAATGATACTGTTCCGCTCTTTGGTACTCTGTATGCCATTGCTGTTGAGATATTTGTGCTTGGCGGTGCAGAAAGTAAACCGTGTTTGTCTGGACTGCTTGCTGTAGTTACATGCTGATCATCATCAATACCAGGTCCATAATATGTATGAGTAGCCCAGTTTGGCCAGCCATCTTTATCAACAGATGTCATATTCGCCCAGTCACCGGATCCGTCCTTCATCTGTCCGAACCAAACATTTCCCTGCTGTCCGTTTATAAAATCCTTCGTCCAGTTGTATTCATTTTTCTGCTTGATCGCATACTCTTTTGTAGTTCCATCTTCCGCTGTGATACGAAGTGTCATTCCGTCTGCTACTGCATCCTTATCTGCCAGTTCTTTTCCAGCATTTACTACAGAAACAGTTGCTGTATCAGCTACCGTAAGACTCGCCTTCAGTTCCTTTACTGTTGTTGGATTTTTCTCTGTGTAAGGAACTTCCAACTCTGTTCCTCTCACTTCATAGTAAGAAGCTTTCAGTTCTTTATCAGAACTTGCAACGACTGTATACGTTACATCTGTTTTTCCTTCATATGAAAGAACAATTGTTGCTCCTCCCTTTACAACATCTGTTCCTTTAAGTACTTTCTCACCGTCTTTAACAGTAACTTTGACGCCTGTATCTACGATGATATTTTTAAGAAATGCATCCACTGTCGTATTCTTCGGAAGCTCACTTACGTTTGTTCCAGCAACTTTATATACGTTAGATCTCAGGATAAGCGTCTCTGCTACTGCATCACTTTCTGCTGCTCCGATTTCCGGTACTGCTGTGATCGCATGTCCGAAGAAGTCGTGATCGATCGTATAACCATTTCTGTCAACTACTACTTTACCTTTATTGATTGCCGGAGAGTTTTCTGCAAGTTTGTATCCGTCAAATACTGTTTCTTCAGTTGGATTTTCGTGTTTTCTTGCTGCTTTGTCTGTTGCTACAGAATCCGGACCAGAACCTGGATTCACAAGTACCTGTGTTCCTGCGTCTACTTTTACAGCAGCTGCATCGCTCGGCAAGTTCGTTATATTGTAATATAAATTATTGCTGTAAGTCTTATTCCCTCTATTTTCAGGATTCCAATCTCTTACTGTAACTGGTGTTTTACCTGCAAAATAGAAAATATTATTTTCCATATCTACCGGACCATTGTTTCGATGAACCGTACTCCAGATAGTATCAAGACCTTCTTTGATATAGAACGTATTGTTGTAAACCTGGCAGTTCCCAGAGTTACCGGCCGGGTCCAATGGTCCCATATCTTCGTTCTGACTGATATTGTAACGGAATGTATTGTTAACAGAATTCACTCCACAGAACATGATGGTACTTGCGGTATTTCCGTGGCTGTAGTTGTACTGGTAGTTTGTTCCATCACCATAGTCAGCATCCCAAGGCTGTCCATCGCCATTACCACTTGCGGCATTCAATGTTTTAAAACATTCATTATACTGGAAAATCGCATTTTTACATTTCCATGGCCAGATACCAGCTGCCACGCGTCCTGCACCAACGCCCTGTGTACCGTTTGGATTACCATTTGCATCAAGACTTGGCTGATTCTTTGAGTAGTCTTTTGTATTAATCTGTTCAGCTGCATTCTCGGATACATTGTACTGAATCAATGGTCTGTCCAGATACATGGTTGTGATGGCATCTCCACCCACATGGTTCAGGTAGTTGTTCTCGATGACTACATTGGAGGAACCATATTTTGCCATTGTTGCATCCGGAAGTTCACCTGTTTCGAACTGTCTCCACTGATAGGTGTATCCAACTGCAATTCCCCAACGGTTTACAGTATCCAGAGAACAGTTTCTGATCTGTACATCATTGTATCTTGCGATTCCGGTTTCGCCTTCATTCGTTGGTTTTGCAACGATGAAATAGATACCGCCGTTTGTCATATGCTTGTTATAAACGTTTCCTGTTACATCATGGATATAAAGATCATTTAATACGATATGATCTACCGTTCCATTATCTTTTGCAACTCCGGCAACACCGGTTCTGTCCATTGCGTATGCATCATTATACGCTTTATCTTTTTCGGTATCGGTTGTACTCTTTCTGTCGTTGGTCAGCTCGAGACCTTCGATTTCAAGGTATTCAGCATCCTCAATTAAAATACTGGAAGAAACAGTACCTTTCCATTTATGGTTCTGGTTATCCAGCGGAGTACCATAGTTTAACTCCCATAAGCCATGACCATTTGTATTGATCTTTGGTCTCTCTCCTTCTCCATAAGTAGATATCTTCACCGGTGCTTCTGCAGTACCGCTGTCCTCTTTTGTGAACTTAAGAGCCTGATCCTCAAATACAGATCCCTTTTTCAGAAGAACTGTGTCTCCCGGCTCAAGGTTAAGGTCATTCACCTTATCAAGTGTTTTGAATGCCTTGCTTTCAGAAGTTCCATCATTACTGTCTTTTCCACCTATTGAATCAACGTAATAGGTTGTTCCTGTCGCAGCAGACTCCTTTGCATTAACCGGAACTGTCGGCACCATTGATGCAACTGTTGTTCCAGCAAGCGCAAGGGCCAGCGTACGACTCATCCATTTTTTCTTCATAGCTTTTCTCCCTCCATTATTGTATATTCTTCAAGGTTAATCGGTTTACATTCTCCATGTTACCTACTACCTGAGAACCTGTTTCACGCTGCGTGATCATATCATCATACTTCTGCTCACGCAGTTCTCTTTCGACCGCGATCCTTGCCATCTCAAGGTCTGCATTTTCATCGCTGTCTCCAAAGATCCACTCTCGGCTTTGATAGTGTTCCTGTATTTCATCCTCTGTCAGTTTCATACCTTCACGATTGGTATCGTTACAGTATTTTTCTTTTAAAGTGCTGATTTCATAATCCAGATAAAGCTGAAACGTATATTCTTTAAGCCCGTAGATCACTTCGCCTTTTTCTACTTTCTCACTTCGCTCTGCATTTTCATCCTTCCAGCGTTTTTCCAGTGCTTCATAACTGCTGTCTATGACATCTCCCTGTTCTTTTGCAAGATCGTAAACAGCATGAATGTATTTCAACTCTTCTACTGTATTATCCGCCAGAATTTCATACCCGTGTTTTCCATCATACTGTTTTTTCCAGAAGTCATCTTCATATATAGCGCCATACTCCTGCTGAATCTGTATCTTTGTATCATATTCAACTGCTTTCATACAGTTCAGATACTCTTCTTTGCTAATCACGTGTTCCGCAACAGTGAGATCGAATTGATTTGCCTTTTTATATTGAATGATTCCGGCAACAATTCCTGTAATGGCAATCGCCAATATAATGATTCCAAGCTTTAGGAATTGCTTCTTTCGATTCTTCATAAATCCTGCGCCCTTCCTATTTAAATTTTTGTTTTATCTTTACATAGATTTTTTTTATCCACATTAATTTCATTATAGCAATCCGGGGTTTTTTCGGCTCGTTTTTTTTAGTTGATTTTCATGTCATTTTTGTCTAATTCGGAACTAAACAGAAATTTCTTTTTTATTTATTTCCATTAAAAAAAGACCATGAAAAAATGATTTTTCATAGCCTTTTTAGCATCAAATTTTTAGTTTTCCAAATCAACAATCTGATTCTTCTCTAATGTATAATTACCGCCATCCATATTTTTACGAACGAACGGAACGCCTTTTCTTACATAGAAAGTATTATCTTTGATCAGTGCATCCGGGTTCTCTGCAGGACTGATCGTTCCTCCAAGGTCATCAAAGCTGACATTGTTACGGAACGTATTATGAATTGCTTCCTGCAAACAGAACATCACACATCCGCCTTCGTTCTGTCTGCTGTAATTATACTCATAAACGGTTCCGTCACCGGAATCTGCATCATATGCCATACCGTCCTGATTCAGTCTTGTGTCAGTGCCTTCATTATATCGGAACAACGCATCCTTACACTTCCAAGGCCAGATAGCTGCTGCCACCTTTCCCAGGCGATCACCTGGCTCGCTATAGATCCGATCATTGATCTCACAGGCGATGGAATCTGTCATATTGTGCTCTATAAGTGGACGAAGTGCATACATCGATGTAATGCCGTCACCACCTGCTGCCTTTACATAATTATCGCGGATCAGCATATTTTCGTGACCATATTTCAGAAAGATTTCTTCATCAAGCTCTGCTCCCTGGAACTTCTCATGTGCATAAGTATAACCAACAGCGATTCCCCAGCGGCTCACCTGATACACAAAGCATCCCTCAACTGTGACATCTTTATAACGTGCCACTCCGGTCAGTTCTTCGTTCTCCGGACGAAGTGCTGTCATATAGATACCACCGTTATTCATGTGCTTATCATATACATTACCATTCACATCATGGATCAGCAGATTACGCAGTGTAATACCGTGTCGTACACCTTTGTCTTTTGCTACAACAGCAACACCTGTACGGTTCATCTTGTGTGGAGCAGAATATGTCTCTCCGAATACGCCCCCTTTATTGCTAATCTCCAGATTCTCCACCGTCAGATACTCGCAATCATATAACAATACCGCAGATGAAACATACCCTCTGTATACATGTGTCGGTGCATCAAGCTCATTTCCATAATCCTGATACCAGATGCCCTGACCATTCGTCTGGATCAAAGGCTTCGCACCGTTCCCATATGCACCAATATAAATTGGCTGTTCCTTTGTCCCCTGTACATTCAGATGCAAAAACTGATTTTCAAACACAGAACCACGCTCTAAAAGCACCTGATCACCTGGCTGCAACTTCAAACGGTTTACAGCATATAAACTCTTCAACGGCTGGTCCTCTGCTCCGTCATTCGCATCATCGCCGTGAAGCGAGCTGACATAATAACAACGTCCGCAGTTCCCTATGCTGCTTTCACTTTTAGTTTCTTCCGGGCAGCTTTTATCTTCTCTCAGGCGCTGCTCCTCCTGCATCTGATTCCAGATTTTTTCAAACTCTGTTATCCAATGAACTGCATTATCTGACTTTTCATCTGACACATCCTGTGCCGATATTTCGTTTACGGCTGTTTCACTCAAATATGTATTTGCTGCTACACTTTCTAGG
>OGZR01000773.1_pt1 | contig 11794 bp, 9 predicted proteins | sample 1576851 | NCBI WGS metagenome assembly OGZR01 (sample SAMEA3541492, study PRJEB24748) | human gut metagenome | biome: human gut; feature: human-associated habitat; material: faeces | place: China | collected 2012
AGCGAACATTGAGCTGAAGAAGAACAACAGTACATTGAGGAACTTCTATCTTATCAGATTGAGGGACTGATTGTTTTAAGTCACACGCTTCCATCCGAAAAGCTCGCTTCCTATCAGATTCCTGTCATCGCTATTGAACGTGAAGCAGAACATATCTGCAGCGTCAATACGGATAACTATATGGGAGCACTTCAGGCCACTTCCTTGTTGATCCGGGATAACTGTGACATACTGATTCATATAAATGTCAATGTGAAGAAATCTGCCCCGGCTTATGACCGTATCCGCGCTTTTCAGGAAACTTGTGAAGAACATCATGTTCCATATGATATCGATCTGAGTGTAGAAGGTAATTCTTATCATGAGATTTTAAATGTGATCCGGGAGATTTTTAATAAGATAGAAGCAAAATACCCAGATCAAAAAAAAGGTATCTTTCTTGCGAATGATACCTATGCCAATATGTTTCTTAATTTAATTTTCCAAAAATATGGAACATTTCCTTCTACTTATGAGATCGTTGGATTTGACAACTCTCCGATTGCCAGCGAGGCAATCCTTCCGATCACAACCATCGGCCAGCAGATTGATGTGATTGCAAAGACTGCCATGGATCTTCTTGTCCAACAGATGGAAGAGCAGAAAAAGCGTGTTCCCAAACCATTAGGTGAACCTATTCATAAACAAATTGCCCCTGTATTAATTCGCCGTAATACAACAAAATAATTTATTTTTCATGATTGAGAACGTTGTCTCCAGCGCCAGGACCTGATTACCGGTTCCGGCGCTGTCTTCTGATATCTGCAGATACTGAGCAGTAATCCGAGCAGGATATAAGATGTCAGCATACCTGATCTTCCTGTTCCAAAGAACGGACAGTAGATTCCCATATTACAGACTCCTCCCAGATTTTCTAATATAAAAACTACGGCCTGAATCAGGAACAATGCTGTGCATCCTGTCCCCATCACCATACCAAGCTGGTTCTTCTGGTTTAAAGAAATCTTGGCAAATCGAAGGATCAGAACTACCAGACAAAGAACCAGCAGAATACCTGCCAGGATTCCATAAGCAGCTACCACACTTGCAAGCAGATGGACACTTCCGTCTACGGATGTCAGAAGTTCTTTAAACTGCGGATTGCCATGAAATGCTGAACTTCCGGAAATCATTTTCCAGATCACATTGACTCTCGGGAAATCTGCAGCATGATCACCGATCGAGAAAATAGCCGCTATACGCTCTTTCTGGTAAGCCCTGCCAAAACACCAGAGACCTCCCGCAAGCAGAACCGGTATCAGAACGACTACTGCTCCGATTCCCGTAAGTACTGCTTTTTTACAAACCTGAAACCAGCCTTTGTGAACAGCCACCGCCAAAACCACACAATAAACCACTTCCAGTATCATTGCCCCAATCAGACTCTGGCTTCTTATAATCAGGAAATATGTTGGAATGACCATCCAAAGGATTGCCTTTAAAATTCCTCGGTATCCCTGACCTCTGTAACTATATAATACAGCTGCAAACAACGGAATTGTCAGCCAGAGTAAATCAATCAGATTCAATCCAATGCCGAATGGCATTCTAATATATCTGGTTGATCCATTCATTTTCAAACCGGCAACCTGCAGTCCAATGAAAAGTAACACCTGATATGCGATCAAGCTTGGTTTTGCATAAACCGCAATCCTCGTATAATCCATATAGCAAATACCAATCATCAGCACAAGTCCAAGCAAAAGTGCCGGCAGTTCCAGCGACGTATGCCAACTGGATGACATTCCTGTCCAGAACAATTCTTCCATCTTTCCTGCACTCTGCTCAATACCCAAAACAGTCTGATACATAACACTTCGCAAAAGATAGCCCGCAAGACTTAGTCCAATGATCAGCGCAATCATTCCCCACGCCATTGTCGGCCGATGGATTCTATCCATCTCAAGCCCGACTTCTACCGGATCACCCATTTCTCGAACCGCAGCTTCTTCTGCTTCTGTCTGACTCATTCCTTCACTTAGGAATTCCTCTTTCTGATCCTCAATATGATCATTGATCTCCTGTTCTATCGTCCCTCTTGCCATCTTACAGCGAATCTGTTCTGTTAATGTATGTAAATTCTCCTCTCGTCTCATCAAACATCACCCTTTCTAACAAACTGCTGCATTCAACACATTTACTACAGCTGATGAATAAATTTTCCACTCTTCTTTCTTCTCTTCTAAAACTTTCCTCCCGGTTTTCGTAATACTGTAATACTTACGAACCTTACCACCGACCTCTTTCTCATAAACTGTCAGATATTTCTTATCTTCCATTCCATGAAGCAATGGATATAACGTTCCCGCCTTTAATTCAAACACATTCTGGGACTTTTCTCTTAAGGTCTCGATCATCTCGTAACCATACATATCCTTTTCAGATAAAAGCTTTAATAACAACATCGTTGTGCTTCCTGATACCAGACTTCTGTCAACTGCCATAACACTTCCTCCTAATCTTCTGATTTTACGTTAACCGTACACTTCTTAACATTCTCATTGCGAAATGAAACTCATCTTGCAGTAGATATATCGATTATCTATATATCTTAGCCCGATTATATATCGATTATCTATATATGTCAATAAAAGATTCCATAATTCTTTGCATTTTTAATATAGTAAAAGCGAACAATAGCAAAAAAGTCTTATTTTGTATTATTTTTTATAGTTTTTCACTTATACTGTCGCCCAGATTGGAAATCTGCGAAAAAATTTTTCACCACCTTTTACACCCCGTAAATATATAATATAAGACAGTCGTTGCATACAATCGGCTGCCTATTTTTTTCGAGTTTCTTCCATATATAGTTATATTAAGATATCCCCTATTACTCATATACAGAGTAATAGGGGATAGGCTAGTTCATAAATTATATATTTTACACGATATAAGCACAGACTTACTCAGGAAACCTCTACTGGTTTCCCGAACCCTTCCCGTTTGCGTATCGGATAGAGCAAATTTCAATACACCAATTCACTCCATCCGATACGCCATATGACGGGGCGACATATGGCTGTGAATGATGACACGGTATTATGCTTTCTGTTTACGTCCTGTTAAATGTCATGTGTAAAAGTATTCTTTTACAGTTCTGATATAGTGCGATTTATCAGAGATATTTATGAATATCGAATCTATGTTGCGATTCAAAATCAGCTATATCATTGCATACCTGTTTCATACGCTCATACTGACTTTTTGTAATATGGCAATCAATCCGGCACAGCTTATTATTTTCTCCAAACAGAACATTCATTTCTCTTTCAAAAAATAGTTCATTATCAACACTAACCTGCGAATATTTCATATCAAAATCTTTAATCACATAAACACTATCAGGATATTTTGCGAAAAAATCATCTGCATCGGCACATAAATCCGAATCATACTTAAAAACCATATCATAAAGCATAGATAATTCGTTATCTAAAGTCGTATGTGTCTTCCAAAATTCACGATATGTTTTGCAAATATCATTCAAAATGTTGTCAACATCTTTAGATTCTAATGTCAAACTAGACATCGGGCAAATTTCAATTCTATTCTGTTTGAAAACATCATATGCAATGTCAAAGAATATTTCACAAAATGACTTAATGGAAATTATTAATATCTCATCAACAAATATGGATTTATCTGAATCATCAGTAAAATAGAATTTCGTTGTTTTTCCAACGATATATCCTTCATGTGTCAACTGATTTCGTAAATCATAAATTCTTTCTGCAAGTTCATCAACATTCATAATTAAACGCCATAATGTTTCAAATTTGCCTTTATGATTTCTAATCCAATATTTGTAAAGCTTATTATCAATAGGTCTACCATCTTCCCGGTAAAACTTAGCATATTCATCTGCCGGATATTCAATTCGGCTACAGACACTAGGTATCTGTAAAGCAAATAATAAAGCAGAATGTTTATCATCATCTGTACAATCAGGTGATGATAATTTGTCGCGGTATTTATCTATTAATTCTGTACCCAGCATATCCAAAACCTTCTTTCAAATCATTAAAAACGGCAAACAAAATAACACCTGTAAATCAATATAAGATTTACGCATCATTCTATTTGCCGCCATCTTCTCGAATTATTATTCATTCTTCATTTCATCAAACATTGCCTGAGCTAATGCCCCCATGATAGCATGATATTTTCCGGCATCCTCAAATAACTTCGTATATGTTTCCGTACTCTCAACATATGCTTCCTGTGCTGCATCATCGAACAGCTGTGGAAAAATATTCTTTTCAAAAATCTGACGACCATCTGTCTTTGCAGCTTTTATCAGTTTCTTATTGTTTTTCAATTTCTGATGCAATGCAGTTATTACAACCTTATCACCATCTGTAAAATTACCCATATACTGCTGATTAATTTTTTCGATGACCTGCTCCAATGGACTGAGTGTCTCTGCCATTTTTATAGGTTTCTTTAATTTAGCAGTTTTATAAACACCCTTTTCTTCCTTCACAAGACCGATAGAACCTTCGTATGTTTTCTCAAGACTGTAATACTCAAGTTTCACTCTGTCACCAAGGTCAAACGGTGTTGTTGGGTCAGCCGGTACGACCTTTGCCAGGTAAGAACAAAAGATATATTCATCGTGCATCTGCTTATCAAACATACGTACAATCTGCGTAATGTAACCATACCATTTTACAAATGTTCTACACAGTTTTCTAAACTGGTATCTCTGTTCCTGATTCAACGAATTATATTTCTGCTGAATTGGTAACAACGCATTTGTAATAGCAGCCTGAATCTTATTTGCTTTTCGCTTATCTTCATCAAAATAGATTTTATTTACTTTTTCAATGTCAGTGTCATCATAAATTTTAAAAGCACGTAACATCTTTTGTGTCTTGTAAATCAAATCTGTATTGATTTCTTGTGACAACGATGTTTCCTGATAAAACGGCTGGAACGCTTTCAAAATATCTTCTTTTGTATTTACAAAATCAATGATAAACGTATCCTGTTTATCTGGATGTGTACGATTCAATCTGCTCAATGTCTGCACTGCTTTTACACCACGCAGTTTCTTATCAACAATCATTGTATGCAGCAATGGTTCATCAAATCCAGTCTGATATTTCTCAGCTACAATCAAAATATTTCCTTCATCATGAAATACCTGTTTTGTCTGTGCTTCACTTACACCGTTTAACTTACTTTCCGTCCATTCTGTTTCCTTCTGATCATCTGGGTCTTTGATAGAACCAGAGAATGCAGCCAAAATTTCTACATCATGATATCCATTTGATTCCAAATATTTTTTAATCTCATGATAATAACGAACAGCAGCAAGTCTCGATGATGTTACAACCATCATCTTTCCTTTTCCCTTGATTTTCTGCTTCGTTACATTGCGGAATGTTTCAACAATAATCGCTGATTTCTGCTGAATGTTATACGGATGCAGCTCTTCGTATTTCTTGATTGTCTTCAATGCCTTTGACTGCGGAACATCAGGATTATCCTTTGTGTTCTTCGCAATCTGATAGCACGTTCTATACGTTGTATAGTTCTGAAGAACATCCAGAATGAATCCTTCTTCGATTGCCTGACGCATCGAATATACATGGAATGGATGATAAGAACCATCATTCCATTCTGTACCGAACATCTCCAATGTTGCACCCTTTGGCGTTGCTGTAAACGCAAAGAATGAAAGATTCTTATGTCTTCCATGAGCAATCATCTCACGCACCAGACGGTCATTGTCATCCAGCAATTCATCTTCGGCTTTTCCTTCCAGTTCCGCATACTCTTTCAGAGCATCCGATACATCCGCAAGTGCTGCTTTTAATTTCATTGCAGAGGAACCAGTCTGTGAAGAATGTGCTTCATCTACGATAATCGCAAATCGCTTATCTGTTGTATCATCCACTTCTTCATAAATGACTGGGAATTTCTGCAATGTTGTTACAATGATTCTCTTTCCAGCGTTCAATGCGTCCTTTAAATCCTTAGAGGATTTCTTTTCATCAATCGCACATACACTGCCGAGTGTATGGTCGAACCCTGTGATTGTTTCCTGTAACTGTGCATCCAGATTACGTCTGTCAGTTACGATAACAACCGATGTAAATACAGGCTCATTATCATCATTATGCAAGGATGCCAGACGATACGCCGTCCATGCAATAGAGTTTGACTTTCCTGAACCAGCTGAGTGCTGAATCAGATAATTGTTCCCTGAACCATTCTCACGCACATCAGCAATCAGCTTACGTACTACATCCAGCTGATGAAATCTAGGGAAAATCAGACGCTTCTTTGTGACGTTCTTTCCATCTTTCTTTTCGGTCTTCACCTCAAAGCTGATGAACTTCTGGATAATATCCAGCAAGCTGTCCTTCTGTAATACGTTTTCCCAGATATAAGATGTCACATAATTATCATCTTCTGCCTGCGGATTACCTGCACCACCATCATTTCCGGCACCGTTGGAACCCTGATTGAATGGCAAGAAATATGTATCTGTGCCTTTCAACTCTGTAGTCATCCATGCTTCATATAAATCTACTGCAAAATACGCCAGAATACGATGATTCAGCCAGAAAGCAGGTTCCCTCTGGTCACGGTCATACTGCCACTGCAATTTTGCATTGTCTACCGTCTGACCTGTCAGCTGATTCTTTAATTCAATCGCAACCACTGGAATACCGTTGATTGCAAGCATCATATCAACTGAATTGTTGTTCTGCTCTGAATAGTGCCACTGTCTGATACACTGACACACATTCTGCTCATATCTTTTTACAGCAACATCATTTAAAGTGGATTCAGGCTTGAAATAACAAACCCTAAAATCCATTCCACGATGTTTAAATCCATGTCGCATGACAGACAGCAAGCCATCCATCTGTACGGCATCTTCAAAACATTTATAAAACTTCTTGTATGGGTCAGAATTGCACTGCTTTTCAAAACGCTGCCACATAATCGGCTGGGTTGCTTTCACAAACCCAACCAATGTATGAATGTCCAACGCCATACCAGAAGATGAAGTATATCCAGCATCTGTTGCCTTTTCATATCCACCATCAGGTGAGATAAGAAAGGCTTCAATATTGGATTCAAACTGTTTTTCATTTTCAGCCATAGCTTATACCACCCTTCTTTTTCCTGTAACTACTTCATAAATCAGCGATTTTTTGTAGGATTCAAGGTCTTTGATAAGAGATTCTTTTTCAGCAATGAGGGAATCAAAATCTGGTACAATTTTATCTAAATAATGTGCAATTTCTTCTTCCTCTTCTTTTGAAGATGGTACAAGAACTCTTATTTGTTTAATTTCACTAACAGATAATTCTGGTCTTGTTGCCTTCATACATGCAATATCCCAAAATTGTTTGTAGCCAACAAAAGAACTCAGCATATAAAAAATAAATTTAGAATCATGTTCTGAAGAAACCGTAATTTTTCCAACATGTGAAGTTGTGTTAGATATCGGAATTTTGTTTGGTACAATGGCTGTCTTACCAATAGTTCCACCTGTTTTTACAAACAAAATATCATTAGGTTTAAGTTGACTACTTTTAATTTTTTCGTTATCTTTTTCGGAAATATAAACCACATTATCCATTATAAGTGGCGTTCCCCACCCTATATTTTGAACTCTAATATAAGGAATACCTTCAGAACAATACGATTCCGTTTTAATTATTCCATGGTCGCCATCACCAATTGGATAAGAATCTTTATAATCTAATATGTAAGTGATTTTCATCCATTTCCAATTGATTGGAATGTTTCCTATCCAATTAATTCCCGAATCTTTCATCTCAACATTTTTATCAAGACCTTTTGTAACAGCTTCAAAAATTACAGCCTGTTTCAGTTTCTTATACTCTTCAATACTTGCGTTTACTTCTGCAATAATGTCATCAATTTTAGAACATTTTTCATCCAAATAATCGGCAATAATTTGCTGTTCAGTTAATGGCGGCATCGGAACCTTTAATGACCCCAACTGTTCTTCTGTAAACGAATGACGTAAATTTTTTGCTAAGTGTAACAGTTCTTTAGTATTATCTACCATTAAATAATAATAGTAATAGTAATCTCTTGACGCATTATCATGTATTTTAAAATTACTATAAGCAGGACTTGTCACACCGTTATGTGTGACTTTACCAATACATCTAGGTGTAACATCAATATCAAAAAGACACATGAGTAAATCCCCATCTTCAATATATTGATATCCATCAAATGTTGCAGGCATTTTACCTGTTGGATTTTGTAAATCTCTTACAATTACACCGTTCATGGTCAATGACATCACATCTTCGCCAGTCCACTTTTCACATAAATTTTTCTCTTTATGCATGATGTATTTATTTGGAATCACATCCCATGTATCAGGAATTGAACCTACCCACTCAATCCCACTTTCTTTCATTGCCATAATTATTCACCCCCGAACAAATCATGCAGTTTTGCCATCAGGCTCTTTTCATGTTCCTCAATACGTGCTGCAATCACATCTGACGGTTCAATCTGCTTATATTCATAAAATGTTCTGGTGAACGGAATCTCATACCCCACTTTTGTTTTGGCTTTATCAATCCATGCATGTGGATTATACGGAATTACTTCTCGTTCAAAGTATGCATCAATATCCTCTGTCAGCGGTACATTTTCTGTATCACGCTTTGCTGCATCTGCTACTGGTTTCTTTTTCTTCATGATGATATTTCCATCATCATCGAACTGCGGTGTTTCCACTACAATCTTGTTATAGCCAAGGTCAATGGAATCCATGACCTTACTCTTTACAATAATTGTATTGTTATTTTCGTCTACACTTTCATATGTATTACCTACGTAAGCACCATACGCTTCAATAATCAAATCTCTACAAGCTTTTGAGATATCGACATTCTTTGAACCGATATTTTTACGTCTGCTGGATGCACACCCTGATGCATCAATCAACTGTACTTTACCCTGATGTGTTACAGGTTTATTTTTCATCACAATCCAAATGTATGTAGCAATCGGTGTGTTGTAAAATGCATTTCCCGGTAACTGCACAATTGCATCCAACCAATCATTTTCGATAAGATATCTACGAATCTCAGAAGGACCTGAACCTGCATCACCATTAAACAAAGAAGAACCATTCTGGATAATTGCCATCTGACCATCATCTTTTAACTTTGCAAGACCATTCAGCATAAATAAAAGCTGTCCGTCACCTTTGGCTGGCAGTCCCGGTGCAAATCTTCCTGCTGTACCTTTCTTATATTCAGCAGTTACTTCCTTTTCCTCACGTTTCCAAGGAATACCAAACGGTGGATTGCTGATAATATAATCAAACTTATATCCGCTGAACTTGTCATCAGATAAAGTATCGCCGAACTGCATATTGTTAGGGTCACCGCCACGGATAAGCATATCAGCTTTTGCAATACCGAATGTAAACGGATTAAACTCCTGACCGAATACAGTAACGTCTGCATCCGCATCCATCTGTTTCAATCTTTCTTCCATACAAGTAAGCATCTGAGATGTTCCCATCGTCATATCATATACAGTCTTAGAAATGCCATCACCTGTAAATGCAGATTCATCACCAGCTACAAGAAGGTCACTCATAAGATAAATGATGTCACGGCTTGTAAAATGTGCTCCGGCTTCTTCATTATATGATTCAGAAAATCTACGAACAAGATTTTCAAATACATATCCCATATCAACAGCACTGATTTTCTCAGGTGAAAAATCGCCCTTATCTGTACAGAAATCAGAGATTACCTGATACAGAAGACCGGCTTCTTCCATGTGCTTAATCTGAGAATCAAAATCCATACGTGCAAGAATATCCTGAATATTATCAGAAAATCCATTCAGATACGCCTTGAAATTATCTACGATATTTTCAGGGTCAGCAATCAATGTCTTGAACGTAAATGGACTTGTATTGTAAAATTGATAGCCTGATGCTTTACGCAGGAAACCATCTTTTACAGCCAACTTTTCCACTTTCTTATATGTATCAAGAACTGCCTGATGTGTTGGCAGTAAGCAATCATGAAAACGCTTGATAACTGTCATAGGTAAGATAACTAAGCCATATTCATGAGGTTTATAAGCTCCTACAAGGTCATCTGCAACAGACCAAACCAGAGCTGCTGTATCATTGGAATTTCTTCCAACATTTGTAATCAATTCATCACTATTCGCCATTATGTTTTCTCCTTTTCAACTTTTCTTCTAAAATCCCTCAGACTTTAAAAATTCATCTAATATATCGACCAATACATCTTTCATATTTGTATCGTTTGCAACGCAATATATTTTCAAACGCTTTTTCATATCTTCTGTTAAGTAAAACTGTATTGGTACTTTCTTCTGTTGCGGTGTAGCCTGCTCCACCATATTATTCTTATCTGCCATCAAAAATTTCCTTTCTTTCCGAAATCATTTATTTATGATTTCATACTATCATGATTTCACTAGACACTCAAGAAAGATTATTTCAAAACCGATAAATCATATTATCATTATGTCATGATTTCATGGTATATGTGAGATTAACATGTGTTTTTACACCCAATATGACATCTCATCCGAGTGCATGTCTGTGTAAACCTATATCATATATTTCAGAAAGGACGTTCCTATTATGACAAAAACTACGTATATCTTAATCCGTGAATCCAGCAACGAATCCGACTACACAGCACCTTCGTTCCCCACCGAAATGGCAGCATATACAGCCATGAACTGCATGATAAAATCTCATACTGCTGCCATCGAAACGACATATCACATCCCCCCTGTGTGGAACAGGTATCGAGCTACAAGATACAGCTCATCTTCAATGCAATTATCGCTGAGTCAGACATGACCATAAAAATCACGTATAGCGTTTATGAAGTGAAATAAGTGATATTCCGTGAAATAAAAATGACTGTTGCATTCCTCGGTCACATTTGTATTATTCTTATAATCTATCACTTTACAAGTATCGTCCCAACGGTTTTTATTACTTCTCCAATGTGGGCTTCTTTTATTTTTATACAACCCTTATCGAATGTTTCCCACAGTGCATCCAACGATGCCATGTCGATGAAAATGGACAGGAATGCTGAAACATACCATTTCCATACTGACATTTTACATGTAAGCCGATGAAACATTTGATTTGAGGAACTTCTATGTACTGATAATTCCATCCTACTCGTTTTAAGTTACCTGTTTTGTAAATTGTTAATTCTCTTTTCATACGAAACATCTCCTAAAAAATTATAATATACGTGATTTCTAAAGTCGCTACGATCATTACGGGGATAATTGTGAAGTTACAAACAATATAAAGTGGTTGATATCAGAATCTGGGAAGATTTAGCTCTAGGCGACTGTATAAGTGAAAAATACCATTTTGGGATACAAAAACTATACTCTATGTGAAAAATATGTTATAATTTGTGTACACATTATGCAGTATAAATACATACTAGCCATACAATTCAAGTTTTCGAACTAATTTAGGAGGTTGCTAACAGTTAAATATAAATTATAAAATCATATAATCCAATGTTGAGTTTTATAAGATATTAGAGTGGAATATTATTGAAAGGAGTTGATACTTTGAGTAAATATTATTCTATACATGAATTTTCAAAAATTATAGGCGTATCTGCCCAGACATTACGAAATTGGGATGCCAATGGAAAACTTCATCCGCATCATACTACAGTAAGTGGCTATAGATATTATTCTG
>OGZR01000794.1_pt1 | contig 11556 bp, 18 predicted proteins | sample 1576851 | NCBI WGS metagenome assembly OGZR01 (sample SAMEA3541492, study PRJEB24748) | human gut metagenome | biome: human gut; feature: human-associated habitat; material: faeces | place: China | collected 2012
AACTGCATTAATCTTCTTGTAATGTTCTCATCACTATATCCTGACGGATAATCGTCATCTCTGAATCTGTATTCAACTCTGTTTAATGCATGTTCATAGATGTTAAACTTGTCAACATAACAGGTAAGATCCTGAACCTTCTCAATAATTCCATCTCTAAGTTTTTCTAACTTTTCAATGTTTTCAGAAATCTTCTCACTTTCCCCATTCATTAATTCTTCAATAATTAAGTTAATTGTAGCAAGACCAGACATATTCTCTGTACTTAAAAGACTTTCATCTTCTAAAGTCATTGTGTAATATGTGTAATAATTCATTGCCAAACGGATATTTGCATATTTGTTATTTATTTCCATAAATGGTCCACAATATGCTTTTAAGTTTTCATCTACGTGTTTGTTCTTTAATAATTCGCCTACTATCTTTTTCACTTTTTTTTCCTTATTTTTTGTTACTTTTTGTATTACCCGGATTGCTCCTTACTTCATTATGTCTGAAAAATCGAATGTAGCAAAATAATCTGCAGGTGTTTCTGCTCTACGAATCATTTCTACACTTCCATCTTCCTTTAATAATAATTCTGCTGAACGAAGTCTTCCGTTGTAGTTATATCCCATTGAGAAGCCATGTGCTCCCGTGTCATGAATATAAATGAAATCTCCCATGTCAATCTTTGGAAGTTCTCTGTCAACTGCAAATTTGTCATTATTTTCGCAAAGACTACCAACCACGTCATATACATGGTCTTTTGGCTGGTCTTCCTTACCCATTACTGTAATATGATGATATGCACCATACATTGCAGGTCTCATTAAGTTTACTGCACAGGCATCAACACCAATATATTCTTTATAAATATGTTTTTCATGTACTGCCTTAGTAACCAATGCACCGTAAGGTCCCATCATAAAACGTCCCATTTCTGTGTAAATAGCAATATCATCCATTCCTTCAGGTTTAAGAATTTCTTCGTATACCTTTCTTACACCTTCACCAATTGCCATAATGTCATTTGGTTCCTGATCAGGTCTGTAAGGGATACCAACACCACCTGAAAGGTTAATAAACTTAATGTCTGCTCCTGTTTCTTTTTCAAGTTTAACTGCAAGTTCAAAAATTGTTCTTGCAAGCATTGGGTAATATTCATTAGTTACTGTGTTGCTGGCAAGGAATGCATGAATGCCAAAGTTCTTAACTCCCTTAGCCTTTAAAATCTTAAATGCTTCAACTATCTGTTCAGGGGTCATTCCGTACTTAGCATCTCCAGGGTTATCCATAATACCGTTACATACTTCAAAAACTCGACCTAGATTATATCTACAGCTTACTGTTTCAGGAATTCCACATTCTGCTTCCATATAATCAATCATTGTAATGTCATCAAGGTTGATAATTCCCCCTAAATCATTACAATATTTAAATTCTCCTGCAGGTGTTTCGTTTGATGAAAACATAATTTCATCATTTCTAAATCCAAGCTTATCAGCTATCATTAATTCTGTATATGATGAACAGTCAACACCACATCCTGCTTCTTTAAGCTTTTTAATAATAAATGGATTTGGTTCAGCCTTTACTGCAAAATATTCTCTAAAACCCTTATTCCATGAAAACGCTTCGTTTACTTTTCTTGCATTCTCCATAAATCCTTTTTCATCATAAATATGAAAAGGTGTTGGGTATGTCTTTTCAATCTCCTTTAACTGTTCAAGTGTTACAAATGGTTCTTGTGGCTCTTTTTTCTTTCTAATAACAAATATTGATGTTTTCCTTTTTGCCACCATTTCCGCATATGTTCTTACACAATGATGAAGCTTTGCTGATTCTTCATTCATTTCTCTTTGTGAAGCAACTGGGCGTATTAATAATTTTTTTTGATTAAACGCCATTTTCTCTAACACTAACGAATAAGCACGTATTCCTTTATCACATTTTTCATTTTTATAGGATGTATACTGTTCCAACACTTCATCATGTGCCTCTTGGAAATTTTTTGGATAAGCTACATCCCTATTTTGCATATTCATGCCTAATTCCTTACACCAACACAAATAATCTTCATAATCCCCGAACGATATCATTTCCTTATTCAAAACTTTTTGAGCACAGTATTCGATTGTTCTAGGTTTATAACCGCCTTGTAGCCTAGCAACGTTTATATTGCATATCGCAGCTTTTTCAAGCAACTCAACATTATCAATCTTAACAGCTTGATATGCCTCTACTACTTTGTATGATGGATCGTGTTTTTTAATAAACCTAATATCGCTTTTAGATAAAGTTCCCAGTATGTGCCATTTGTATGTATATCTGCGTTCCAACATTTCCTTAATCATTTTTGTTTTACCAAGTTTTAGAAACATCTCAACTTGTGGATGGTATATATATAATTCCAAATACGTTTGAAGGTCAAAATTAAGTTTTAATGCCGAATCTAGACAAGAATATTTATATTTATCGTTGTCTTTTATCATTTTTTTCAATAAAACAGGTGTCTGAATAATGTTTTCTTTTTTACAAGGATAAAATTGATAGTATTCAACGTTTTTATCTCTTTTCCATTTTGTTTTCCCTCCAACATGATAAATAACTCTTGACATGTTCACAGATGTATGCGCGTTGATTGCTATTTGACGGTTAAAGTTAATACGTTCAATTTCAATAAGTTGAGCCTCCTCAAATTGCATAGATAACTTGCTGAAACATCTTTCATAATAGAAATAACGAGCAATGAGCTCATTTCTATTATTTTTTTCAAAGCTTACAAAATAGTGCTTCATTGGTCTAATCACATTGCTTGGGTAAACTACTTCTAATTTTGATTTACAAAATGCACAGACTATTTTATCTTTTCTTCGACACGATTGTGCTTCTTGTCTTGAAATAAAATGCCAAGTTCGACATTTTGTACAATAGTACTTGTTTTCTTCGGTTTGAGCCTTTGCTTTGTACAAAATAATTTTGTGTTCATCTTTAGTTACTCTTTCTATTTTTCTTTCAAATAATTTTGGTAAATTATATATCGTTATTGGTGAAATAGCTGTCAACTCATTTACAACTTCATATTTATACATCGCCATCACCTAAGATTTCAAAAATATCCAATTGGTCAAGGTTTTGCTTAGCCTTAGCCTTTTGCATTTTCTTGGCTTTAATTTCCTCTTTTCTCTTTTTTTCAAGCTCTTTTTGTTCTTTTTTATAGGAATCTAAAGCCTTTTCTACTGCAGAGTTAATTTTTTCTTCAATTTCCGTATCACTTTTTAATTTTTCTTTTTCCGCTTTCAATGGTTGCTTTTGCATTTTATTCAATAATTGATTTTCATTTGCAGTGCCATTTGCATTTGTCCTGTAATTTTCTTTAGTCACTTTAATGTTATTTTCATCATAATAATGAACTGCTAAATCAAAAAGTTCTTGATCATCGCCACTTACAAAACCAACCCCATTTTGTTTTGCTTTCTCGGCTTTTTTTGCTAGTTCATTCAAAATATATTGAAAACATTCTTCCAATGACTTCTTTTCTTTTTTTAAATTTTCATACAAATCTTCCCTGGAAAGAAGATAGTTTCCTATCCTCTTTATCCACGGATTTTTAGCTTTTTCAAGTTCTTTGTTAAATTTGTCCATGAATTTCACTCCTTTTGCTTTTAGGATAAAGTCTTAAAACTGCTTTATGTGACAGATCATCTATTTTTGTCAGCTGATAACCAATAAGTTGAAATATAGCTGCATATTTTACATTGAAGATGTGTATCATATCATCATAATCGATACAAATAAACGTTGCTTCTTTATACTGCCTCATCATCTACTGGTTCCAATTCTGAAACATGAAATAAATGGCCAAGATTTTCTTTTGATTTGGCATAGACCACATTATCATCCGTTGGCAAACCTGTAATACCAGCTCTAAAACCATAGATACAACAAGCTGGATTTCCATCACATAACATCCAACTTTTACCCCCAACATTTATCCAATAATCTTCAACTTCTACAATTTCACCAGCAACAAATACTTGTCCAGGTATCATTATTGGTTTATTGATTTTCATTTTCTTTCCTGCATATTTGAATTTTTCCATATTTTTTGTCTCCATTTCTTGATATATTGAATTCGTATAACTTATGATTATACGAACTTGTTCCAATCCTCTAAACCCTATATGTAGCAAGGGTTTTGAACAATTTTTCATGTAAAAAGGTTTTTCGTTTTTTTTACATACTTTTTTACTGTGCTATAATCATCTTGAGGTGATTATTATGGGATATGCAAATCGTACAGCCAAATATAATTTCTATTGCACAGAACTAAATAGGGACGTTACCGTCACGATTAACTACCATCAAGATGAAAAGAATTATTATCGACAATATGAATGCGGTCGCGAATGTTCTCATCGTGATGTTTGCCCACATGCCTGTCCAAAGAAATATTATGAATTTGATATATGATCCTCATATCAAGAGGCTTGCGGTCTAGGCTTATCACGTCCGCAGTCTCTATTTAATTTATCCTTCAATCTAAATTCGACATATTGCAAGTCGATGAGCAAGTCTTGTATCTCTTTCAATGAAAGACAATCAATGTTGACTACGAGTGTTTCCATGTAAAACGTATTGCACTTTTGCTTTCCAAAACAAACTCTCATACATTGCATCGAAGGCTTTAAAAGTCTTTCTTCATTTAAAATATCAATAACCTCTTCCGGTTTGGCTGTAATGTTTTTTGTTATGCATTCCAATCTTTTTGTTTCATTTTTACAAGGAATATCAATTGTTAATTCAACTCTCATTTTTTTCCTCCTGTTGGTTTCTTTTACATACTTTTTAGTGGCGTATCACAATCAATTCTAATTGTTAAAACCCCTACAATCCTATCGCCACGTAATGTATATGATGGTTCAACTGATAGAACTTCTTTATCTCTAAAGCCTGCTCTCATGATGAATATATTAGATGGACTTGTTATTGCTAATGTTACATCATCTTTGCCTAATAAATGTATTCTACTTGCTGGCTCTACTACATTTAACAACTTTTTTAATTTCATTTTTTCCTCCTATTTTGCATCAAATAAAATTGTCTTAACTGCCTTATGATTTGGCACTGTCTTTCTAGGAAAGCATGTCTTGTAAGGTCTGACTCCTGCCGGTCCTTGTCTTTGCCATAAATTAAATCTTTTATAATTTTTAATAAGCTTAAAGCCTTGAATTACAGTACCAATAGGTGGTTCTTCCCATACAGGACTATAATCAGGCGACTTATCGTTTCCTCTACTTTTTGCCATTTGTATCACTCCTAATATTTTATTTTTTCCATATTTTTCTTCTTTTCTTCCTTGGATGTATTTGCATATATTTCAGTGGTCTTGATATCGCTATGTCCAAGGATTTTAGCAAGTTCCGCTGAATTGCCATTTTGTGATAAATACTGGATTGAAAACATATGTCTGAATGAGTGAGGATGTGCCTTTGTTTTTTCAATGCCTCGGCATTCTCCACACAGTTTCATTATTCTTTTTTCAATCGTTCTTTCACATATCATATGACCTGGCTTTCTTTTTGAGGGAAAGAACGTGCCGCTTTTGATTTTGTTATCATTGGCATAGGCAAGAAGTTCTCTCCGTAAATCCCCACGCATTGGAACTTCTCGTTCCTTACCTTTGTTGTAAATCTTGACATATTTCTTTGACTTGCTTTCTTTAACGGATTCAACTGTGAATGATTGAAGCTCTGAAACTCTAATTCCTGTATATGCCAATACTTTCATAATCATGTAGGTTTCCATGTCTCCGTTTGATTTGGCACGTTTGAGCATTCTTTTATATTCAATTGGCTTGATTACATTTTCAATTGATGTTTTTTCTTGCTCCTTGATAGTTTTTAAACGATATTCGCTGACATGTTTCTTTGCTTTTGTGGGATCAAAGTCACCCAATTCATGAAGCTCAACGAATTTGATAAATTTATTGATGATGATCACGTAATTGTTGACGGTCTTCGTGGAAAACTTATTAACAAGTTCATTTTTATAAGCTATCATATCCTTTTTACTGATGTCTTCTTTATTGAAGTAATCAATAAATTTTGAAATTACTTTATGATACTTGTTGTATGTAGAACTTGCTTTTTCATCCATCATTTCTTCATCTATAAATTCATCCAGATAGTCTTCTAACATGGACCTTGTTAATTTAACCTTCATGTATCAAATGTTTCTCCTTTCAATCCTTGGCCTATCCCTAACTTTCATGCGTACATAGATGTAGTACATATGATTTATTTGGTTGTATCTTATTTCATGGTCAAGATACTGTTTTGATTTGTAATTACTGTTCATGTAGGTTGAAATCAACGAATCTTCTGCAATCATATTTCTTATCTTTCTTTTAGAAAAAGAAGTATACGACTTTCTTTCTACTGGCTGCTTTAAATTTTTGGATGGAGTCCACCGCTTTTTACCTTTAGGATCCTTTGCCAAATAGTTTGCTAAACCTGCCAAACCAAATTCATCCGGTTCTAGTTCCTCAACTCTTGTACGTTTTCCATCCGTCCATAGCTTTTTCATCTTTTCTCTTTCAAGTCCGCCTTCAATAATTAGATGATGATGAACTCTAATTTTTTTATCTTTGTCAAATTCAGTAACAAAGACATATTTAGCATTATCTAATCCTATTTTCTTTCTTGCGTAGTTGATTCTTCTTAGATAATTGACAACTTTACGATGTGCTTCTTTTTCCGTTGGTGGAAGATTTTCATTTGTATATGTCAAATGAATAACAAAATCATTTTCATTGAAATTGTTATTGATTAATCGTACAAAACGTTTCCTTGCATTCTTTTCATTTAGATTCTTTTGATTTTTTTTAGATGGTCTTTTCTTTGGCTTGAATTTATCAATGTCCTTTTTTGAAAATGCTGGATAGAGTTCTACTTCAAACTGATTTCCAGCAAGTATTGTTTTGGTTGTATAATGATGATCAATTAAAGATTTCTTTAGAAGCTTTTCTATTTCAGCATCTTCTATTTGATTAGAAGGTGTGTCATAGAAATTTTCATAATCATATTCTATTTCTTTATATTTTCTCTTGGTTGATTTGTTAATATCCATTACGAGACTTTTTAGACATCTTTTCAAACCTTTTTTTATATCGAATATATCTAGTATTTTTGAGATACTTATGCTAAAATATATTTGTTCATGATAGGTTTAAAAAGATGCCGTCAGTACCTTGTGTACTGGCTCTTTTTTTATGCGAAATATTGAATGATTAGCTTCTCATTAATTTGATAATATTTATCAAACGTTCCAAACATCTTATTGACCATTCTTAAGACAAGAACTTTATCAGTACATGACTGTACTTTTCCTGCGCATTCCCCCATTGAAAGAACATCACTTAAAAAATAAATTTCCAAATGATCATCTAAACTTTTCATCATATCTGCAGTAATCAAATCTTTTCTTTTGAGAATCATCATTTCTAAAAAGTCATGAAAAGTATTTCTTTTTGGTTCAATGCTTTTAATAGGAGATAACTCTAAAAAGATGTCCGTTGCAATTTCGTGTGCTGTTTTATTTGCTTCATCCATACAAATACTCCTTTCTATTAAAAATGGATAAAAGCTATTATCGTTGCGTGTACAACTGTCACTTTAATTTCTTCTAATATTTGTGAGTCTAAGAAGGTATAAGAAACGATCAAAGTATTTAATTATGTGATAATAGCTTTTATAGAGATATCACTATCTCCTAGCAGCCCAATAATTACGCAATAGGTGTAGAAAAGGACTTATTGGACTGCTAGCAAATAGCAATACGCTAAATGCTAGGCTTTTTAATTTTCTTTTAATGAGTCTGTATAAGTATCAAATCTATCCATCAAAACCTTTCTAACCTTTATCATTTCTCTTGTGACAGGCTCTAGTAATTCTTCTAATTCTTTTTGGGACATTTTAATATCCTCATAGAATACGGTTGCACCTTTACCCATATCAGCTGAAATAACTGATCCTGATGGTGTTATAGCAAGTTCTAAATTTACAAGAGTTATTTTTAACTCGTCCCTCCCCCTCTCGAGAGCTTTACGTAATTCTTCTAATTTCTTCATAAGTTCTTCTTTGTCCATGACAGTTAATCTCCTTTTATCTATTATTTTTTATAAACACTTCCACTGTGTATTTCTGATATCTTTGTGTTTCTACAAAGACATCAATTTTATTCCCTTTGATTGCACCGCCACAATCCTCAGCAATATACTCATTGCCATTGATTTTAATGGTTGAACCATATGGAATAATGGAAGGATCTACCGCAATAGTTTTTCCTTCTTTTGCGATTGTTCCAGTTGATGTTAGCTTTCCGTAACAATCCTCACCGGGCCAATAATATGTAATGGTAAACTGGCCAAGTGATTTTCATTTGGATAGTTCATCAACTTGCTTTTGCAACTGGTCTTTTTCAACAGCAACGCATTCATACATTGCTTTATACTTGGTATTTTCTTGAATTGAGTTTTGCGCTTCATTCAATTCATCCTTATACAGTTGCATCTGTTGACTTTGTTCATCATAAGCGGCTTGAATCGAATAAGCTCTAGCAAAACCAACACCGCTTAGAATGATTGCTACTGCAAATGCAAAACCTAGTGTAATTACACCTTTTCTTGATAATCTCATTTAAATCATCTCCTATTCTTCTAATCCAAAAATTAAAAATACAAGCAATAGCCATATATACCATGGCACTACCAAACCTCTAAAAACGCTACCGAGAATTAGTGCCAGTGTTAAAATCTTAAAAATATCCGAAAACATATATTCCTCCTACTTCCAGTATCTCTTAACAACATTTAATGTTTGCGTTTTGAAAGCACCGAGATTACGATTTTTATTCCAAATGTTTACAAATAAATATCCAATTACTTCATCTCTAATTGCACTTATACTGTTTAAAGTTGTGCAAATTACTTGACCATTAATAATTAAATATTCTTCATCATAAGTACCAATTTGGTAATCAAAATCATAGATTTCAAATGCTCTTAGTATTGGTTCAACCATATCCAATACTACCTCTCTTTTCTTTAAGAGATATTGTTTTTGTTCATCTTTGTTCATGAATGTTCTTTCCTTTCTTTTTTTCATTCCTGGACATAGAGGAACCGACTAGAGATTAGTAATGGGCAACTTATTTAAATTTAATCGGCTCCTATATGCCCAGGACCTTTTATTATTTGAAAACAATGTTATCAATGCAGTTGTTTAGATAAATCCAATTGGCTAAAGTGATGTTTTCTTCTAAATACAAGCTATAGACATACCCTTTTACAAATCCATGTTGATACATTGTCTTTGTGGAGTGTGGATCTTCACTAACAAATTTTTTTAATTCATTAATTTCCTTTTTTAATACCTTTTCCCATTTATCTTCCATTGTCTTTCTCCTCTCTAGGACACTTCATTTTTAGCAGCTTCTTTTACTTGTTTAACTGTTAAGCCCATAAAATCTAACAATCTTTGAACTAGGATCACATTGAAACAGTTTTCCAATCCTTCTGCTTCTACTTGATTTCTAATTTGATGATAGATTTTACTAGCTTTTGTACTTCTGCATGGCACAAATTTAGCAACTTCTCCACATGTCAAGTAGCCTTTATTGATGTACTTCATGCGAGTTTGATTGACTTTTGAAGTATCAATTACTCTCTTTGGTATTTTTAATTCCCCCTTTTCTACTTTTTTGTTACTATCATTTGCAATTTTCATTTATTACCTCAAAGCAATGTACTTCGTGATACAATATTTTCCGAAAGGAGGCGAATCCAATGGAAGATTCAATCGACTCATTCGATGAATCCTTTGCTGGTGTTGGAGCATTTTTAGAAGAACTTCGAAAAGTGTTTTCTGAATTTACCAAAGAACACACAAACATAGAAGATACTGTTAAATCAGTAATGAGGTACATCTCACATGCGATTAAAGATGTACTTAATTCTTTTAACGAAAACTCCCACGAAGTGACGAAATCATATTTCAATATTGAAATTGCTATTCCTAACTTAGCCATTTCTATTGATAATTATGATTACGTTCATATTAAAGAAATTGTAGTAAGAAACTTTAAATGAAATAACCGTCATAATACGCTATAATTATTTTGAAAGGAGGCACATAATATGAAAACAATTAAAATATCCGATCAAAAGTTAAAGAGTTTAATTTCTGCATCTAATTATTTAATCGAACATCCTGATATTCTTTCATTGTTAAACAAAAACGATCAATTAATTCTTTCCAAAAAATTATCAACTATTAGTTGTTGTACAAATGAAATCAATGATGAATTGTTTCCAGCGATTAAAATTATTTGCGATTTATCTTCCAAAATTCATGATTGTGAGATTGATACCGATTTAGACAGTTACAATTTTTTTGTTTGTGAAGATTATTCACTCTATTGTATAAATAATTTAATTTCTAACCTTTAGGCATGCATTAAGCATGTCTTTCTTTTTTTGAAATACATTGCTTAGAGATAACAAATGAATAATTGTTTTATTTAATTGTTTTTTCTATAGATTTCATACCTTCCTAATTGATACTTTTGTATTCGTGTTATTTTGCTGATCTAATAATTTGAATAAGTTTTTAATGAATAGTTCAATATTCATGTTTCCTATGTGATTTTGTTGCATTCTTCACAACCTCCTTTATACAATGTGGTGTGACACAACACACTTGAGGCAAAAAAATTAAATTTGTACTTCAGTTGGTGCAACATTTGTTGCATCACAAATAGCAAATAATTCCCTAGCCAGTAGCTTCACTTTTCCACTCTCAAGGTTTTGATATCTTCTATAATCGATACCTACATGTTTTGCAAATTCCTCTTGTGTCATATCATTTGATAAAATTCTGATTTGTTTTAATGTTAATTTTTCTTTCATATTTTTCCTCCTTGTGTGTTTCCTTACAACACAAGAATAGCATCATATGTGTTGTATTGCAACACTATTTTTGTGTTTTTTTTATTTTTTTTGTTATTTTATCAATTTTCTTGTTTCTTTTCACAACACAAAATGCTAAAATGTTTTCGAGGAGGATAATAAAAATGAAAAATTATGATGAACTTATAGGAAAAGAGTTGCAACACGCACGAGAAAATAAAAATTTATCTTTGAATGATGTTGCACAAATAATTGGTAAATCAAGATTTACATTACATGGATATGAAAAAGGTAGAAATAGCATAAGCGCTAGTACACTTTTTGAATTATGTGAATTATATGATATTGATCTTGATGAATTATTTAAAAAAACTACTAAATAATTAATCATTTAATTTAAACAATCGATATCTTCCTTACTATGTCCTGTTTTTTTACAGGACATAGTATATAAATAAAAAACACCCTAGCGCCAACTAGGATGTTTAAAAAAGTGATACGCCAATATCACTAAAAAGTAAAAACACACCGAATGCCTTTTTACGTACTCAATTATAGCATTTTTGTACGTTTAAGGCAAAATAAAGGAGTCTTAAATATGAAAC
>OGZR01000800.1_pt1 | contig 11481 bp, 9 predicted proteins | sample 1576851 | NCBI WGS metagenome assembly OGZR01 (sample SAMEA3541492, study PRJEB24748) | human gut metagenome | biome: human gut; feature: human-associated habitat; material: faeces | place: China | collected 2012
TACACCGAAGTGTACATCCCGCATTTGGCTATAATGTGTACCTGAATGTACTTTATATTATTCAGCAGAGAAAAGGATATCCAGCTGTTCTGCGAATCCTTCCGGTTGTTCAATTTGTGGAAGATGTCTCGTATCCTTTATGCACATACATTCTATAGCAGGTACATGCTTCTGATATTGTTTAGCAATCTCAATACTGTTTTCATCATATTGTCCAGAGATAATGCAGATACTATTTGTCGCCTTGCGAATACAATGATAAATATTTGTCTTTGTATATCCACCTTTGATGCTTGCAAACAAATATTTTGAATGTGCGTTTTCATTATGAGCAGATTCATGGTATATCTTCGTCATCTGATAATCTATCGCATCTTCGTCATACAGATACTTATCCACAAATTTTTCATCAATTGCTTCTCTTGAATGAATAATGTTGTACAGCAGCGTACCAATAATCGGTATTTCGATAAGGAACTTCAGCGTCTTGGTTCTCTTATTCGGACATTTTGCAAGTTCCGTAAGTGACAGTGGATTCACCATACAAATCTTTCCAATCACGTTTTCATCATTTCCGCATGCCATAACTGCAATAGCAGCCGATTCTCCCGTAGCCACAACATCTGCCTTTTCGCCAATGATATGTTTAATAAAATCCGTCAGCATTTGCACATAAAGGAAATTAGTATAAGTAATATTTGGCTTTTCAGATCGTCCACAGCCTAGCAGATCCACGGTATAAACAGTATGCTTTTCTGCAAGAATTGCCGCTACTTTTTTCCATTCTACGCCAGAGCTTTCTGCATCCAAATCATGAAGTAGCAGTAGTGGTTTACCATTTCCCTGTTTTCTATAATAGATTTTTCCAAATCTCCAGTCATAATAATTTCCCTCTGATGAGTTTAACAAGCTGTCTTTTGTTGCCATTTCTATAAGTGTTTTATTTATCAGATGGATTGTAATCGCACCAAGTGTTGCTAAAATCGCACAACTTTTCAATTTATTTTTCATCGTTAATTGTCCTTTCTCCGAATCATTTTTGCCCCGATTCAGCAAGATCATACTCGCAAATAGTATCTGTTTTGTGTAATTTTTCACCTTGCGGCTTATAGATAAGTATACCATAATCTCCTTACAGTTTAAAGATTTTCATCATGTTATTGTTCCTTGGTTTTCGACAAAATGTTTCACGTGAAACATTTTGTTTTCTCTTTTTTCAGCTGCTCATAGCCAAATATATTTTAATATATCTAAAATATGATGATGCCATGGGCAAAAGGTCAGAAAGTCGATGTAAGCTTGCTTGCAAGAGGATTTTTGACCTCTTGACCCGCCAAAAAATGAGTAAGTAGCCATTTTTTTCAAGAAAAAAATGAGCGGATTACGAATGTTTTTATACATTTTCACATTTCACTTTGTGTAGAATGTTTCGCGCAAAAAATCCCCTTATTTATAAAAAATGCCAAAATAAATGTTTCACGTGAAACATTTAGTAGATTTAGATAAAGTTTAGTGTTACAATTATACCTAGATGTAAATAAAACTTCATATATATTTGCACACTATTAGAAAGGAGGTAATTGCAATGGGACGAATAATTGCCGTTGCCAACCAAAAGGGTGGCGTTGGAAAAACTACAACAGCGATCAATTTATCCTCGTGTTTATCGGCAAAAGGGCAGAAAGTTCTCGCAATCGACATGGATCCACAGGGAAATATGTCCAGCGGTCTTGGTATAGATAAGGATAATGTTGCCTATACTGTATATGATCTTTTAATCGGCGAAGCCACTATGGATCAGGTGTTATGCAAAGAAGCAATTGAAAATCTCGACGTAATTCCCGCAAACATTGATCTGTCTGGTGCCGAAATAGAGTTGCTCGATACTGAGAACAAAGAATACATATTAAGAGATGAGGTGCTTAAGATAAGAAGTAATTACGATTACGTCATTATCGACTGCCCACCTTCACTTAGTATGCTGACAATCAATTCAATGACTACAGCCGATACCGTATTGGTTCCAATTCAGTGTGAATACTATGCACTTGAAGGATTGAGCCAGCTGATTAAAACAATCGAGCTTGTAAAAGAAAGATTAAATGAAAATCTTGAAATGGAAGGTGTTGTATTTACTATGTATGATGCCAGAACCAATCTTTCTCTTCAAGTTGTTGAAAATGTAAAAGATAATCTTGATCAGACAATTTACAAAACTATCATTCCACGTAATATACGACTTGCAGAAGCCCCAAGTCATGGCTTACCAATCAACTTATATGATCCTCGTTCAACAGGAGCTGAAAGTTATATGTTATTAGCAGATGAAGTAATTCATAAAGGAGAAGAGTAAGCATGACAGCAAAACGAGGCGGACTTGGAAAAGGTCTGGATAGTTTAATCAAAGAAAACAAAACCGCAAAACATACTGCACCAGCTAAAAAAGAAGTAGTGAATGCCGGTCCAATCATGATGAAGATCAATGATGTGGAGCCAAACCGTGACCAGCCAAGAAAACATTTTGAGGAAGATGCTCTCTTGGAACTTGCTGATTCAATCAAACAGTTTGGAATCCTTCAGCCTCTGATTGTTCAGAAGCGGAACGATTACTACGAGATCATCGCCGGCGAGCGTCGCTGGCGTGCAGCAAAGCAGGCCGGTATCAAAGAGATCCCTGTTATCATTAAAGAATACACAGATCAGGAAATCGTTGAGATTTCTCTTATTGAAAATATTCAGCGCGAAAATCTGAATCCAATCGAAGAAGCGCAGGCATACAAACGCTTGCTAAATGAATTCACTCTGAAGCAGGATGAGGTGGCTGAGCGCGTTTCAAAGAGCAGAACTGCTGTTACAAACTCTATGCGTCTTCTAAAGCTGGACGAGAGAGTACAGCAGATGATCATCGATGACATGATTTCAACCGGACATGCACGTGCTCTTCTTGCAATCGAGGATAAAGAACAGCAGTACATTCTTGCCAATAAAGTATTTGATGAAAAGCTCAGTGTCCGGGATACCGAAAAACTTGTCAAAGAACTAAAGAAGCCAAAAAAAGAAAAAGAAAAGCCTGTTATCCAGAATGCATTTGTATATGAAGATCTGGAGGAACGTATAAAGTCAATCATCGGTTCCAAAGTCCATGTCAATCATAAAGCAAATGGAAAAGGTAAAATTGAAATTGAATATTATTCGGACAACGATCTGGAACGTATATTTGAATTGTTAATGTCAATACAGGAAGGAAAATAATATATGGAAAGTAAAATTCTAAAGTCACTTGGAATTGATCCGGCGTATATATTTCTTTTTCTTATCATGCTGATCATATTGATGTTTCTTCTTTATATTAATGTTAATATGAAATACAACCGTCTGAAATCAAGCTATAACGTATTCATGCGCGGACAGGACGGTAAAACGCTCGAAGAAAGTTTCAGTGCAAGATTCGATGAACTCGACGAGCTTTCCAACATTGCCCACGAAAACAAAGCGGACATCCGCATATTGTATCGCGCGTTGCGAAGCAGCTACCAGAAAGTAGGTATTGTAAAATACGATGCTTTCGGTGAAATGGGTGGAAAACTCAGCTTCGCCCTCACAATGCTTGACAATGATAACAATGGATGGATCCTCAATTCCATGCACAGCAGAGATGGCTGTTACACTTATATAAAAGAAATTGTGCGTGGTGAAAGTTACATTGAGCTCTCTGAAGAAGAGGCCGAATCACTAGATCAGGCCGTTTACCAGGAAATGTATGATCCGGATGTACAAGATGCGATCAAACCACAGTAATTTGCCTGAATCCCTTGATAATCCTCAGGTGATAGAATAAGATGATGTAAGTGGAAAAATTTACTTTTGCCACTCACATCATAAGATATAAAAATAAAGGAATAAGACAGGAGAACAATTATGTTAGATATTAAATTTTTAAGACAAAACCCAGATGTTGTAAAAGAAAACATCAAGAAAAAATTCCAGGATGAAAAGCTTCCACTTGTAGATGAAGTAATTGAGCTTGACAAGAGAAACCGTGAAATCAAAGGTGAAGTAGAAGCACTCCGTGCTGAGAAAAACAAAGTTTCCAAAGAAATTGGCGCATGCATGGCTCATGGTGAAAAAGAGAAAGCAGAAGAGCTTAAGAAAAAAGTTCAAGAAAACGCTACCCGTATGGAAGAACTTTCTGCTGAAGAAAAAGAAGTAGAAGCAAAAATCAAAAAAGATATGATGGTTATCCCAAATATCATCGATCCATCTGTACCGATCGGTAAAGACGACAGCCAGAATGTTGAAATTGAAAAATTTGGCGAACCGGTTGTTCCAGACTTTGAAATCCCATACAATACAGAAATTATGGAAAAATTCAACGGAATCGATCTTGAAAGTGCAGGAAAGGTTGCCGGAAATGGTTTCTATTATCTGATGGGAGATATTGCACGTCTTCACTCAGCAGTTATCTCTTATGCACGTGACTTTATGATCGATCGTGGATTCACATACTGTATCCCACCTTTCATGATCAGAAGCAACGTTGTTACAGGTGTTATGAGCTTTGCCGAAATGGATTCTATGATGTACAAAATTGAAGGCGAAGACTTATATCTGATCGGAACCAGCGAGCATTCTATGATCGGTAAATTCATCGATACCATGCTTGATGAAGCTGAGCTTCCAAAGACACTGACTTCTTATTCTCCATGCTTCCGTAAAGAAAAAGGAGCTCATGGAATCGAAGAACGTGGTGTATACAGAATCCATCAGTTTGAAAAACAGGAAATGATCGTTGTATGTAAACCAGAAGAAAGCAAGGATTGGTATGAAAAATTATGGAAGAACACAGTTGATTTATTCCGTTCTATGGATATCCCAGTTCGTACATTAGAGTGCTGCTCCGGAGATCTTGCAGATCTGAAAGTAAAATCTGTTGACGTAGAAGCATGGTCACCAAGACAGCAGAAATACTTCGAGGTAGGAAGCTGCTCTAACTTAGGAGATGCTCAGGCAAGAAGACTTGGTATCCGTATCAAAGGAGAGAACGGAAGCTACTTCGCTCATACATTAAACAACACAGTTGTTGCTCCACCGAGAATGCTGATCGCGTTCCTTGAGAACAATCTTCAGGCAGATGGTTCTGTAAGAATCCCGGAAGTTCTTCAGCCATACATGGGTGGAAACAAAGAAATTACACCAAAGAACAAATAAAGAAATATAAAGCAAATAAAATATGCATCAGTATTTAAAAGCAATTGGATTTGAAAATATTCAAACAAGAAAAGATCTGAAAAAGCTCTTAAAAGACGTAGAAGAGAATTTTACGCATCAGACAATTGTATCCTACAGACCGGGCGAAGATTTCTGCGAATTCCAGAAAGAGTTCGGTCAGGATGTAGGAATCACACTCTGCGGAGAACTTGATGATGAAGAACATTTTGAAGCTGCATATTATTTCCCATATTTTGAGGGAAGCGGAGTTACAACTTATGCAGAAATCGATGTGCAGAGAAAGATTGAGAAAGAACAGTATGTTGGTCTTTGTGAGGATTCCAAGATTGGAATCAGTCTGATCTTCACACTGCAGAATGGTGTGGAATATATGCGGGAGAAACAGGCCGGTCTTACAAAGGATGTGCAGACATCTGTAACATTTTCAGGATTGGCACAAGATGGAATGATTCTGCTTCCGGTCAATAAAAATGAGCAACAGATTTTAAATGAAAAGCGTGCGTCAGATACAAGAAGAGAATTGATGAACGCAGCCCGCAAGGGAGACCAGGCAGCAATCGAGACGCTGACATTTGACGATATGGATCTCTATTCCAAGGTGTCAAAGAGATTGGCGAATGAGGATGTATTTTCCATTGTGGATACGTATTTCATGCCGTTTGGAGCAGAATGTGATATGTATTCGATCATGGGAGAAATCCTGGCGGTGAGAGAGAGGATCAACAGAATGACAGGTGTGAGATTGTATCAGATGCGCCTGAATGTAAATGAACTGACATTTGATATCTGTGTTCCGGCAGATTCCGTGATGGGAGAGCCGGAGATCGGAAGACGGTTCAAAGGTACGATCTGGCTGCAGGGATATATTAATTTTTAAAAATGAAGAGAAATTGTTGCTGAGTGCACGCAGTGTGAAAAGGAATGGGAAATCCACATCCGGAATGTGAAAAACATTAAATAAATGTGGAAAAAAGATTTTATTTAACAGAAGAATGTGGATAACGAAGGCACCATCTCTGGCTGAAAAGTAATTCGGTCAGGAGATGGTGTTTTTTTACAATTCGTGCCATTTTTACCATGATTCGTGACAGAAGAATTGAAAATAACAGCGCTTTTTTTATAATAAAAATGTAACTGAACAGTTACAGTTTACGAGAAAAAGGAGGCAGAATAATATGAAAAAGCGAACAATTCTTTTAGCATTTATTATATCAGCAGTTGCAATTACATCAGGCTGTTCAGCGAATGAACCAAAGACAGATGAGGTGAAACAGGAACAGACAAAAACAGAAAGCGTAAGCTCGGGAGTAACGATAAAACCGCTTACCAAAAAAGCAATTGATGAGAATCCTTATATGGCAAAAAATGATGCGAATATCCACCATGATTGTTATAATTCAGATTCAACAGATGAGGTACTGCCTGTTGGTATTTACCCAGAAATTAATGTTTCTTATGAAAAGGTGAATCCGAATGCGTCTCCAGCGGTATTTTTTGACAATTATGGACATTCAGTTGTTCCGTTGCTGGGAGGACTTGCAATTCGTGATATCAATGCAGAAGAAACACAGACGATCGGATATTTCTCACCAAAACAGCATGACGGTGGAGGGTATGTGATACAAAGTTCCTATTCCTTTGTTGATGAAAATAATCGTCTGGTGTGTCCGACAAGCAACAATCATGTACTTATGTTGAAAGCAACAGACGAGGAAGGAAATGTATTGCCGGAATTTGAAAAAGTGCTGGATATTGATATTAAAGCAGCGGCAGAGGCAATTACCGGAAAGACATTGGATCAGAATTTATTATCCGTAGTGTTTGACTATGAGGGGAATCTCTGGTTTGCAACCGGCGGATTCAGAATCTATCCGGAACGTCAGCAGCAAGGTGCGATGGGATACATTTCCAGAGATGCGATCAACGCAATTCTGAATGGAGAAGAGGTTGATCTGAAAGAATCTACATTTGTATATGAATTAACTCCTGGAGAAGGGGCAGAAAATGGAATTGCATCTTCGAAAGATGGTGCGGTCATCTTAACAAATCAGAACTGCTATCTGTTAAAAGCAGATAACGGTGTACAGGTCGAATGGTGTACTCCGTATGAAAGTGCAGGGGCAAAAGACAGCAAAGAAGGTGATGAAACGACCGGAGGAGGTCTGGCGTGGGGGAGTGGATGTTCGCCATCACTAACCGGTAATCTGGTCATGTTTACAGATAATCAGAATCCGGTGAATCTGCTGGCATTAGATATGAAGACCGGTGAAAAGGTTGCAAGCACGCCTGTCATTGATGAGCTGCCGGAAGAAATGCAGGTATCCGTAGAAAATTCAGCAATCGTATATGATAACAGTGAAGGTACAGTCAGCACAATCGTATGTAACTGGTTTGGAGCAGGAAGTGCGAAGCTTGCGGACGCAGATAACGATTCATCTGTACAGACATATGAAAATATCTATGATGTAAACTGGCTGCAGAAAGGAAATAAAATGGTCATGCCGGGAGTTGAGCGTGTCGATACGATCAAGACAGAGGACGGATATGAAATGAAGAGTATCTGGTGCAGAGATGATATCCGGGATACATCGATGATGAAGCTTTCAACCGCAACAGGATACATTTACGGTTATGTTCAGGACCTGGACAGTGGTATGTGGCAGTTTATTATGATAGATTTTGAGACCGGTGAGACTGTATTTTCAATGGATGTGTCAGACAAACCGGGATATAACAATATGGCAATCGGTATGTATGCAGGAAGCAGTGGAAATGCATTATACTGTCCAACCGGATATCTTGAACTCCTCAGACTGCAGGATCGGTTCGTATATCTTCCGGAAATGCCTTACCGAAAAGTAGATTTGGACAAGGCAATGCGAAATATATTAACGCAGGAAGAATTTACGGAAGACGGAGGTAAGGGCAATGTCGCAGGATGGCTGAATACGATAACGGTAGAAAATGTACATCCGAGTACGACTGTGGCGATACGAATGAAGGGGCTTGCAGGCAAAACAGATGACTTTAAGCTGTATGCTTATGGAAAAGACGGTAAGCTGACAGAGGTTCCGGAAGATCTGTGGAAGATTCAGACAGAAGATGGAACGATTCCAGAGAAACTGTCGGAAGATACTTTGTATGAAGTACATGTTACAGTAGAGGATGGAGGAACATTCGATCTTAGTGAGACAGAGAAAGAGATCAAGATAGCAGTAGTATTAGGATATTAGGATAGTACACAGATATTGAAAGAGACGATCGCCAGGTATCAACAGGCATAGCATAATAAGTGGAAAGATATCATAATAAATAAAAAGGAAAAACTCCTGTGATTTTGTAGATTCAAATCACAGGAGTTTTCTTTCTATCTATTCAGTTACTTCCAGGCAAGCTTCTTTCGTACCAGTTCCGCCACGGCGGATCCCGGCGAATAAAGAGCCTGATATATTATGCCATACACTGAAGATCGCTCCCGGAAGCGTTGCCAGTGGATTGGCTGCAAAATTAGCTGTTGCAAGAGAAATCGCAAGACCGCTGTTCTGCATTCCGACTTCGATCGCAATCGCAGTAGCTTTATCATATTCGATATGTAAAAGTTTTGCTGCGCCAAGCCCGATGCCCATTCCGCAGAGATTGTGAAGTGCCACAACTCCAAGTACGAGCAGACCACAGCTTAAGATTTTTTCGGCATTGACAGATACGATTCCACTGATGATCATTACGATGGATACAACAGAAATCAGTGGAAGTACTTCTGATATTTTCTGAATCTGCTTTCCAAAGATCCAGTTGATCAAAATACCAAGAAGCACTGGGATCAGTACAACTTTCACAACAGAAATTACCATTGCAAGGAAAGATACTTCTACCCAGGCACCGGCAAGCAGATACACTAATAACGGTGTCATCAGTGGAGCCGCAAGCGTGGAAGTGATCGTCATTCCAACAGAGAGTGCCACATCACCTCCGGCAATATATGTGATCACATTACTTGCTGTTCCCCCAGGACAACATCCGACCAGAATAACGCCGAGTGCAAGATCTGTCGGAAGATGCATCAGCTGGCATAATCCCCATGCCACAACAGGCATGATCGTATATTGTGCAACAAATCCGATCACGATTTCTTTTGGCCTTGAAAAAACTCTCTTAAAATCGTCCATCTTGATTGTAAGCCCCATGCCAAACATGGCAACACCTAAAAAGATGGATGTATAATTGGTTGTCCACGCGAATCCATCGCGCCAGAAAAATGCGATCACAGAGAAGCAGATGATAATAATTCCAATATATTTTGTAAGAAAAGAACTGGCTTTTCCTACTTTTTTCATCACATTTTCCATATGCTATACCTCGTAGCTAAAGTTGTCGATCAGTCTGGTTTTTCCGATGTAAACTGCCATGGCGATCAGAACGTCTTTTTCTACGATTTCTACCGGTTGCATATCCAGTGCATCTACCATAGATACATAATCAATCTTTGCCAGAGGTTCAGCTTCGATAATCTCGCGCATCTTTGTTAATACTTCTTCAGCTTTGATTCCCTTGCAGATCATATTCTGACCGGCTTTTACAGCTCTTGAAAGACAAAGTGCGGCTTTTCTTTCTTCTTCACTTAAATATGTATTTCTGGATGATTTCGCAAGTCCGTCTTCTTCACGGATGATAGGGCATCCTACGATCTGGATATCAAAATTCAGATCCTGTACCATTTTGCGGATGATTGCCAGCTGTTGTGCATCTTTCTGACCGAAATATGCCCTGTCCGGTGTTACAATGTTAAATAACTTAGAAACAACGGTGCATACACCTTTAAAATGGATTGGTCTTGTCTTACCGCACAGTGTATCTGATAAAGTATCAATACTTACAAAGGCATGTGGATCATGGTACATATCCTTCGGTTCCGGATGAAAGATGACATCAGCTCCAAGGCTCTCGCAGAGTTCGCTGTCACGTTTGAAATCTCTTGGATATGCTTCCAGATCTTCTGTCGGTCCAAACTGTGTCGGGTTTACAAAATCAGATACAACAACGATGTCATTTTCTTCGCGACATCTCTTGATCAGACTTGCGTGTCCTTCGTGCAGGAATCCCATTGTCGGTACAAGACCGATTGTTTTTCCTTCTCTTTTCCAGTTCTTAATTAAATCTCTTGTTTCCTTTACTGTTTTTGTTACCTTCATGGTGTTCTCCTTTTAAAACTAAATTAGGAGATAGCCTCTTGTTCTGAATTCAACAAATTTCATTTTCATTTATAGGTTACAATCACTTTTGCAGTTATGCCATATCTTTCAGCAATCCGTGTTTCTCATAGTTTGTAACACGGCTGATCTTATTCTCATCATCTACAAAAACAACCTGCGGTTTATGTTCTTTGGCTTCTTCAGAATCATAATGTGCATAACACATGATAATAATCTTGTCACCAGTACTTACGCATCTTGCCGCAGCACCATTTAAGCAGATCATTCCGCTTCCGCGCTTGCCGCAGATCGTATAAGTTTCAAATCGGCTTCCGTTATTTACGTCCACGATCTGAACTTTCTCATATTCCATAATTCCTGCCGCTTCCAGCAGGTCTTCATCAACAGTAATACTTCCAACATAGTCAAGTTCGGCCTGTACTACTGTAGCACGATGAATCTTTCCTTTTAGCATCTCAACTGTCATGTCTTACTCCTTTTCTGTCCGGAAACACAAAAATAAGCATAAACATAGAGTGTAACCATGCTTTTTTCCATAATTCCAAATTATTATATGAAAAAAGCATCATCAAGGTATACTTCTCCCTGCAAATGCTTCTGCTATTCTTCGTATTCCCTGAGTCTTATTTTACCTCTTAATAAATATAAGCTCCTTCTCCGTCACCTGTTGACGGAAACGATTTCGATATGAAATTGTTGTGATTCAGTCAGAGTATAGTTTTGTAGTTTTCAAATACTACCTCCGCGGATATTATTGCACCTTGACAAGAGATTGTCAATCCAATGTTCTCATGTATTTAATTCAAGACATCTGTGCGGAAGATGGGGCGCAACTCGTCCGGTGGACGAGTGCTCTGCGCCGACCGTAGCGGAGCGAAGACCTGAACCCTGGGTTTAGGGATCGCTTCGGTACAATAAAAGAAAACCTTAAGCAAATCACCCGAGGTTTCTTTTATTATGCGGAAGATGGGGCGCAACTCGTCCGGCGGACGAGTGCTTTGCGCCGACCGTAGCGGAGCGAAGACCTGAACCCTGGGTTCAG
>OGZR01000811.1_pt1 | contig 11364 bp, 10 predicted proteins | sample 1576851 | NCBI WGS metagenome assembly OGZR01 (sample SAMEA3541492, study PRJEB24748) | human gut metagenome | biome: human gut; feature: human-associated habitat; material: faeces | place: China | collected 2012
TCCTTCGTGAGCGGACCACTTAAGTCCAGAGTGCACAGCTCATCATTCAAATGGAATCCCACATTATCATATCCAAAACGTGCATGAACGATTCCCGATACGATATGTTCTCCGCTGTGCTGCTGCATCCGTGAAAAACGTTTGTCCCAGTCGATCTGACCGGTCACGGTCTTTCCTTCTTCCAGTTCTCCTTCCAGATAGTGAAAGATCTGTTCTCCTTTTTCCTGTACATCATATACTCTGATCCCGTCAATCACTCCGGTATCTGCTGCCTGACCGCCGCCTTCTGGAAAAAAGGCAGTTCTTGAAAGAACTGCCTCATATCCGTTATCACACGGGCGGCAGGACACAACCTCCGCAGTAAATTCCTGCATGTGACTGTCTGTGTAAAACAATTTCTCTGTCATATGTCCTCGCCTCTTTATCGTATTGTCATTACTTCTGATGCTTCTGCCTTTTTACATTCTTTCCGGTGCTTCAAATCCAAGCAGATCGATGCAGGTTGTCAAAATGTCTCTTGTCAGTGTAAGAAGGGCAATGTAGCTCTTCTGCTTCTGTTCATCCTCTTCTGCCAGGATCTTTGTCTCATGGTAGAAACGGTTAAATGCATTTGCAAGATCATAAATATATGCGCAGATCTTGTGTGGTGCAAGTTCTTCGTATACATTCTCCATCACACTGCCAAACTTCGCAGCTTCCAGCATCAGAGCCTTTTCGCTCTCACTTGTAGCCGAAAGGATCTTGATATCGTCCATACTCTTTCCTGATTCTTTGTACTTGTTCAGGATTGATTTGATACGAACGATGGTGTACAGGATGTACGGACCTGTATTTCCTTCAAAAGAAGTGAATCTGTCTACATCGAATACATAGTCTTTTGCTGCCTGGTTGGAGAGGTCTCCGTATTTGATCGCAGCCATTCCGACCATCTTCGCTGTTGCTTTTGCCTCTTCTTCCGATACGGTACGGTTCTCTGTGATCTTTTCATACATCTTTTCTGTGATCTCGCGGATCAGGTTCTCAAGACGCATAACGCCACCTTCTCTGGTCTTGAACGGTTTTCCGTCTTTTCCGTTCATCGTACCAAATCCAAGGAAAGTAAGTTTTGTATCCTCTTTTACAATGCCGGTCTTCTTCGCGCAGCGGAATACCTGTACAAAATGCAGTTCCTGACGTTTGTCAACTACATAGATGACTTCGTTCGGCTGGAACAGTTCTTCACGCTCTACCAGTGTCGCAAGGTCTGTGGTATCATAAAGTGCTGCACCGTCGGACTTCAGGATCATACACGGTGGGATCTCTTTGGTATCGGTCTCTTCTTTGACATCTACCACGAGTGCTCCATTATCAATATGCGCATAGCCTTCCTTCTTCAGTCTTTCCACCATATCCGGGATGTATTTCTGTGCGTCAGATTCCCCTTTCCAGAGGTCAAATTCAACATTCAGGTTCGCATAGTTTTTCTTCAAGTCTGTCACAGACACATTCATAATGTGATCCCAGATTGCACGGTAACCGCGCTTTCCGCTCTGCAGCTGGAAGGTCGCATCCAGTGCTTCTTCTCTGTAATCATCATGCTCTTTTGCATAAGCGGACGCTGCCGGATAAATTTCCTCCAGGTCACTGATGGTAAATGGTGCTTCTTTTGGATATTCTCCGGTGAAATTATCATCAAAATACGGAAGATCCGGCTGGCGTTTCTTCAGTTCTGTGATAATCAGTCCCATCTGATATCCCCAGTCTCCAAGGTGGATATCACCAACCACTTTATTGCCCATAAAACGGGTGATTCTCTTTACGCTTTCTCCGATGATCGCGGAGCGGAGATGTCCGACGTGAAGCGGTTTTGCCACATTCGGTCCGCCGTAATCAATAACGATTGTCTTTGGATTTTCTACTTCTTCCGCGCCGAGCTTTTCGTCTGCTTCCATCTGGTTCAGATAATCTGCGACTGCTGCCGGGTTGGTCTTCAGGTTGATGAAACCTGGCTTAACTGCTTCTGCTCCGCTGATATATCCGTTCTCCGGAATCTTTGCCACAACTTCTTCTGCGATCATGATCGGTGCTTTGTGGTACTTTTTTGCACCTGCCATCGCACCATTGCACTGATATTCACATAAATCCGGGCGGTTGGAAAGTGTAACACGCGCCAGTTCTTTCTCGTATCCGGCATCTGCAAATGCCTGTTCCATTTCTTCTGTAATCAGATCCAGGATCTTCTTCATAGTATCGATCGTTCCTCTCTTTTTCATCATAAACGTTAGCGCAGACTCTTTGCCTGCGCCGCTTTATTTATTATATCTGAATCCTTATGTAAGCGCAATAGAAAATCGCAATCCGGAGACTGGATGTTGCCTGAAATTCTGCATTCTTTATGAATTTTTGGCAAGACAGCATCCACTTCTGCTGACGCACAACATTTTTTCATAGACTTTACCGCTTTTTTCAGACGTTACTGGCTCGCTGTATTTACAGTGTTACTGATCCACTGCATTTTTCAGATCCTCCACCGCCTGTGCGAGCATTGCATCTGAACCAAGTGCCTGTTCATAATCCGCTTCTACCTGTGCAAACAGCTCCTGCACATCTGCCTGTGCGGAAACTTCTTCAATTATCGTCTGAATCTGCTCGTCAGAGATCTCTGCCTGAATATCGAATTTTCCATCTTTGTCCTTGACCGCATATAAGGTTTCAAGTCCCGGTACTTCAGTGTAAATTCCACGGATCTTCATATTGTACCGTACATACAGGATCCTGCTGCCTTTTGCTTTACCGTCTTTCGTGTAAATCGCAATCCCATCGTATGCTTCGGCATAGGCTTCTTTTCCGGAAAGTTCCTGATAGTATGCTTCTACTGCATCCGCAAGCTCTTCGTCCCGGTTCTCCAGAAGTGGATTGGTTTCCATCGCTGCGTATCCGGTATTTACTTTTGGCTCTTCTGTAACAACTGCACTTACTTCTTTTACCTCATCTTTTTTCTCTTTCGTAAGAAAAACGGTGACTCCCGCCGTCATAAAGCAGACCAGCAGATACACAAGACCAGTGTAGAAAATCTGCTTCTTTTGGCCTGTAAGGACGGACATCCTTTTTTCTTCCGACATGGCATTTCCTCCTTTGCCACCTATCATACGCAATGCCCGCTTTTGCGTCAATAGCGAAGGAAGACTTGTTTTGACTGGTTTTGTCGAAGCGATTATTTATTCTTTTTCTGCATTAAAATTGCTTTATGCTGATGCCCACTCTGTGTATCAAATCACTTTCAAATGGTATTTCGGCTGCTATTCTGTTCATCCCGTTTTACTTGTCCTGTTCGAAATTTCTTCTTGATTTTTTTCTGGGCAAGTGCTATATTAGTAAATGTCCTTGTAGCTCAGTGGATAGAGCACCGCCCTCCGGAGGCGGGTGCGTCAGTTCGATTCTGATCAGGGACGTGAAAAGACTGTGAAGCTTTTATGGCTTGACAGTCTTTTTTATTGCCACTAATCCAATTCCCATCTGAATCCGTTCTTTTGCTTCTATACGTTTTGCCTGAATCAGCAGAACACCAATAATGAGCAACACGATTCCAACCGGATTGGAAATACACTTAAATCCCCATTCCGATAAATCCGTCATATTCTCCGGTGCAAACCATTTGAACGGCATTAGAATAACGCTGATTATGCAGCAATATAGGATATAGGTTTTCTTCATCTTGAAGCCTCCTCTATATCAGTCGGCAAGCACCCCATAACGTAAAAACTCCAATCACTCCTGCGCATCCCGTCATCCAAAGAACTTCTATCCGATGCATTTTCTTCAGGAACTTTTCTTCCATTCCAAGTGACTGTAAGATTTCCCCTTCTCTTTTTTCTTCCTGCTTCTCCGCAAGAAACATCTGATACAAAACTATGGAAATCAGAATCATGTAAAACACTGCAAAAATGCTGTACATTCCTATAAAGGAATATAATTCCTGACGTATTTTCTTATACTCTTCATGGTTATTCTGCACATTTACAGCTGTTCCCTGTTTTAAAATACTTAGAATATGCCCTTCCGTATCATACGCATCCGCATCATCCGATACCAGAATTTTTACAATCTGATCATATTCCATAATTCTGCTTTTCCCAAATTTCTTCCAGAAATTCTTTCCAACAATCATCGATATACCAGATCCACCTATCTGTGGATTCCGCACATCTTCTTCCTTCATGCCACGTAAAATCGCTGTTACTGGAATCGGATTTTCGTTTCTACTTCCATTCTCATTCAATGTATAAACCGGAAGTTCATCACCAACCTGTACCGTATCTTCTGATATTCCTTGTCCGTCCGGGCTGAATGCGCTCAGATATTTTCCGTCATATTCCTGCAACTCTGTAAGATCCAGAATGCAAAAATCTCCCTGTTCAGATTCTTCTTTTGTCAGGCTGCCTTCATCCAGATTTCTCAGAAAACGCTGTATATCCTGCCATCTGTCTATTGTAAGCAAAGACAATCTTACTTTCTCAATAGATATCTTTTCCTTTATTGATGTCTCATTCAAATACGCCACCAATGTTTCGACTACTTTCTGAAAATACTCGCTTTCAGCATATTCTGACAGATCAATCCAGAACTCCTCTTTTTCATTGTTATGATATTGTTCTACAGAAGTTACTCCGGCAACCTGTTCCAGTTTATCAACTGTCTGCCTGGAAATTCCCGGAGAATTCGTAATCTCCATTGTACTCAAATAGTATCCATTTCCTGTCAGCCTTTGATATACTTTCAGTTCTTCCTGTCTGGTTGATATTTCCATCTTTCCAAATCCCACGATCAGCAAAGCACTTGCCAGAAGAACAATTTCTACACTCTTACGCACACGATGCATCTGCCATTTATGAAGTAAAACTCTCCCCGGCGTAAACCTTACGATCTTCCTGTATTTTTCTCTTCTTTTCTGAACTTTCTTCTTTTTTTCTTTCAGAAGTATGCGAAGCTGTACTGCACTGAGTCCATAACTTGCCCCAATGCATAACACACTGAATCCAGTTCCAAAAAGAACTCCTTCCCAAGCAATTGCCTGTGGCAATGTCTGCCCGGTTATCTTTTCAAAAAACGGAATAACCAGCTGGTAAATCCAGATTCCAGCAAGATTTCCGACAACAACAGCCCCAATGCCAAACAGAACTGCTTCCCAGAAAATAATCTGGTACATCTGCCCTCTTCTCATTCCAAGTGCATCCAGGAACCTCCAGAACTGTTCTCTTGAGATAATCGAACGCGATACCGTAAGAAACAGGATACAGATCGACGCACCACCAATCAGCAAACGGATATTTTCCAGAAAATCCATATACGGAAGACTTACATCAGAAAGTTTGTCCTGTTCCACATTGTCATCCATGCCGCAGGTAAATTCTTCGCTGTCTTTCAGATCTTTATAAACACTTTCACTGCCCTCTTTCGCTTTTACAAGCATATGCATATCCTGAACAGAGCCGATCCTGTTCCCGCCTTCCTGTGTCACAATTCCAGTTGGAAACCGATGCCGGTTGCAGATTTCCCAGTTTATCTGATAATCTTTTAGGATCCCGCATAAAGTATACGAATAGCTTTTTGATTCCCCCTGCTCCAGAATGGAAAGCGCCGGTGTAATATCCAGTGTAATCTCTTTTCCAAGCATCTCCTCATATCCAAGTGAGCGAAGTGTACTGTATTCCATTACGATCTCATGCTCATTTTCCGGCAGGCGTCCTTCTTTCATTTCCAGTCTGCCAAGCTTCCACGCCGTCTCGTCCATTGTCCCGATATTCATCTGACGGTTTTCCAGATAATCTCCGGCGATCGCCCCATAGATACTTATTTTCCCGGTCTGTGCAAGAAATGGATTCTCTTCTGCCACTTTTACCGAGCTTTCATCCATATCCACAAATACCTGTTCCCACTCCCCATATACTGCTTTACGATTCTCGATATATGCGGCTTTCAGTCCTTCCGACATCTGAAAACCAATCTGAATCAGTGTGCAGGTAAGAAGCAGGACTGAGACTATCAGGATACTGTATTTCTTCTGGCTGCGGATTCTTTTTATACTGAGTTCCCGTTCAATTCCATGTCTTTTCTCTCTTTTCATCGCACTGCACCATCTTCCATATACACAATCCTGTCCGCATAATTGGCACTGTCCATATCATGTGTCACCATGACAATTGTCTGACGGTAAAGCTCTCTGGATGCACAGATCAGTTTCATGATCTCCTGTCCGGTCTGATAGTCCAGATTCCCGGTCGGTTCATCCGCAAGGATCACTCCCGGCTTTGCTGCCATTGCACGGGCAATTGCCACTCTCTGCTGCTCTCCACCAGATAACTGATCCGGATAATCTCCGTTCCGACCTTTTCAAGAAGCTGTCGGATATAAGCTTTATCCGGTACCGTATGCGCGATATAAAGCGGCATGCATACATTATCCCAGATCGTATACTCCGGCAGTAACTGATACTGTTGGAAAATAAACCCGATTTTCTTCTGCCGGATCTTGCAGATCTTCTTTTGGGAAAGCCCGTTAATCTGTATTCCATTCAGGAAGACTGCTCCGGTATCTGGCTTTTCCAGTGTTCCTGCAATCTTAAGAAAAGTAGATTTCCCGGATCCGCTTCGTCCCATCACTGCCACAAATTCACCGCTTTTCACTTCAAAAGAAAACTCCTTTAATGCTGTGATTTTCTTTTCACCAAGGGTATAGCTTTTGCTTACCTTGTCCAGTCTGATTACGGTTTTCATCTTCTGCCACCTCCTTCATTTGTTAGTCTTACTATATCAGATCAGTCTTTCGATTCACTTACCCTAATCTTACGAAATCGTAAGATTTATTTCTTCCTGTGCATGATCTTTTGCGATCATCTTCGGCAGTATAAACTGGAAGTTTGTCGCCCCCTCCAAGCCGCTTCGATCCACAACCTTCAGTGTTCCCTGATGGAGCGTGACAATTTCCCTTGCCAGATGCAGACCAATTCCGATTCCACTTCCCTGTTCCATCTGGTAGAAACGGTCAAAAATCAGCTCTCTTTTCTCTTCTTCAATCCGTTTTCCCCGATTGGTGATATACAGCTTATAATAGTCCGTATCTTCTTTCAGCAGAATCTGAATCAGGCTTCCTGTATCTGCATATTCTACGGCATTTTTCAGTACATTTTCCATTGCCTCCTTCAGCCAGAATCCGTCGCAGGAAAGCAGGCATTCTTTTGGAACATCCATTTCAAATCCAACTCCTTTTTCTTCCGCTAAAGGCTGTGTTCTGTCTATACATTCTTCGATCAGTCCGGTCAGATTTTCTTTTTTCCGCTTCATCCAGATTTTCCCGGAATCAATCTGCGCAAGCCTAAGAAGCACGATCGTCATATCGGACATCCATTGCACCTTTTTCACACAGTCTTCCAGCTTCTGATACCGTTTTTCATCCTCTTCTGTCACAAGAAGCACCTCCAGATTCAGAAGTGTTCCCGCGATCGGTGTTTTTAGCTGATGGGAAATATTTTCCATGTAAGTTCCCATTTTCTGCCGGTCACGATGCAGAAATTCTTTTTCTTCCGCCAGCTTTGCTTCCAGTTCCCTGTCTTTTTCTGCCAATTGATTATCCAGTGCTTTTTTCCGTCTTTTCTCCATGTGCAGTTCTGTCAGCAAACCAACAATGCAGATGATGCCGATCGCAGCCACAAACACACCTATTCCGTAACTTCGGATTCTCTTTTCCAGCCAGATTTTTCCTGTTTCTTCATACCCTGCCTCTTTCAATGCCTCGCAGCCCTTCTGATATGCTTCTTCATCCGGTTCTGTAAAGGCAGAAACCGTTCTGTCTTTTTCTGTCTGTCCGATCCAGGAAACAACCTGTCTTTCATAATTTTCTGCAAGAATATTCTGGTATCCATAAAAAGCCAGCAATATCAAAAGAAAAATCAGAATCCATTTTCCCGGTATTCTCCATTTCTCCGTCTTTCTCTCAGATCTCATCATACACATCCTCAGCTTTCAGCGTCCATGCATAACCGACTCCACGCTTTGTCTCAATCGGATCCTGCTCATTTTCTGCAGTCAGCTTCTTTCTCAGCCGGTTCATATGTACAGACAAGGTATTGTCATCGATATAATTTTCATTGAAATCCCAGATAGTGTCCAACAGGAACTCCCTCGCAACAAGATTCGGTGCATTTGCAAGAAGGCTGCACAGAATCTGATATTCGGTCCTTGTAAGATCGATCCGGACACCATCCTTCTGCAAAATCTGCTTCTGCAAATCCAGTTCATATTCTCCGCTTTTGATTCCTTTTTTCACTTTCTTGCCGTTTTGCATACCGGTACGTCGCAGCAAAGCCTTGATTCTCGCAATAAATTCAAATGTGCGGAAAGGCTTGATCACATAGTCATTTGCTCCCGCTCCAAATCCTTCTACGATAAATTCTTCACTGTCATAGGCTGATAAGAAAAGAATGGGATTGTCTGTATATCTGCGGATCTCCCTGCAGAGCATGATTCCGTTCCCGTCTGGCAGCTTCATGTCCAGTACATACAGCATATATTCTTCTCCTCGGATCCTTACGAGTGCTTCACTACAAGACTTCGCTGCAACCGCATTCCATCCCTTTAGTTCCAGGATGTCTACGATTCCCTGTCTTACCAGGTCGTCATCTTCAATTATTAAAATTTCTGTGTTCATGCTCGGAATTCCTTTCTTTATTTCTATTGTATGATTACGTAAGCTGACTCCTACTTGATTCGTATACTTTGTTCACCATCTCGCTTAACAGCCAGGTGATGTACATTCGCCAAATACAGATTCTTGTGCAAGCACAAATCTGCACTTGGCTCATTGTATACACAAAAAGGCAGGAGCGGTTTCCGAGGGAAAGGTTCCTGCCTTTTGCACAGAAAAGGAGAAAAGCAGATGCAGCCTTTAGAACTATATATTCATATTCCGTTTTGTGTGAAAAAATGTGCATATTGTGATTTCCTTTCCGGTCCGGCCGGAGAAAAGGAAAAAGAGGAATATGTGAAAATGCTGGTCGACGAGATCAGAAACTGTCCGGATACAGTGCAGAATTACAGGGTGATTTCCATTTTTTTCGGAGGCGGAACCCCATCTCTTCTTACCGGTGAGCAGATTGGGCGGCTGATGGATACGGTCAGGGAAATATTTACGTTGGATGAGGACGCAGAGATCACTATGGAAATGAATCCGGGAACGGTAACGGAAGAAAAACTGCGAAAGTACAGACAGGCAGGAGTGAACCGTCTGAGTATCGGTCTGCAGTCGGTCAATGATGAGGAACTTCGTCTGCTTGGAAGAATCCATACTTATGAAGAATTTCGGGAAGCATATCATCTGGCGAGAGCCAATGGTTTTTCAAATATCAATGTAGACCTGATCTCGGCAATTCCGGGGCAGACGGTGGAAAGCTGGAGGCGTACACTGGAGCAGGTAATGGCACTTTCCCCGGAGCATATTTCTGCATATAGTCTGATCTTAGAAGAGGGAACAACTTTCTATAAAAAATATGTAGAAGACGAGGCAAAAGAAGGGCCAAAGCTTCCGGATGAGGATGCGGAGCGTCAGATGTACTGGGATACGGAAACGCTGATGGAGAAGAACGGATATCACCGTTACGAGATTTCCAATTATGCTAAGGAGGGATATGCCTGCCGGCACAACCTGGGATATTGGGAGAGAATTCCGTATCTGGGATTTGGAATTGGTGCAGCATCTCTGGTTCCCGGGGATCTGATTGGAAAATGCAGGAAGCTGGAAGGAAAAATGAGTCGCTACACGAACCCGGATCAGTTAAGGGAGTATGCACATTCCTACAGGAACAAATTTCAGGCAGAGCTTCTGACAGAAACTGAGGAGATGGAGGAATTTATGTTTCTTGGACTGCGGAAAATGAACGGAATCTCAAAAAAAGAATTTTCAGAGTATTTTGGGAAAAGTCTGGAGGATATTTACGGTGAACCGATCTGCAAACTGGAAAGCTTAAAACTTCTTGAGCAAGATGATGACAGAGTATGGCTTACAAAACGGGGGATCGATGTCAGCAACAGTGTGTTTGTAGAGTTTCTGCTGGAAGAGTAAAATTTGGAAAATCAGAAAAATATAAAGTATACTTGACAAATAGGTTTTATAGGCATATAATGACATCATCGAGTTAAACCTATCAAAACAGTAGGAAAGAAAGGAGAACTTACGATGTCAAAAATTTATAATGGTGCTTTAGAGCTTGTTGGAAATACTCCTCTTGTAGAGGTGAAAAATATTGAAGAAGAATTAGGATTAGAGGCAAGGATCCTTGTGAAACTGGAATATTTTAATCCGGCCGGAAGTGTAAAAGACAGAATTGCCAAAGCAATGATCGAGGATGCTGAGGAAAAAGGATTATTAAAAGAAGGTTCTGTTATCATTGAGCCTACTTCGGGAAATACGGGAATCGGCCTTGCATCGATTGCAGCAGTCAAAGGATACCGTATCATTCTTACTATGCCGGAGACAATGAGTGTAGAAAGAAGAAACATCCTGAAAGCATACGGAGCAGAGATTGTTCTGACAGAAGGCGCAAAGGGAATGAAGGGTGCGATTGAAAAAGCAGATGAACTTGCAAAAGAGATCCCGGGCAGCTATATCCCTGGACAGTTTGTTAATCCGGCTAATCCGGAAGTACACAGAAAGACAACCGGACCAGAGATCTGGAAGGATACAGACGGAGAAGTAGATCTGTTTATCGCAGGTGTTGGTACAGGTGGAACACTGACCGGTGTCGGCGAATATCTGAAATCCCAGAATCCGGATGTGAAGATCGTTGCATTGGAGCCTGCAAGCTCACCGGTACTTTCTACAGGAAAAGGTGGTCCTCACAAGATTCAGGGAATCGGAGCAGGATTTGTACCGGACGTACTCAACACAACTGTATATGATGAAATATTTACTGTAGAAAATGATGACGCTTTTGCAACAGGAAAGCTGCTTGCAAAGAAAGAGGGAATCCTGGTAGGAATTTCTTCGGGAGCCGCACTTTATGGAGCGATCGAACTTGCAAAACGTCCGGAAAACAAAGGAAAGACGATTGTGGCACTGCTTCCGGATACCGGAGACAGATATTACTCCACACCGCTCTTCACGGAGTAGAATATGAATTTTTCAAAGAAAAGCAGATACGGACTTCGGGCACTGATCGACCTGTCCGTATACTCGAAAGAATCCCATGTTGCACTTGCAGCAATTGCAGAGCGTAACAGTATTTCACCGCAGTATCTGGAACAGGTATTTGCGGCACTCAGAAAAGCCGGAATCATCAAAAGCGTGAAAGGACCGCAGGGGGGATACCTGTTGGCGAAGCCTGCCACAAAGATT
>OGZR01000814.1_pt1 | contig 11336 bp, 11 predicted proteins | sample 1576851 | NCBI WGS metagenome assembly OGZR01 (sample SAMEA3541492, study PRJEB24748) | human gut metagenome | biome: human gut; feature: human-associated habitat; material: faeces | place: China | collected 2012
CTTCCTCCGGCACATCAACTCCAGCTACACGGATATTCACGTCCGCAACCTCAAGTCCTGTCATATTTTCAATTGCAGCTTTTACCTTCTCCTGCACTTTTGCTGTAATATCTTTAATACTGTATCCATAGCTCATATTAAGAGCCAGTGTCACAGTCACGATGCCGTCCAGGACATCTACTTTTACACCTTTGGATAAAGATTTCATTCCAAGCTTTGCGATCAGCTCTCTTGTCGCATTCCCTGCCATAGAAGAAACACCTTCTACTTCCATAGCTGCAAGTCCTGCGATAATTGCAACTACTTCATCAGCAATCTGTACTTCTCCGAGGTTCTCATCTGATTCTATCTTATAGGTATTTCTCTCTTCTTTACTCATTATAAGTCCTCCTGTCTGCGGTTCTTCCGCTCCTCGCGCTCATCTCGGAACCTTTCGCTTCCTCGATGTTCGTTGCACTCACATAGGTCTGGGCTGAAAGTGATTCGTCTGCGAGCAGCCGATCACTTTCTTCCCTTCCCTGCGCTCGTCGCTATGCGTTCATTGTAACATAAAAGATCCTTATTGGAAAGTTTTTTAGGAACGTCCGAATTCGGAAAGTTTCAGTCCTTCGTTTCGTTCCAGCACCATACGGATGCTCCAGCTGTTGACAAACAGAAGAAGCGGTCTGCCTTTCAGGTCCTTGATCTTCTTCATATCGGATGTGCCGACCAGCTTGTCCATATTGATTTCTTCATTCTCGATCCAGCGGATATGTTCATATGGAAGTGGTTCCAGACGGATCTCCACGTTATATTCATTTTCCAGACGGTATTTTAAGACATCAAACTGAAGTGTTCCGACTACACCGACGATGATCTCTTCCATACCGGTGTTGAATTCCTGGAAAATCTGGATCGCGCCTTCCTGCGCGATCTCGTTGATTCCCTTGATGAACTGCTTTCTCTTCATCGTATCCACCTGGCGTACTCTGGCAAAATGTTCCGGTGCGAAAGTCGGAATTCCTTCGTATGCAAATTTTTCCGCTGAATTGGTCAGTGTATCTCCAATGGAGAAGATACCAGGATCAAATACACCGATGATGTCTCCACCATAAGCGGTATCGATCATGTGGCGTTCACTCGCCATCATCTGCTGTGGCTGTGACAGACGGACTTTCCTGCCTCCCTGGATATGGAAGACATCCATGCCTGCCTTGAACTCACCGGAACAGATACGCATAAATGCGATTCTGTCCCGGTGTGCCTTATTCATATTTGCCTGGATCTTAAACACAAATGCGGAAAAATCTTCTTCCTTCATCGGATCGATCAGTCCTTTGTCGGACATTCTCGGAAGCGGCGAAGTCGTCATTTTAAGGAAATGCTGAAGAAAGGTCTCCACACCGAAGTTGGTCAGAGCTGATCCGAAAAATACCGGAGAGAGTTCTCCTTTGCTGACCATCTCCTGGTCAAATTCTGCACTTGCTCCGTCCAGAAGCTCAATCTCTTCTTCCAGCTGTGCGAACTGTGCTTCACTTACGATGCTCTTTGCTTCCTCACTGTCGATGGAAACCTTCTCAACTTCCCCGATCGAGGTTCCTTTCTTGGTATCTGAGAAAATCTCCAGTTCTCTGCTGTTCCGGTCAAATACGCCGCGGAATTCTTTTCCGGAACCGATCGGCCAGTTGATCGGACAGGTAGCGATCCCCAGTTCCTTTTCAATATCATCCAGTAATTCAAAGGTATCCATCGCTTCACGGTCCATTTTATTGATAAATGTAAAAATCGGAATATGACGCATGACGCAGACTTTGAACAGCTTTCTTGTCTGTGCCTCCACACCTTTTGATCCATCGATCACCATAACCGCCGAATCGGCCGCCATAAGAGTACGATAAGGATCTTCCGAGAAATCCTGATGTCCCGGTGTATCCAGAATATTGATGCAATAACCTTCATACTGGAACTGCAGGACAGAAGATGTTACCGAAATACCTCTTTCTTTTTCAATCTCCATCCAGTCTGAAACCGCATGTTTCGCTGTTGCCTTTCCTTTTACAGAACCTGCCTGATTGATTGCCCCACCATATAACAGAAACTTCTCTGTCAGGGTAGTCTTACCTGCATCCGGATGGGAAATGATCGCAAATGTTCTTCTTTTCTTTATCTCATTCGTAAAATCTGCCATGTTATTCTACTCCTACTATTTTCTCAATGTCACTCAAACTCTTATTATATGGTATTTTTGCCATAATATCAATCCCTTGATTCACTCGTATTTGTACTTTCATGGATCGGTGTGATCACCACATTTGCAGCATTTACCTCTGCTTTACGTGTGACAATATCCTCGATCTGTGCCCGTTTTGCATCCGACAGATCCGCCACATCAACGACCACATCTGCGGATTCTTCGGTAAGACTTACCACCGCATCCTGAAAGCCTTTGCTGGCAAGCAGAGTCTCAATTGCAACCTCCTGTTCGGCGCGCTGTGTCATCTCCACCATCTGCGCAACTGCATCTGCTTTCTGGTCTTCTGCGATATCTGCATTATCAATGATCGCCTGCAGGGTTTCTTTGTTTTTTGCCCGCACCTGCTCCCGGTTCACTTTTGCCTGTGCTACAAGCGCACTGACCGATCCATTTGTCAGCACCGCCTCTCCCGGATTTCCGTCCACCTGATCGTTATCCGCTGTCTGGAGGGAGCTGTCACCTCCTGTGTCCTGATCCGAAATATCCAGAAGTTCCTTATTTGCCATCTCGCTTCCCGTCTCTGCTGTTTTGTTTTTCGAGCCAAAAATTTTTCCGGAATAGTTCAGATATCCTGCCGCAGCGATCATCACCGCAAGAACCGCAATCACAATCTGATTTTTCTTAAATACTTTTTTCACTAGCCTTCCTCCTATAAGATTCTTTTTTAGTTATGCTTCATTACTTTTATCTTATGCGTGTCTACTCCGAATAATGCCTGCACAGCCTCTGTGATATTTTCAATCACGATGGCATTATCTCCGCCATCTGCAATTACGAGAACACCTTCTATCCGGGGACTTAATTCCTGTTTCACATATGGCGTTTCTTCTCCATTTCCGTTTGCATAAACTGCCGTCTCTGAAGAACTGGTATTTTTTCCTCCGCTCTCCCCTTCCTGCACCTCACTTGTCATCTCCTGGTCCTTTTCCACTACCTTTTCCGAGGAAGAAGCCAGAGTGATCATCACCTTTACATTTCCAACTCCTTCTACTTTTGCAAGTGCATTTTCCAGCCGTGTTTCCAGTGCATCTGCATAAGTATCCTCCGATGCATTTTCCGCCTTCTGCACCTGCTGTTCATCCTGTGTCTGGTCTGATTTTATATCGGAAACAGGCATCGCGATCACAACCAGAAGCAGTCCGACAAGCAATATGATCAGCCACTTGTCTTTTTTTATTTTACGGATTTCAAACATCTTCATTCACCGCCCTTTTCGAGCAAATCCGCCGCATACTCCATCTCTTTTATCATCTGCTCATACTCCGCCGTCCGATACAGCTCCGTTACCTGTCCGGCTTCCCCCATAAGGTCCAGAACCGGCTGGGCAAGCAGAACTGTCAGAAGAAGTCCGCAGAAAAAACGGACATATTTCCGGTAGCTATTCTCTGGAAGTGCCTGCAAAAATGCGGTTACAAGAAGCATATAAACGGCGAGATTCTGCATCCACCTGTAAACCAGCTGTATCATTTTATTCCTCCTACGAAGCTGCCGATGCCGCAACTGCAAGTGTCACCAGAAACAGGACCGCCGTCGCAAGCACCGTCTTTAGCAGCATATGATAACCTTCACCGGTAAAACTGATGGCCTCCACGATCCGTTTATCAGACACCGGCTGGATAAGTGCCGCCGTTCCTTTGTAAAGAAGCGTCAGAATTCCCATATTGATGACCGGGATCATCACAACTCCCGTTACAAGCAGTGCCCCTGCAATTCCAACTCCATTTTTTAAAAGGACCGCACTTCCAAGCACGACTTCGCTTGTCCCGCTGACTACATCACCGATTCCTGGAATCATTCCCACGCCCTTTGTCCAGACACTCCTTTTCACCTGATCTGCCGCCGGACTGATTATCCGCTCGATAAACCCGATCCCCGTCACCAGGGCAAGCAGACTTTTCAGACTCCATCCGATTACAAGTCGCAAAAGTTCCGCTGCCTTAGAAAGAAATTCCTCCTCCGTCAGATTGTTCAAGATTTCCATCAGAAGTGCGATCTGGATCAACGGAACGATCCATTTCAAAATCACAAGTTCCACAAGAAAAATCAGGAAAAGCGCCAGATTATAAAATGCGATCGCAGAAATACTTCCCACTGCGACTGCCATACAGACAAAGTAGACAGGACAGAGTACTCGCATAAAGAGGATCAGATTTTCGAGTCCATGCTGTACCTCTACGGCTGCTGCCTGAAAATTCCGTATGCCGACTGTAATCACAGACAGGTATACCAGAAAAAAGGCGGTCTGTGAGATCTGGCAGTTCTGAAACACTTCCGAAAAGTTGGAAAAAACCGCTGCGATCAGCACCAGAAAAATGATAGATGCAAGCACCGGTTTATTGACCTTCAGCACATAGAAAAACTGATCCGTCACAAAGTTTCTGATCTGTCCGGCAGACAGGTTCTCATCCTGCCGGATCACAGACTCAACAAGATCCTGAAAATGCAGTTTTTCTTCCGGGAACAGTTTTCGGATTGCCGTATCCAGATCCTTTACCTCTGTCAGCTCCCAGATTTTCTGCTCTGTTTCCTCCTGTGTTTTTTCCAGATCCGTTTCTGTCATATTATCTTCTGTCCGGTTGTTTTCCGAAGAGGAATCTTCCCCTGCCGCAAATACCTGTACCGGCAGTATCAGTACGAAGATTACAAGTCCGATCATGCATGCTATGCCATATTTCTGAAAATAATGTTTCATTTTTCTTCCCTTTTACTGTCCAAGTTCGCGGATTGCAAGAAGCAGTGCTTTTAATATCGGCATTCCTATTGCAAGTATACTGAGCCTTGCAAAGACCTCGATCTGCCCGGCGATCGTCTGATAACCGGCATCCTTGCAGATTGCTGCCGCAAATTCCGCCAGATAGGTCACACCCAGGATTTTCAGCATTGCCGTCAGATATACCGCATCGATCTTTACAAAGCTGCCAACCAATTCCAAAGTTTCCCGGATCACCGACAGATTCCGGCTCATTCCGAGAAAAAGGAAAATGCTGACCGCAATCCCCAGATAGATCCCATACTCTTTTCTGGTATTTTGAAATTGTAATGCCAGGAAAGTTCCTGCAATCCCGATGCAGGCTGCCTTAAGGATACTCATCTTTTCCCTCCTTTACAGAGCAAAGAGCCGTCTGATATCGTCAAACAGATCTGAAATATAAGGAAGGATCCAGAATAAAACCAGGAGCAGTCCTGCAAGGCTTGTGAGAAATGCCTGTTCTTCTCTTCCGCTGTGTTTCAGCACCTGTCCCAGGACAGAAACCAGAATCCCGACTGCCGCAATTTTAAATATCAGATTTACACTCATGTTTCGCTCCTATTTACAGAATCAAAATTGTCAGGAAAAGCCCTGCTGTAACACCCAGCAGATTGCAAAGCCTCCGTTTTTCCTGAATTTCTTTTAAAAGACCGCCTCTTTTTTCTTCCAGAAATTCTGCATACTGCAAGAAAATCTGCATTTCCTGCTTCTTATCCAGGCTGCCAAGCTGCATCCCAAGCTCATGCAGACGTACCCTTTCCTCCCTGCCAAGGAGCAGACATTCAAGATCACTTTCGCAGCACCTCTCCCAGATTATTGCAAGACTTCTTGACGGCATCTCCAATTCTTTTGCCAGATGTTCCAACCAGATCCTGTAGTTCTGACTGCATCTTCGGGAAACAGAAGCGCATACCTGGGCGAGTGGTGCATAAGTATACTCCATTTCTCCCGCAAGCTGCCTTATCACTCTTTGCAGCTCTCCGGTATCCGTGATCTGCCTCTGATATTCCATTCCCCTGCTGTATCCATAGCCGGATGTCGCCGCCACAATTCCCAGGCATCCGACCATTTTCAGATACACAGTTTTTCTCCCCGTTCGTTATAAATCCCTTCAATTTCTCCTACATGTTTCCCGGATTTCATCACAACATATCTGGCAAAGCATCTTTCCTTTACCAGATTGCTGACCAGTGGCTTTTCACGGATCTCATCCATACCGGAACCATGCACCGTCGTCAGCATGGTTGCCCCACAGTGCATGGCGTACTCGATTGCCTCTACATCCTTCGCTGTCCCGATCTCATCTGCCGCGATCACCTCCGGCGCCATAGACCGCACCAGCATCATCATTCCTTCTGCTTTCGGGCAGTTGTCCAGAATATCTGTCCGCATCCCAAGCTGGTTCTGTGGCACGCCACGGTAGCATCCTCCAATCTCTGAACGTTCATCCACCACACCCACATTTCTTCCTTCCACCCAGCGGTTCCCATCCGAAATCTGCCGCACCAGATCCCGCAAAAGTGTAGTCTTTCCTCCACCTGGTGGAGAAATGATCATGGTATGGCAAAGTCTTCCTTTTTCAAGGATCACAGGAAACAGCTTATTCGCACAACCTGTAATCTCATGGCAGATTCGGATATTGATCGATGTAATATACTGAAAATTCCGGATCTGTTCCTTTTCCGAAATAATTTTCCCGGAAATTCCGACCCGATGCCCTCCTTCAATCGTCAGAAACCCCTGGCGCAGTTCATTTTCATAGGCATACAGGGAATAATTGGATACATATTCCATCGTTTCACGCAATTCTTCTTTTGTCACCCGATGAGTAAAAAGTTCTTCCTTTCCCTCTTTTTTCACTGCAAGCGGCTGCTCTTCCCGAAGCCGGATCTCCTGGATCTTCTCAAAATCCAGTCCATGATTCAACAGAATCCCTCGGATTTTCTCCGGAAGCACCGCCAGAATTTGATCTTTCTTTTCTCTTCTCATCTTGTCCACCTCTCTTTAAAAAATGTATATGGAAGGCAGGAGAAAAATAGAACTAAAAAAGGACTCTACCGATACTGGTAAAGTCCTTCTGATTTTATAAAACTTTATTCTGCAACATCTTTGATGCTGAAGCTCAAACGTCCCATCTTGTCTTTTCCAAGGCAAACCACTTTGACGTGATCTCCGATAGAAAGAACATCTTCTACATGGTCGATTCTCTGCTTAGCGATTTTGGAAATGTGTACCATTCCTTCTTTACCCGGTGCAAACTCAACGAATGCTCCGAATTCTTTGATGCTGATAACCTTTCCTTCAAAAAGCTGTCCTGCTTCGTAATCTGTAACGATTGTCTGGATGTACTTCGCAGCTTTCTCCATGTTCTCTTTCTCTGTACCGCAGATAGATACATTTCCTTCATCATCGATGTCGATCTTAACACCTGTCTCGTCGATGATTGCATTGATTGTCTTACCACGCTGTCCGACAACATCACCGATCTTCTGTGGATCGATCTGCATCTGAATAATCTTCGGTGCAAACTCTCCAACTTCTTTTCTAGGCTCAGCGATTGCTTTACTCATAACTTCATCCATGATGTAAGTTCTTGCTTTCTTTGTAGCAGCGATTGCTTCTTCGATGATCGGTCTTGTCAATCCGTGGATCTTGATATCCATCTGGATTGCTGTGATACCGTCATGAGTTCCGGCTACCTTGAAGTCCATATCTCCGAAGAAGTCTTCAAGTCCCTGGATATCTGTGAGAACAATGTAATCATCATCTGTATCGCCTGTTACCAGACCACAGGAAATACCTGCTACCGGTTTTTTGATTGGTACACCGGCTGCCATCAGAGACATTGTGGATGCACAGATACTTGCCTGAGAAGTAGAACCATTGGATTCAAATGTCTCAGATACAGTACGGATCGCATATGGGAATTCCTCTTCGCTTGGAAGTACAGGAACTAATGCTCTCTCAGCAAGTGCACCATGTCCGATCTCACGACGTCCCGGTCCTCTGGATGGTTTTGTCTCACCTACAGAATAGGACGGGAAATTGTAGTGATGCATATATCTCTTTGAAGTTTCAAATTCGTCAAGTCCGTCAAGCTTCTGTGCTTCTGCAAGAGGAGCCAGAGTTGTGATGGTACAGATCTGTGTCTGTCCACGTGTGAACATAGCAGAGCCATGTACTCTGGGGATAATATCTGTCTCTGCTGCCAGAGGACGGATCTGAGTAATGGCACGACCATCCGGACGTTTGTGGTCTTTTAAGATCATCTTGCGGACAGTCTTCTTCTGATACTGATATACAGCCTCACCCAGAACTGCAAGCCACTCTTCCTTGTCAGCAAAAGCTTCTTTCAGTTTCTCTGTTACCTGACGGATATTTTCTTCTCTTGTCTGTTTATCGTCAGAGAATACGGCAACTTCCATTTCTGCCGGAGGTACGACCTCTTTGATCGCTGCGAAAAGTTCTTCCGGAACTGCACATGATTCGTAGCTGTGTTTCGGTTTTCCGCATTCTTCTACGATCTTATCGATAAATTTGATGATCTCCTGGTTTACTTCATGAGCTTTATAGATAGCTTCGATCATCTTGTCTTCCGGAACTTCTTTTGCGCCGGCTTCGATCATGATTACTTTCTCTCTTGTGGAAGCTACTGTAAGCTGAAGGTCAGATACATCTTTCTGTGCCATGGTAGGGTTGATGATATATTCACCATTGATCAGACCAACCTGTGTGGTAGCACACGGACCATCAAACGGAATATCGGAAATACAGGTTGCAATAGAGGAACCAAGCATAGCCGGAATCTCCGGATTACACTCAGGATCAACAGACATAACCATGTTTACCAGTGTTACGTCGTTTCTGTAGTCCTTCGGAAACAGAGGACGCATTGGTCTGTCGATCACGCGTGAAGTAAGGATTGCATGCTCGCTTGCTTTTCCCTCTCTCTTGTTAAATCCTCCTGGGATTTTGCCTACTGCATACATTTTCTCTTCATATTCAACGCTTAACGGGAAGAAATCAATTCCTTCTCTTGGCTCTTTGGATGCTGTTGCTGTAGATAAAACTGTAGTATCACCATAGTGCATTAATGCTGCACCGTTTGCCTGTTTTGCAACGCGGTTGATATCTACTGTCAAGGTTCTTCCGGCTAATTCCATGGAATAACTTTTGTACATATGTTCATTCTCCTTTTTTCATAATTCTGTTGTCATTTTCTGTTACCGTTCACTGCATGTCCGGTAACTACTTTATTCTTTTCAAATTTGTCTGTTCCGTCTGCTGACAATCTTGTCCATCAACGTTCAGACTTTTTATGAAATTGTCACATTAAAACAGGAGTCCGAAACAACTGAAAAAACTACTTTTCAGGCAAATATATCTGCCTGTTTTGTTACTTTCATATACAAAATAATCTTTTCAGTAGTCTCGGAAATAACTCCTGTCATGTTTCGCAGCTTCTGAATATGCAGATGCAGTCGAAACAACAAGCCACCGCAATCCTGAAAAACACCATATTTTACAGAACTGCCATATACATAAAAAGGGAGGCGGATGGAAATCCGCCCCCTTCCGCATACTAAAAGGCTATTATTTTCTTAAGCCTAATTTTTCAATCAGTGCACGGTATCTTTCGATGTCTGTTTTCTTCAGGTAAGCTAACAGTCCACGTCTCTGACCTACCATTTTCAGAAGACCACGTCTGGAGTGATGATCTTTATGGTTGCTCTGTAAATGCTCTGTAAGTTCCTGAATTCTTGCTGTAAGAACTGCTACCTGTACTTCCGGTGATCCTGTATCGCCTTCAGTTCTTGCATATTCTTTCATGATCGCTGCTTTCTTTTCTTTTGAAATCATTGTGATTTCCTCCTGTATTCTATAATTATTATTGATTGACCGCCACACATTAAGAGATGGTCGGAGCGTCCGGTCCCTGAACATGGGCTAAATTCACCTTGGTTAGTATAGCACATTGATTCTGGCGTGTAAACCTCTTTTTTACAAAGTTTCAAAATATTCCTGTCCCTTCACAGCATCCCTCTCCAGCTGTGCCTTCAGTGCCTCCAGCGAAGAAAACTTCTGTTCAGGTCTGAGGAATTTTTTGAAATCTACCTTGCAGTATTCCCCATACAGATCTTCATTGCAGTCAAACAGATATGTTTCCACACCAATAAACTTCTCGCCGCCAACAGTAGGCTTATGACCTACATTGGTAATTCCCTGATAACTTCTGTCTCTGAAATGGGATACTGTGATATAAACCCCGTTTGGAGGCATCAGTTTCTCTACCGGAGGGATCAGGTTGGTGGTCGGAAGCAGATATTTATGTCCCATTCCACGTCCATGTTCAACGATTCCTTCTACTGAGAAATCTGTTCCCATAAGGAAACGGAATTTTTCCATATTTCCTCTGTTCAGTTCTTCCCTGACAAAGGTACTACTAATCTTACGGCGTCCGTCCATTTCTTTTGGCAGGACTTCCGTATGAAATCCATATTTCTTTCCGAACTCTTTGAGCATGGCAGGAGTTCCTTTCCGCTCATAGCCAAAACGGAAATCCTCTCCAACTGCCACATAGGAAACCTGCAGATCTCCTATCAGTATTTCTTTTATAAAATTCTCTGCTTTCATGTGCCGTATTTTCTCTGTGAGCGGACATTCCAACAGTATATCCACTCCCATTTCTTCCAATATACGACATCTCTCTTCCTTTGTGAGGATTGTTCTTGAGGCAGTTCCAAGCGCAAGTACAACCGCCTGTGCACCTTCCTGTTTCTGCTCAATAATTTTCTCAACCAGTTTCTGATGTCCGCGGTGTATGCCGTCAAACTTCCCAAGTGTTACCGCACTGTGTGAAATTCTGGGAAAATCATTCTCAATCCTTAAATATTCCATCATGTCTCCTAAAACATTTTTACAGGGAAATACCTGTTTCTTTTCTCGTCCCACTGGTAAACTCCGGCAAAACTGCCTTCACTGCTGCACATACGGATCCATCCGTTTTTCTCCTGTGCATCGACCAGTGCCTGTACAAGAGGATTTCCATTAGCCAGAAGTCTGTCCCCTTCTTTTGTACAGCATACCCTTGGATACTCTGCAAGAATCTCCTCAATACCGAGGATTTTACTCTCTATGGTTCCTTTCTTCACTGCCTCTTCTGTCTGCGCCAGGGTAATAGCATCATCCAGTGTAAATCTGCCCACCTTTGTCCGCAAAAGACTTTCCATGGCAGCTCCACAGCCCAGCTTTTCCCCTATATCATGGCACAGAGTACGGATATAGGTTCCCTTGCTGCAGGTCACACGAAAACGCACCAGCGGAAAACTGATATCCAGAATTTCTATCTCATAA
>OGZR01000821.1_pt1 | contig 11280 bp, 7 predicted proteins | sample 1576851 | NCBI WGS metagenome assembly OGZR01 (sample SAMEA3541492, study PRJEB24748) | human gut metagenome | biome: human gut; feature: human-associated habitat; material: faeces | place: China | collected 2012
CAATTTGTGTTGTTAAAGGATTGTAAGTTAATCCTAAATATTCTTCTACAAATTTTTTATTAAGAGTTTGCCAATCTAATTGAGGGAACGCTGTTAAAATAGCACTATAGTTACCTGTTGCTCCATTAAATTTAGCTTTAATTTTAATATTTTCAATATTTTCAATACTTGAAGTAAAACGATAAGCATAAACTTTAAATTCTTTACCAATTGTTGTTGGTGTGGCAGGTTGACCATGAGTATGAGCTAACATTGCATCATTTTTATGTTCAACTGCCCATTTATTAATAACAGCAGTAAATTCTTTTGCTTTCTTTAACCAAACATCATTTAAACCATGTTTGATCATACAAGCATAAGATGTATTATTAATATCTTCTGAAGTACATCCGATATGGACAAAGCTGATTAAATAATCATACCCCATATCTTTTAATTGATTTCCAATGAAATATTCTACTGCTTTAACATCATGTCTTGTAATAGCTTCAATATCTTTGATTGCTTTAAAAGAATCATAATTGAAATTTTTTGAAATAGCTTCAATTTGTCCTAAATTATCTTTATTGAATTTAGAAAGAACATCACTTTCTACATTTTCAATTAAAAATTTTAACCATTGAATTTCAACAAAAACACGATATTTTACTAAAGCATATTCAGAAAAATATTCACCTAAAGCATCTTTAATACTTGCATAACGTCCATCTAAGGGACTTAATGTAAAACATTCAAATTGTTGTTTATCCATTCTATTTACCACCTCTAAAATAATTTACACCAGCTTCAAATAATTTTTGATCCATTTCACCATAAACATTTTTAAAACGGTTTTCTCCTTGACGTTCACTATGTCCCATCTTACCAAGAACACGACCATCTGGACTGGTAATACCCTCAATAGCATAATAAGAACCATTTGGATTGAAACGGTCATCCATTGTAGGTTCGTATGGTGTTTGCATTGTAACTTTACGATTAGGATCAACGTATTGAGAGAATACTTGTCCATTAGCAAATAATTCATCAATAACTTCTTTAGGAGCAACAAAACGTCCTTCTCCATGAGAAATAGGAATGACATGAACATCTCCCACATTGACATGAGCAAGCCATGGTGATTTAACAGAACCAATACGTGTATCTACAAATTGAGATAAGTGACGCCCAATCGTATTGAATGTAAGAGTAGCGTCATTTTCAGACATATCTCTAATTTCACCATATGGAAGTAATCCTAATTTAATAAGTGCTTGGAATCCATTACAAATACCAATCATTAAACCATCTCTATTATCTAATAAATCACTAATTGCCGCTTTTAATCTTGGATTTCTTAAAACTGTTGCAATAAATTTACCTGAACCTTCAGGTTCATCACCAGCAGAGAATCCTCCTGGTAGCATCACAATATTAGCACGTTTGATGGCATTTTCCAATTCATCAATCGATGTTTTTAACATTTCTTCTGTTTTATTTCTAATTAATACAAGTTCAACCTTAGCCCCTGCTTTTTCAAAAGCACGTTTTGAATCATATTCGCAGTTTGTTCCTGGGAACACTGGAATAACAACTAATGGTGTTTCAATATATTGTTTTGCTTTTAAAGTTGATCTTGTTTTACATTCTGCAACTTTAATATCTTGTGTAGGTGCTTTTTCTCTTGTTGGATAAACACTTTCTAATGGTGCTTTATTGATTGCATAAGCTTCTTGAATAGAAATTGTATCCATTCCATAAGAGAATTTTTCACTATCATTTAAAGTAGCTACAACTCTATAATCTAAACCAGCAAGATCTTTTTCGGATTTTACTTCAACAATGATGTTTCCATAATTCTTTTCAACATAAGAAGCAAGTGAATAATCTGTATTGAAAGCAGCTCCTAAACCATTACCAAAGGCCATTTTACAAACAGCTTCAATCACACCACCATCTTTAACTGTATAAGCTGAATAAATCTTCTTTTGTTTCATTAAATCTTGGATAGCATCATATTGTTTTTGTAAATGATCAAAATCAAAGACTTTAAATTGGTCTTTTTTAATTTGAACTTCTGCTAAAATATGTCCAGCTTCTTTTGCTTCTGGTGTCATAACATCATGAACATCACTTGCTGTAATGGCAAAAGAAACAAGTGTTGGTGGAACTGAAATATTTTCAAATGTTCCTGACATTGAATCTTTACCACCAATTGATGGAAGTTTTAATTCTTGTTGAACACGATTAGCACCAAGTAAAGCAACTAAAGGTTTTCCCCAACGTTTTGGATCATCTAATAATTTTTCAAAATATTCTTGGAATGAAAAACGAATTGTATGATAGTTTCCACCCATGGCAACGATCTTAGCAACACTTTCAACAACAGCATACATAGCTCCATGATATGGTGACCATTTAGAAATCTTAGGATTATACCCATAAGCCATTAAAGAAGCGGTTGTTGTTTCTTTTCCTAAAACAGGAATTAAAGCAGCCATACCTTCTGTTTCGCTGTGGTAAGTACGTCCACCATAAGGAGATAAAACTGTACCATTTCCAATAGATGAGTCAAATCTTTCAACAAGACCTTTTTGTGAAGCAACAGATAATCTTGATAATACTTCTTTTGTTGTATCAACAAAATCATTTCTTTCTTCTTCATCAAAAGGTGTACTTTCAAAGTCTGGTAATTCAACTTCAATATTTTGATAACGTTTTGCTCCTGCTGCATCTAAGAAATCACGAGAAATATTAACAATATCTTTACCCATGTGTTTCATTACTAAACGATTTGTATCTGTAACAGTTGCAACTTGAACAACTTCTAAATTTTCTTTTGCACATTCTGCTTTAATGAAATCAACATCATAGTCATTTACAACAATAGCCATACGTTCTTGTGATTCACTAATAGCAAGTTCTGTCCCTGTTAAACCATCATATTTTTTCAAAACAGCATCTAAATCAATATCAAGCCCTGGAGCAAGTTCACCAACGGCAACACAAACCCCACCAGCTCCAAAGTCATTACATCTAACAACTTTTTCTGAGACTGCTTTATTTCTAAATAATCTTTGAATTTTTCTTTCTTCTACAGGATTTCCTTTTTGAACTTCAGCACCTGCTGTTTCAATAGATTTTACGTCATGAGATTTTGAAGAACCGGTAGCACCACCGATACCATCACGTCCTGTACGTCCACCAATTAATAAGACGATTTGTCCATTTTGTGGTTCTAAACGTTTTACTTGTTCTTTTGGTGCAGCAGCCACAACAGCTCCTACTTCCATACGTTTAGCGATATAACCTTCATCGTAGATTTCATGAACATAACCTGTTGTTAAACCGATTTGGTTACCATAACTTGAAAAACCATGAGCGGCTTCTTGACAAATTTTTCTTTGTGGTAATTTACCTGGCGTTGTTTCTGCCAATGTTTTTCTTGGATCACCTGCTCCAGTAATACGCATTGATTGGTAAACATAAGCACGTCCTGAAAGTGGGTCACGAATAGCTCCACCTAAACATGTTGCAGCTCCCCCAAATGGTTCAATTTCTGTAGGGTGGTTATGTGTTTCATTTTTGAACATTAATAACCATTGTTCATCTCCTTGATTTGTATGAACAGTAATTTCAATAGAACATGCATTAATTTCTTCAGAAACTTCCATATCATTAAGATATCCTTTTTTTCGAAGTTCTTTCATTGAAATCGTTGCAAGATCCATTAAAGTAAGAGGTCGTGTCGTATTCACTCCATAAACGGCATGTCTACTTGTTTTATAGCTTTCAATATCTTTTTCTAAGATTTCTTTAAAAGCACCATTTTGAATATCAATATCTGTAATAACTGTCGCAAATGTTGTATGACGACAATGATCAGACCAATATGTATCTAACACTTTGATTTCTGTTTCAGTAGGATCTCTATGTTCTTCATTTTTAAAGTAATCTTGAGTTACTTTTAAATCATCAAGATTCATAGCCATTCCATTATCTTTTAAGAATTGATTTAATCCTGTTTCATCTAAATCATTAAATCCTGTTAAAGTTGGTACAGGTTTAATATCAGGTGTTTCATCATTTAAATGTTCTGGTTTTTCTAAAGAAGCAATTCTTTGATCAACTGGGTTGATTAAATAATGTTTAATTTGATTTAAAACTTCTTCATTTTTATCAATATCTACTACAATAAGTTTGGCACATCTTACTTTTGTTGAAGATGTTCCTGTTAGAATTTGGAAACATTGTTCGCATGAATCAGCACGTTGATCATATTGACCTGGTAAAAATTCAATTGCGAAAACAGATTCTTTTTCACTCATTGGAAATGTTTCATCATAAACATGATCCACCATTGGTTCAGCAAGAATTGTAGTAATTCCTTGTTGTAAGATTTCTTCACTAATTCCTTGTACATCATAACGATGAACAATACGAAGCGAATGAATGGTTAAACCTAATTGTTCAACAAGGTTTGTTTGAATTTCATGCGCTTCTGTTGCATATTCTTTTCTTTTTTCTACATAAATTCTTCTTACATTTGTCATAGAGTTCTCTCCTATCTAAGTCCAATATCATGACGATAGTACATACCATCGAATGTAATAATTGTAGCAGTTTCATAGACTTTCGCAAGTGCTTCCTGTAAATTTGCTCCTCTTGCACACACATTTAAAACACGTCCACCATTTGTAACAAGTTTTCCAGCTTTTAAAGCTGTTCCTGCATGGAAAACAACAATATCATCACTTACTTTGTCAATATTTTTAATTTCAATTCCTTTTTCGTATTTTCCTGGATAACCTCCACTTGCGAGTACAAGACAAGCCACATGGTCATCAGACCATTTAACTTCAACTTGATCTAAAGTATAAGTTGCACAAGCATCCATGATTTCATAAAGATCACTATCTAAACGAAGAAGGATTGATTGTGTTTCAGGATCACCAAAACGGACATTGAATTCAAGAACTTTTGCTTGATTATTTTCAATCATTAAACCAATGAAAACAACACCACGATAATCCATTTGATCATCTTTAAGTCCTTGCATAAATGGATCAAGAATATCTTTTTTCAAGACTTCATCCATACCTTCTGGTAAAAATGGATTTGGGGAAACAGTTCCCATACCACCCGTATTAGGTCCTTTATTTCCATCAAAGATTTGTTTATGATCTTTTGCTGAAACCATTGGTACAATTGTTTTACCATCAGTAAAACAAAGTAAAGAACATTCAAATCCTGTTAAGAATTCTTCTAATACAACTTTACTTCCGGCACCATCTAAAGCACCATCAACCATCATTTCTTTTAAAGTAGAAATAGCATCTTCTTTATTTTCAACAATGACAACACCTTTTCCAGCAGCTAAACCATCTGCTTTGATTACTAACGGAAAATCAAAGTGATCAACTTCTTTACAAGCTTTTTCAAAGTCTGTGACTTCAACATATTTTGCTGTAGGAATATGATGTCTAATCATAAAATCTTTAGAGAAAGCTTTGCTTCCTTCTAAAGTTGCCGCCTTTTTTTGAGGACCAAAAGCTTTATAACCTGTTTTTTCAATATCATCAGCAAGCCCATTACATAAAGGAACTTCTGGGCCAATGACAGTTAAATCAATTTGATTTTTTTGAATAAAATCAACAATAAATTCATTATCTTCTACTGAACCTGGTACACACGTACCTAAACTTGCAATCCCAGGGTTTCCTGGAATTGCATAAAGTTCAGATACTTTTGGACTTTGTTTTAATTTATAAGCAATCGCATGTTCACGACCACCACTACCGATTACAAGAACTTTCATATAAGCCTCCTAGTGTCTAAAGTGTCTATATCCGCTAAATACCATAGGGATATTTTTTTCATTACATAAATCAATTGAATCTTGATCTCTAATCGAACCACCTGGTTGAATAATTGCTTGAATGCCTGCATCTGCAGCGACTTGAACACAGTCATTGAATGGGAAGAAAGCATCTGAAGCAAGAACTGAACCATTGAAATCTTTATCAGGATTGTTATGAATTGCATTTTCTAAAGCCCACACTCTTGATGTTTGACCACCGCCAATAGCAAGTGTTACGCCATTTTTAACAATACAAATCGCATTTGATTTTACATATTTAACAACTTTCATACCAAATTCCATATCTGTAAGTTGTTCTTTTGTAGGTTGAACGTTTGTCACAACTTTCATTTCGTCAATCATTTTTGTATTTAATTCTTGAACTAACACTTTTCCTTCAAGATATTTAATATCATATTTTGCACCGCGTGCTTCTAAATTTTTAAGTTTTAAAATACGTAAGTTTTTCTTTTTCTTTAAGATTTCTAAAGCATCATCATCAAAATCTGGTGCAGCCACGATTTCTAAGAAAATCTTATGCATTTGTTCAGCTGTTGCTTTATCGATTTTATAGTTAACAGCAACGATTCCACCAAAAATTGATTGAGGATCTGCTTCATAGGCCTTCATATAAGAATCATAACCTGTATTTCCAATAGCAACACCACAAGGAGTTGAATGTTTGATGGCTGCTGTAACGATTTGATTACCAAATTCTCTAACAAGTGCAACCGCTCCATATAAATCGTTTACATTGTTAAATGAAATTTCTTTACCATGAAGTTGTTCATAATCTAATAAAGATTTTTGAACATAACTATCTTCATATTTATTTGCTGCTTGTTGAGAGTTTTCGCCATAACGTAAATGTTCTACTTTCTTTAATGAAAGATTTAATGTATCTGGGAATTGATCTCCAACTTGATCTGCAAAGTATCTTGAAATCATTGCATCATAAGCACCCGTCATAGAGAATGCTTTATAAGCAAGATTCATTCTGAAATCAAAATCAGTTGTATCATTTTTAATCGCATCTAAAACATTGTCATAATCTTTTGGATCCGTAACAATTAAAACATCTTTAAAGTTTTTAGCTGCTGAACGAATCATTGATGGTCCACCAATATCAATATTTTCAATCATATCTGGTAAATCTTTACCAGCTTTTAAAGCTTTTTCAAATTCATATAAGTTGACACATACTAAATCAATTGGATGAATACCATGTTTTTTAATTGTTTCAACATGACTAGGTAAATCACGACGATATAAAAGTCCTCCATGAACCATTGGATGAAGTGTTTTAACACGTCCATCTAACATTTCAGGAAATCCTGTCACATCATCAATTGCAATACAAGAAACCCCATTTTCTTGTAAAACTTTCATTGTACCTCCTGTCGATACAATTTCAAAACCTAATTCTACTAATCCTTTAGCAAAATCAACAACCCCATCTTTATTTGTAACTGAAATTAAAGCTCTTTTCATTTAAATTACCTTTGCCTTTCCATCAATTATTTTTATCTTATTATCACAATATAGCCCTACAACTTCTGGTAGTAATTTATGTTCAATCTCTAACACCCTTTTTTGAATATCCTCAGCTGTGTCTAAATCCGATATATCACAAGCAACTTGTTTAATAATCGGTCCCCCATCGACAATATTTGAAACAAAGTGCACGGTTGCCCCCGAAACCTTTGCACCACGTTGTAATACAGCTTCATGAACATGCATTCCATACATTCCTGATCCACAAAAAGAAGGAATAAGAGAAGGATGAATGTTCATAATTTTATTTGGATATGCATCGATTAACTCATCCGTTAAAATTGCTAGATAACCAGCCAATACAATAAAATCAATATTTCTTTCTTTTAACATCTTTACAATCAAAGCATCATCTTTTTTAACAACTGCCGTTTCAATACCAGCATCTTTAGCTCTTTGTAAACCATAAGCCTTTTGACGATTCGAAAGAACAAGGGCGATTTCGCCATTGATCTTTCCTTCGTTTTTAGCATCAATAATAGATTGTAAATCTGTTCCCCCACCAGAGACAAAGACTGCAAATTTTAGCATAAATCCACGCCCTTATCTCCTTCAACGATATTTCCAACAACGTAGCATTTATCTCCTGCTTCTTCAATAGCTTTCATTGTTGTTTCAACATCTTCTGGATTAACTGCAATTACCATACCAAGACCCATATTGAATGTGTTATACATCATATGTTCTTCAATATTTCCATTTTTTTGAATTAAATCAAATAAAGCTGGTACTGGATAACTTTCTTTTTTAATGATTGCTCTTACATTTTCAGGAAGCATTCTAGGTACATTTTCAAAGAAACCTCCACCTGTAATATGAGAGCATCCTTTAATTCTAACACCCGCATTTTTTACATTTTTTAAAGCTTTAACATAAATACGTGTTGGTTCAATTAAAGCTTCTCCTAAAGTTTTTCCTAATTCATCATAGTATGTATCTAATGATTCTTTTGTCATTTCAAACACTTTTCTAACAAGTGAAAAACCATTTGAATGAACACCACTTGAAGCAATACCAATAAGTGTATCTCCTGCTTTAATTGTTGAACCATCAATAATATCTTTTTTATCAACAACTCCCACAGCAAAACCTGCTAAATCATAATCATCTTCAGGCATTAAACCAGGATGTTCAGCAGTTTCACCACCAACTAAAGCACATTCAGATTGTAAACACCCTTCTGCAACACCACTTACAATGGAAGCAATTTTTTCAGGATAGTTTTTACCACAAGCAATATAATCTAAGAAGAAAAGTGGTTCTCCTCCAGAACAAGCAATATCATTGACACACATCGCAACGGCATCAATACCAATTGTATCGTGTTTATCCATCACAAAAGCTAGTTTTACTTTTGTTCCACAACCATCTGTTCCTGATAATAAAACCGGTTCTTCCATATTTTTAATTTCACTTAAATCAAAAGCACCAGCAAAACCACCAAGTCCTCCTAAAACTTCAGGACGCATTGTTTTTTTAACATGTTCTTTCATTAATTCTACTGATTTATAACCTGCTTCAATATCGACTCCAGCTTTTTTGTAATCCATCTTTGTTCTCCTTAATTATTTATTTTGCATTCTTGCTAGAACTGCTTTATATGTTTCAATTAAATCTCCAATATCTTGTCTAAATACATCTTTATCATATTTTTGGTTTGTATTAACATCCCATAAACGACATGAATCTGGTGAAATTTCATCAGCTAATAAAATAGTACCGTCAGCTGTTTTACCAAATTCAATTTTAAAATCAACAAGTTTTAAATTCATTGATAAGAAGAATTCTTTTAATAATTCATTGATTTTTAATGTTGTTTCTTTAATGTATGCTAATTCTTCTCTTGTTGCAAGTTTTAAAGCAACAGCGTGGTCATCATTAATTAATGGATCACCGTATTCATCATTTTTATAACTCATTTCAAAGATTGGTTCATCTAAAACAATTCCTTCAGGTGCCCCTAATCTTTTACAGAAAGATCCAGTTGTAATATTTCTAATAATAACTTCTAATGGGAAGATATCTACTTTTTTAACTAAGATATCTCTTTCATTTAATTTTTTAATCATGTGTGTTTTGATTCCAGATTCTTCTAACATATCAAAGATAATACAAGAGATTGTATTATTTAAAACACCTTTACCCTCAAACTTATCATGCTTAACACCATTACCTGCTGTTGCATCATCTTTATAATGAATTAAATATTCATCTTCCTTGTCTGTTTTGTAAACTTGTTTTGCTTTTCCTTCATACAATAATTCTGCCATTTTTCTTTTCCCCCTATTTGTATTTTTCTATGACTTCATCGTTAGCTTTCATTGCGTCAGCTTACATTTGTTTTCTTTCTTTAAGTAGCCCTTCTTTGATTTCACTATGTTTAATAGCCATAATTTGAAGTGCTAAATAAGCTGCATTTTTACTTCCATTAATAGCAACAGTGGCTACTGGAATACCCGAAGGCATTTGAACAATGGATAATAAAGCATCCATTCCGTCTAAATTACTTCCTGCAATTGGAACACCAATAACTGGTAAAACTGTTTGACTAGCCACCACACCTGGAAGGGCTGCTGCCATTCCTGCAGCTGTAATAATAACTTCTGTTCCATCTGTTTCTGTTTCTTTGATGAAACTAGAAAGTCCTAAATGTGCTCTATGAGCAGATAAACAACGAACATTCACTTCAACACCATAATTTTTTAAAATTGAAATAGCTGGTTCAACTTTATGTAAATCAGAAGTTGAACCCATAATAATAGCAACTTTCATCTTTCTCTCCTTTTAGAATAAACCTATAATTTTTCCATCTTCATCAATATCCATATTGACGGCAGCTGGACGTTTTGGAAGTCCTGGCATGCGCATAATATCACCAGATATAGCCACCAAGAATCCTGCTCCTGCAGATGGAATAATATCATTGATTTTAACAGTAAATCCTGTTGGTCGACCAAGTAAGGATGCTTGATCTGATAATGAGTATTGTGTTTTTGCAACACAAATTGGTAATTGGCTTAACCCTTGTTCAGTATATTTTTTAATTTTATTTTTTGCTTTCTTTGTAAATTCAACACCATCTCCACCATAGATTTCTTTAACGATTGTTTCAATCTTTGTTTCAATTGGTAAATCCAAATCATAAAGTGGATGATAATTGGCTTCTTTTGTTTCTAAAATATTTAATAATTTTTCAGCAAGTTCGATTCCACCATCAGCACCTTTTTCCCAAACCTTACTAATAGCTACTTCAACACCAAGCTTCTTGCAACATTCATTTAATAATTGAAGTTCAGCCTCTGTGTCTGTTGGAAAAGCATTAATTGCAACAACACAAGGTAAATCGAATTTTGCGATATTTTCAATATGTTTTTCTAGATTTCCTAAACCAGCTTTTAAAGCTTCCAAATTTTCATTTCCTAAATCTTTTTTAGCAACACCACCATGCATTTTTAAAGCACGAACAGTTGCGACAATAACAACTGCTTCAGGATTTAAATTTGCTTGACGACATTTAATATCTAAGAATTTTTCAGCTCCTAAATCAGCACCAAATCCAGCTTCAGTAATCGCATAATCCCCTAACTTGATAGCAAGTTGAGTAGCCATAACTGAGTTGCATCCATGAGCAATATTTGCAAATGGACCCCCATGAACAAATACTGGAGTGTGATCTAAAGTTTGAACTAAATTTGGTTTAATCGCATCTTTTAATAAAAGTGTTACTGCTCCTGTTGCTTCAATATCATCAACAGTAACTGGTTTTCCATCATAAGTATAAGCGACAATCATTTTTGCAGCTCTTTGTTTTAAATCTTCTAAAGAAGTCGCTAAACAAAGAATTGCCATAACTTCACTAGCAACGTTAAGAGCAAATACAGCGTCTA